>ENA-UENW01000580-UENW01000580.1-marine-metagenome-genome-assembly--contig:-NODE-580-length-8788-cov-2.505311_pt1 | contig 8788 bp, 7 predicted proteins | sample MGYA00237876_ERZ529329 | MGnify/ENA primary metagenome ERZ529329 (study PRJEB26372, sample SAMN05368346) | marine metagenome | biome: cultured habitat; feature: ocean water; material: water; isolation... | reverse complement strand
TGAACACGGTGCCCGTATGACGGCTATGGACAAGGCAACGGAGAACGCTCAGGAACTGCTGCGCGACCTCAAGATTTCCTACAACAAAGCACGTCAGGAAGCCATTACAAACGAAATCCTCGAAATTGTGGGTGGTGCGGCTGCCCTCGAGAATGGATAATATTGATCCCGCTCAGCGGGTTTTCTAGTACAATTGTTATAATCCCCCCGGCACGGCACGACCGCGTCGGGGGGATTTTTTTAGACTATGCTGGGAATTCACTCCAAAAGCGAATTCCCAGCATAGTCTTATTGGCGCTCAAATTCAATCCGGTCGCCTGGCTTTACCCCCAGCTTATCAGACAGGCCTCCAATTACTTCCAGTACATATTTGGCGTCTCCCTGACTCGTCTGCGGGCTCAGCGTTTGGGGCTGTGCATTCTTGCGGATATTCAGAATGCGCTGGTCTTCACTGATAAACATAATGTCGAGAGGGACATAAGTATTGCGCATCCAAAAGGACTGCGGCTCTGCCCGCTCCATAATGAAAAGCATGCCCTGATTGTCTTCCATGGACTTGCGCCACATCATGCCTTCCGCCCGGCCCATATCATCGGCTTTGATTTCGATATCAATGGTGCTGATCGCCTGATCGCCCTGCTCTGCATAAAACGTAAGCGTGCCCTGTTTGGTAAACTGTGGCCCCGAAGCTTTTGGCGTGGATTTTGGCATAGACATATAGATTAGCCCCCCGACGACGGGGAGTGCGAGAATAGCCATCAAAAGGATAAGGTTGCGTTGTTTGCGCTGCTGAGCTTTTCTGCGCTCCGCGCGGTTGGGAAGGTTGGATTTTGCGGTCATGGGTGTCAGGTCGTTTATGATAGTTAGCCGTAAAAATAACATACTTCGGCAAAAGATGGGAAAGGGGCGGCCTGTTTCCTGGTGCCCCCCACTTCATAGTATCGCTATGAATATTGGAAATATGCTGGAAATGCAATAAATTGAAGTATGATGGATAAAAATAGAATATTGCAAAGGATCAACGATGCAGTTCTGGAGGTTGAACCAAAGGCAGAAGTCATCTTGTTTGGGTCAAGAGCAAGAGGTGATGCAAAAGCGGATTCAGATTGGGACCTTCTAGTACTAGTTCCGTATGATGTGGATTTGGTGGCGGAGCAAAAATTCAGACATACACTATTTGATCTTGAACTGGAATTTGGAGCTTCTTTCTCTACGTTTGTGTATTCCAAGTCCATCTGGGAAAAAAAATACCCTGTAACGCCCTTCTATAAGAATATAAAACAGGAGGGTATCAGGTTATGAACGAAATAGAAAGAACCGTTTATGTCAGGTACAGACTTGATAAGTCTGAAGAGACCTTGGAGGTAGCCCAGCTTTTGATTGAAAACCAAAAGTGGAATTCAGCGGTTAATCGTCTTTACTATGCTGCTTTTTATGCAGTAACTGGATTACTGGTTCACTCCGGGATTGATAATACAAAGTCGCATTCGGGAGTTAAAAATCAATTTTTCTTAAATTTTATCAAGACTCAGAAAATTGACACCGACCTGGGTAAGCTATACGGTGACCTATTCGATTGGCGGCAGAAAGGAGACTACGGAGATTTCTTTGACTTTGAAGCAAAAGATGTAAAGCCCTTGAGGAAACCAGTCCAAAAACTGATTGATGAGATAAAGCGGGAAATTTCTCAATCTGGTAAATAACGAATCTTCGATTCGGAAACGAGCCGAAATGTGTATTCAGCAGCTTACTATACGCATCACCGATGCCACCGGGCACCCGCCCGGGCTTTATTTTTGCCAGATAGACACCAAGGATGGAGCGTGAAGCTTATTGTAGAGTAAGCTCATTTTTAGGCTTTGAATCCGCTATTTTCAAGATCGAATATCCTCTGCGCTTCTAGTCAGGTGGCGACTTTAGAGTCGCGACCTGACAGACAGTCTCAGGTCGCGATTCCGTAATCGCCGCCTGAATCACAACGGATAAAGAAGGCACCCCCGTAAATCAAAGGCGCCTCCCACCCTTCTCTCTACTCCGTACCATTAATATAATACGCGCCCTTGAGCGCCACCGGCGTCCGGTCGGTGATATTGTTTCCACTAATCTCCACATACCCATCGGCAGCGGTGCCCGGCTTTACCGGTATTCGCTGAAAGCCATTCCCGGTTTCCTGGAAGACAAAAGCCTCCTCCCCGGAGCGGATCAGCGCTTCTTCCGGCACGGTCAGCGCCATGCGGCTATCCGTCTGTATTTTGGCAAACAGGAAGCTGCCGATCGCCAGTTTGGAGGTGCCTTCATCCAGGTGGACATGCACCCGTGCGGTCTTCTGATCCATATCAATGCTTTGGTTCACCAGGTGCACCGTACCGGTTATGGGTGCCTCTTCGCCCGGCAGGTTGGCGACCACCGGCTGTCCTTTTTTCACGCGGTGCAGGTCTTTGGCATAGACTTGCAGTTCCAGGTGGAGATGACTGTCATCAGTGACCTGGAAAAGCATAGTCTCCGGTTGTACGAGTTGGCCGGAGCGGACTTCCACGTGTGTGAGCTGCCCGCCGGCGGGGGCATAAATGCCGATTGCAGACTGAATCTTCTTCGTTTCCTCCACATTTTTAGCATCGATACCGATGAGCTCCAGCTCCGCTTTCAGGCCTTCGTACCGGGCCTGCATGATGGACAGTTCCGATATCGCCAGCTCATAGTCTCTCTGAGAAGCGGCATCCGACTGAGCCAGTTCGGCCTTACGGTCCCTGTCTTTTTGAAGGTAAGGCAGCTGTGCAGCCGTTTCCAGGAAAGTCCGCTGAAGCCGCACCAGATCAGGGTGGTCAATGCTGGCCAGGCGCTCGCCCCGCCGGATCTGTTCACCAGGCAGATGGCGGATGTCGCGCACAAAACCCATCACCGGGCTGTGCACCGCCTGCTGATAAGCCGGGGGGACATCAATGGTGCCGGAGCAGGAAAGGTAAGTCGGAATTTCCCGCTGCTCGGGCTGTCCGGTTTGGATGCCTGCCTCCTGCAGTTGGGCGGCGGATAAGTGGATGAGGCCATCAGCCGCTTCGGTAGCTGCCGGCGTTGCAGTGCCGGCAGCCGGTGCGGCTTCGTTTTGGCAAGCCAGCAGGCTCGCGGAAAGGATGAAGATGAAAAATACGTATTTCATGGTGGTTGTTTTAAAGTGGATTACTGAGATAGAAATTCGAGGTACAGCACTGCCTGATTGTAGCGGGCCGTGAGGTTGATGCGTTCGAGCTCGCTGCTCAGGGCAGCATTTAGGCTCTGAGCGTACTGAAAGTAGTTGACTTCCCCCTGCTCCAGTTGCAGTTGGGCGAGCTGCCGCAGCTGCCGGGCCTGAGCCAGTAGTGCCGGGCCCTGTTCTTCCAGTTGCCGGGCCAGTTGCTGCCATTGCACCTGAGCCATCTGCCGTTCCTGTTCGAGCTGCTGCCGCTGCCCCTGCAGTTGCTGCGCGGCTTTGGTCGCCTCCAGTTCTGCCTGAGCGATGCGGGCGCGCTGACTCTTTTGGAAAACCGGTGCCCGTAGCCCGATCTGAACAACATTCAGTGGGATGTCAGGTCGGATGCTTTGTTGCATATACCCAAACGACAACTGTGGCTGCAGGCGTTGGGCTTCCACTTCGGCATTTGCAGTAGCGGCCTGCATTTCCTGCTCCAGCGGGCGCAGGAAAGCCTGCAGGGCAGCCGTGGTGTCTGCCGTTCCTGAAATGAGCGCCTGCAGGGAATCAGCCGGCCGGACCGAGGCCGGACTATAGGCCAGCTGCTGGAAACGGCGGAACGCTTGTTCCTCCTGTTGCCGGGCTTGGCGGGTAGCGCTTTGGGCCTGCGTGAGTTGCTGTTGAGCCAAGGTGTACGACAAGCGGTCGATGGCACCGGCCCGCAGTTGCAGCGCCGCCCGGTCGGCCAGATTTTGGAACACCAGCTCCTGCCGTTGGTACAATTGCAGGCGCGCCCTTTCAGCCAGCCAGTTTTGTTGGGCCTGCCTGATGCCAAAGGTGACCTGATGTTCGAGTAACGCCTGTTGGCTGCCGGACAGCGCCAGCTGAGCGCGGGCAGCCGCCTCCTGCTTTTTATTCAACCCGAATGGAGACAAGGGCTGCGTAATCGAAACCTGATAATCCCCCATCGTGGTGTTGTACTGCCCGAAGCCGGCCATGAACTCCGTTTGCGGGATCTCGCGGGCTGCGGTAATGCCCAATTGCGCCTGTTGGATGCTCAGTGTGCCGTTTTGGAGGTCCGGATTAAGCTCCAGCGCCTGCTGTGTGGCGTAGTCCAGTGTGAGTGGCTGTTGAGCCATCGCCGGTGTGGCCAGGAGCAGCAGGGCAATCATCGCAGCACCAGGGGCGGACGGTTTCAGGTTCTTATTCGCCAGGTAGTAAAGCACCGGCAGGACGAGCAGGGTGAGCAGGGTCGCTGTGATCAGCCCGCCGATAACGACCGTCGCCAGTGGCTTTTGCACTTCCGCGCCATTAGAGGTGGAAAGCGCCATCGGCAAAAAGCCCAGCGCTGCCACCGTCGCAGTCATGACCACGGGGCGCATCCGTGCCAGCCCGCCATCAATGACGACCTTCCGGATATCTGTGTACCCTTCTTCGTACCGCAACCGGTTGAAGTGGCTAATGAGTACGATACCATTCAGCACCGCCACGCCAAACAGGGCGATAAACCCAACACCCGCCGAAATACTGAACGGCATGCCCCTGGCCCAGAGCCCCAGGATACCCCCAACAGCAGCCGTAGGCACGGCCGTGAAGATCATCAGCGCGTATTTCAGTTTGCCAAAGGTGAAGTAGAGCAAAACAAAGATCAGTGCCAGGGCTGCCGGTACGGCGACTCCAAGCCGGGCTTTGGCCGCCTCCAGGTTCTCAAACTGCCCACCGTACTTAATGTAATAACCGGCAGGCAAATCGAGCCCGGATTTGAGCTGCGATTCGATATCAGCCACCAGGCTTGCCACGTCCCGGTCGCGCACATTCACCCCGATGTTGATGCGGCGGCGGGTGCCTTCCCGGGAAATCTGCATGGGGCCCTCGGTGTAATGCACTTTGGCGACCTCGCTCATCGGCAGTGACCGACCGTCGGGCAGGTGGACGAACAGCTGCTGCAGGTCAAGTTCCTGACGGCTTTCCTGATCGAGACGGACCACGAGATCGAACTTTCGCTCATTCTCAAAGACTACCCCTGCCGTTTCACCGGCAAAAGCAGTGCGCACCAGGGTGTTGAGCTGTTCAATATCTAACCCGTACTCCGCAATCTTCGGCCGGTTGAATTCGACCATCAGTTGGGGCAGGCCCTCGGTTTGTTCCACTTTGACGTCGCCGGCACCAGGGATGTCTTTGATGATGTCCGCCGCCCGGTCGGCCTGCTGTTTGAGCACGGTGGTATTCTCCCCAAAAATCTTAACGGCGATATCCGTCTTGGCGCCGGTCAGCAGCTCATTGAAGCGTAGTTGAATGGGTTGGGTGAACTCGAAGGAGGCACCGGCAATGACTTCCAGTTTTTCCTTCATAGCATCAACCAGCCCCTCCCGGTCCGTAGCGCTGACCCATTCTCCCTGCGGTTTGAGGATGATCATGATGTCGGCATCCTCGATAGCCATAGGGTCGGTGGGGACTTCGGCTGTACCGATTTTGGAAACAACATGCTCCACTTCCGGGAAATTGTCGAGGAGGATTTTTTCGGCTTTGCCAGCGGTTTTTACGCTCTCCTGCAGGGAGCTGCCCGGCTGAATAGCCATCTGCATGGCCAGGTCGCCTTCTTCCAGGGTAGGGAGGAATTCAGCGCCCAGGGTGCGGAACAGAAGCACGGCACCCACCAGCATTGCGAGTGTGGCGCCAAGCACCACTTGAGGTAGGCGAAGCGCACCTTCCAGAACCGGGCGGTAGAGCTTGCGCAAAAAGTCAACAATACGGTCTGCAAAGGTCGGCTTGTCGCTGATGGTCTTGGGCATCACCCAGGCGGTCATCATCGGCACATAAGTGAGCGAAAGGATAAGCGCACCCAGCACCGCAAAGCTGAACGTCATCGCCATAGGCCGGAACATCTTTCCCTCAATACCCGTGAGCGTCATGATCGGGATAAACACCGTGAGGATAATAAATACCCCAAATACCGCTGCACGGAAGAGCTTGGCAGACTCGTCGATGATAATATTGTCCATCTGCGCCTGCGTCAGCTTTTTGCCTACATGGTAAGTGAATAAGCCGTGGAGCACCCCTTCCACAATAATCACGGCCCCATCCACCACAATACCAAAGTCGATAGCACCGAGGCTCATGAGGTTGGCTGACAGGCCGAAGTAGCTCATCAGGATAAGGGCAAAAAGCATAGCAAGGGGGATAACGGAAGCTACGATCAGCCCCGCCCGCAGGTTGCCCAGCAGGAGTACCAGGACGAATACCACGATCAGTCCGCCTTCCAGCAGGTTGTTTTTGACGGTGTTGATGGTTTTGCCGACGAGTACAGAGCGGTCGAGATAGGGATAAAGCTCAATGCCTTCCGGCAGGGATTCCCGCACCTGTTCCACCCGGTCGTGCACATTGGCAATGGCTTCCGAGGAGTTGGCGCCTTTAAACATGAGGGTAATGCCCCCAACGGCTTCGCCTTTCCCATCCATCGTCATCGCCCCAAAGCGCTTGGGGCTGCCGAGCTGCACCTTGCCCACATCGCGGATCAGCACGGGCGTGCCGTTGCGGGTAGCCACTACGATTTGCTCGATATCTTCAAAGCTCTGCACCATACCTTCGGTACGGATGTAGTAGGCATTGGTGTTTTTTTCGATGTAGCTGCCACCGCTGTTTTGGTTGTTGCGGGCAAGGGCATCGAAGACTTCACTAATGGCAATATCGTAGCCCTGCAGGGTAACCGGATTCAGGGCGACCTCGTACTGCTTGAGGTAGCCCCCGAAGCTGCTGATTTCAATGATTCCCTTAGTGCCCGCCATTTGGCGCTTGACGATCCAGTCCTGAATGGTGCGCAGCTCCATAGGGCTGTACTGATCCTCATAGCCAGGCTTCACGCGCAGGACATACTGGTAAATTTCGCCCAGCCCGGTGGTAATCGGCATCAGCTCCGGTGTGCCCAGTCCGGGTGGGATTTCCTGCTCGGCCATGCCTAGTTGTTCTTTGACATACTGCCGGGCCTGTAATATAGGTACACCGGGCTCGAATACTACGGTAACGACTGATAGCCCGAAGCGGGAGATGGAGCGGATTTCGGTAACGTCCGGTATATTCGCTACAGCGATTTCGACCGGGTAGGTGATAAACTGCTCGACTTCCTGAGGGGCCAGAGAGCCGGAGACGGTTACAATTTGCACCTGATTGTTGGTGATGTCAGGTACCGCATCAATGGGGAGACGGGACAGGCTGTAAATACCTGCGCTGATCAACCCCGCTACCAACAGGAGAATGATGAGTTTGTTCCGTACGGAAAACTCAATGATTGCTTTGATCATGTGTGGTTCAATTCAGACTTGAAAAAGAATAGCGGAGATCGCTCCACCGGTAAAGCAGAATACTAATCAGGCCTGAATGGGTGGTCGGAAAACGTTTGTGAGGTGGTGGTGCGGCAGAAAGTTAAGCGGCTTCTCCGTAAGGAAATGGCTGATTTCTGCCGGTGCAGGAGAGATGACATAAGGAAACTGCAAGACGAGGTGGTCGAAAGAATGGACATGCTTCAGCGGCAGATCTTTATGGCTTTGACCTCCGTCACCATGGTCGTGATGGTCAGGATTCCAGAAATGCGCACCCATGAAGTGGTGGAATGACACTGTGTCGCCCTGATCGGCAGCCAGTTCTTTATGCAACTGAAAGTGTCGGAGTGCCGAGGGTAGTTTGCTCAACTGGCTAAAATCCGCTCCGGGCAGGAAACTGCCGAGCAGAAAATAAAACGCCATAAATTGAGCAATGTTCTTCATGGTGACTATCTCAAATACACTTCAAAGGTAGGATTAGTTTTTTAAAGGTAAAATGATATTCGTCACAGAAGGTAAAAGGAAGTTTCTTATTTACAGTGGAATTACAGCCACTTACCTTCGCCTGATTCTTCCGGTGCAGATACTGTAAGCAACGGTAGTTTTACTTTCTTTTCTTCCAACTGTCCGGGTCAAGAGAAGTGTGGAATACTGCAGAAATAATGATTTCATTCTTCTGCTCCTCTATGATGTAATGAATCAAAAAAGGAAAGACATCTAAAACTGCAGTTCTGACATCGTCGTACCTTACAGGCGAAGCCTTTGGATTTTGCTTAATATACTGTACCTTCTTCCGGATGGCTTGCGCGAATCGCTTTCCCAGCCCCTTTTGCTTCGAGTTATACCAAGCTGCTGCTTCTGAAATATCATCTTTAGCGAGAGGTAATAGTATAACTTTATACATCACATATTCTTTTCAATATCGCCCATAGCTTCATCAAAGTTAAGCACCTGATCTGGATTGTTGTGATACTTTTCGAGGCGTTCTCTCACCGCTCTGGTTTGCCATCCAGGGATATCAATTTGCTCTTGATCAATACCTTTGTACTTAGCTTTTAGCTCGTTCCATTCAGCAATAGGAATAAAAACACCAGTAACCTTACCTGTGCTATCGGAAATATATTGGAGGTTCATAAGTAACTTTCTTTTTGCTGATTGACAAAGCCGTATAACAAACATACTGCTTTTGTGTCCCAATCTATGTCAATACTAAGATAAAAAGAAAAAGGTCATGGTGCAACCAAAAACCGACCCTCACAACCCCATGCGCCGATCCTGCAGATTACTTACCTAAACTTAAGACAGCACA
>ENA-UENW01000569-UENW01000569.1-marine-metagenome-genome-assembly--contig:-NODE-569-length-9202-cov-4.567019_pt1 | contig 9202 bp, 6 predicted proteins | sample MGYA00237876_ERZ529329 | MGnify/ENA primary metagenome ERZ529329 (study PRJEB26372, sample SAMN05368346) | marine metagenome | biome: cultured habitat; feature: ocean water; material: water; isolation... | reverse complement strand
CGAGCCTGCGAGCGGCTTAATGTGATTGTTATGTTTACTTGCCTAAAAAGCGCAGTTGTATTTTTAACATAAACGCCAGCAGTAATCCGCAAACAATAGGTGTTGCTAATATAAAGTTTACTCTTCCTTGATGCCAATTTTGAGAAAGCCAATAAATAACAAAGAGTACTGAATAAACAGGAAACAGCACCATTAACTTGCTTTTTTGTACAGCCACCTTTGTGTATTGCCCTAGGGCCAGTGACATAAAGAAGAGAAAAGAAAAAACGAAATAAGTTATATACAGAGTATTGTATATAGCTTCCAGCAATGGATTTTGAATAAGGAGTATGAAGAATAGAATGCTCAACCCAATAAATGGATAGCGCGCCGTTTTAATACTCATTAATGCCTAATTCCTAGGGTAAACATAACAATTTAGTGTAAGGAAAAAATCCTTTATGCAAAGTGGATAGTTTCCATATATCACATTTATAGTCTTATCACTTTCGCACGTAAATACACTTCCATCAATAACCTACACTTAGTATCTGAAAACACCGTACTTAAGTACGGAATCTTTCCTTTTTATTTTACGATCGAGTCAAAAACCGTAATTCTGTATTTATTTACAGTAATAAAAATCAAAAAAATGAAATCAATGTTCATGCAAATGGTGATTGAGCATATGCGCAACCGTCGCTATGCGAAGCGTTCGATTGAACTCTATAGTAAATGGATAATTAGCTTTATTCGCTTCAATAATAATAAGCACCCATCTGAAATGGGAGACAAAGAAGTTGAAGTGTTTCTGTCTCACCTAGTTAACGCTAAAAATGTGGCGCCGGCCACTCAGGCGAGTGCGTTAAATGCATTGGCGTTCTTATATCGCGATATATTAGAGCGCCCACTTTCATGCGAACTCAACTTTGTTTCAAGTCGTAGGCAAGCCAAGCTTCCAGTTGTATTAACGCAGGAAGAGGTCGTTTCTCTTTTTGAGCAAATTCCTGCCAACCTAAAGTTACCAATATCTTTATTGTACGGAAGTGGTTTGCGGTTAATGGAAGCGGTTAGGCTACGAGTTAAAGACATTGATTTTGACTACAACGCTATTCGCATTTGGGATGGGAAAGGCGGTAAACATCGCATTGTAACGTTGGCTGCGGAATTAAAACCGGGTCTTACACGGCAAATCGCTATGGTAGAAAACTTCTTGGCGGCTGATTTAGAAAATCCAAAATACGCAGGCGTTTATCTACCTCACCGATTACGTTTGAAATACAAAAACGCGCCCAGAGAGTTAGGCTGGCATTATTTATTTCCTTCTTCTCGATTATCTGTCGATCCTGAAAGCAAAAGAGTGCGACGACATCATATTGATGAATCGAGTATACAAAAAGCAATACGGAACACGGCAAAAACTTGTGACATTAAAAAGAAAGTTACGCCTCATACGCTGCGCCACTCTTTTGCAACGCATTTGCTGCAATCGGGCGCTGATATTAGAACGGTGCAAACACAGTTAGGTCATTCAGACGTAAAGACCACGCAAATTTATACTCACGTGCTTCAGCAAGGTGCGCAGGGGGTGATAAGTCCTTTATCTCGTATTTTGAAGTAATCTGAAAAGTAATTAGAATCAACAAAAAAGGGCCCGAAGGCCCTTTTCAATATTTAGCTTTAAAAGCGCTTATTTAAACGCTTATACACGCTCAAATACAGTAGCAATACCTTGGCCTAAACCAATACACATAGTCGCTAAGCCTAGGCTTACGTCTTGTGATTCCATTAGGTTGATAAGCGTACCCGAGATACGCGAACCAGAACAACCTAGTGGGTGACCAAGTGCAATCGCACCACCGTTAAGGTTAATCTTAGTATCTAGGTGGTCCATCCAACCAAGCTGCTTAATACAAGATAGCGCCTGTGCTGCGAACGCTTCGTTAAACTCAGCAAGTTCAATATCGTCCATAGTTAAGCCAGCGCGCTTAAGGGCTTTTTGTGTTGCTGGCACTGGGCCATAACCCATAATTGCCGCATCACAACCAGCCACAGCCATTGCGCGAATTTTCGCACGAGGCGTTAGGCCAAGCTCTTTCGCACGGTCTGCTGACATAAGTAGCATACCTGATGCACCGTCAGACAGCGCAGAAGATGTACCCGCAGTAACAGTACCATTTACTGGGTCGAACACTGGGCGAAGTGCCGCCATGCTCTCAGCAGTGCTCTCTGGGCGTACTACTTCATCGTAGTCAATGAGCTTTAATACGCCGTTTGCATCGTGACCTTCAACAGGCACAATCTCGTTAGCCCAGCGGCCTTCAAGGTGTGCTTTGTGCGCTAGCTGGTGCGAACGTGCGCCAAATGCGTCTTGTTGCTCACGAGTAATACCGTTTTGACGGCCAAGTAGCTCGGCAGTCATACCCATCATGCCCGACGCTTTCGCCGTGTACTTAGCAAGACCTGGGTGGAAGTCTATGTTGTAGTTCATCGGTACGTGACCCATGTGCTCAACACCACCAATCATGTAAATGTCACCACGACCGCTCATGATGCCACTTGTTGCATCGTGAAGGGCTTGCATTGACGAGCCACATAAACGGTTAACCGTTACCGCGCCTGTTGTGCGTGGAATTTTTGTGAGTAGTTGCGCGTTACGTGCAACGTTGAAGCCTTGTTCTTTAGTTTGCTGAACACAGCCCCAAATGATGTCTTCAATTTCCGCTGGGTTTACGCCAGGGTTACGCTCTAGTAGCGCGGTCATTAGCGCAGCAGATAAGTCTTCTGCACGCACATTTCTGAAAACACCGTTTTTTGAACGACCCATAGGGGTACGTACGCAATCGATTACGACCACTTCTTTCATTAGTTTTTCCTCCGGGTCTTATGCGAAATAGGATTTACCAGAAGCGGCCATTTCACGAACGCCGTCTGAGATCTGATAAATAGGACCAAGTTCAGCGTACTTGTCTGCCATAGCAACAAAGTTCGCCAAGCCAATGGTTTCAATCCAACGGAAAATACCACCGCGGAATGGAGGGAAACCTAAGCCGTAAAGTAGCGCCATATCTGCTTCAGCTGCGCTATCTACAATGCCTTCTTCCAGGCAGCGAATTGCTTCGTTTGCCATAGGGATCATAAGGCGTGCAATAATGTCGTCAGCTTCAAAGTCTGTCTTCTCAGCTACGTGTGGCGCCATTAGGGCATATGCTTCTTCAGCAGGTGTTTTAGACGGCTTGCCGCGCTTATCAACACCGTAGTTGTAGAAACCTTTACCGTTCTTCTGACCTAAACGCTCTTCTTTGTAGAACAGTGTTACCGGGTCGTTGTCCAGACGAGCCATACGCTCTGGAATGCCCGCTGCCATTACGTCTGCTGCATGATCGCCCGTGTCGATACCTACAACGTCCATTAGGTAAGCAGGGCCCATTGGCCAGCCGAAGATTTTTTCCATTACCTTATCAACCGCTACAAAGTCAGCGCCGTCGATAAGTAGCTTACTGAAGCCCGCAAAGTATGGGAACAATACGCGGTTTACCAAGAACCCTGGGCAGTCGTTAACCACAATTGGGGTTTTGCCCATTTTAAGGGTAGCGGCTACTACTGCATTGATGGTTTCTTCTGACGTTTTTTCGCCACGAATAATTTCAACAAGCGGCATGCGGTGCACTGGGTTAAAGAAGTGCATACCACAGAAGCGCTCTGGCTTGTCTAGGCTTTCAGCTAGCTGATTGATAGAGATAGTAGAAGTGTTTGAACAGATGATAGCGTCGTCAGCTACGCTCTCTTCAACTTCTTTTAGTACAATACCTTTTACTTTCGGGTTTTCTACAACCGCTTCAATAACAAGGTCAGCATCTTTAAGCGTGCTGTACTCAAGGGTAGGCGTGATAGCGTTAAGTGTTTGCGCCATTTTAGTCGCGTCTACTTTACCGCGCTGCATGCCTTTACCAAGAATTTTCGCTGCTTCAGAAAGGCCAAGGTCTAGTGCACCTTGATTAATGTCTTTCATGATAACTGGCGTGCCTTTCACAGCGCTTTGGTATGCGATACCGCCGCCCATGATGCCTGCGCCTAGCACAGCGTTAAGCTTAGATTGCTTAGTAGCTGCTTTCGCTTGCTTTTTACCTTTGCTTTTAACTAGCTGGTCGGCTAGGAAAATACCAATTTGCGCTTTCGCAGCGTCTGTTTTCGCTAACGCTACAAAGCCTTCATTTTCAAGCTTAAGTGCACCTTCACGGTCTAGGCCCGCTGCTTTTTGAACAGTCTCAACCATTTTGTGCGGTGCTGGGTAGTGTTTGCCAGCTTGCGCAAATACCATAGCTTGAGCAGTACTGAAGCTCATCATGGCTTCGTTTTTGTTTAGCTGTAGTGGGGCTTTTTTAACCGCACGACGCGCTTGCCAATCAAACTTGCCTTCTGCAGCGTCTTTCACCATTGAAAGTGCGCCTTCAACAAGTGCTTCTGGTGCAACAACGGCATCAACTGCGCCTTCAGCAAGGGCTTTCGCGCCTTTTCTGTCGCGGCCAGTGGTCATCCACTCAAGGGCGTTGTCTGAACCAATAAGGCGAGGTAGACGAACCGTACCACCAAAACCAGGCATTAGGCCTAGTTTAACTTCTGGCAAACCAATTGAAGCAGTAGTGTCTGCAATACGCATGTCACACGCCAATGCCATCTCACAGCCGCCACCTAGAGCGAAGCCGTTAACTGCAGCGATGGTAGGGAAAGGTAGGTCTTCGAAGCGGTCGAATACTTGTGATGTATTGGCAACCCACTGTAGTACTTCTGCATCGTCCATGGCGAATAAACCAGTGAACTCGGTGATATCAGCACCTACAATAAATGCAGGTTTTGCACTGCGTACTACTAAGCCTTTAACATCGCCTTTAGCAAGTAGGGCTTGAGTTGCTTCGTCAAGTTCACTCACCGTTTGGCGGTCGAACTTGTTTACTGAACCTTGGGCGTCGAATACCAGCTCAGCAAAGCCGTCTTCTAACAGGCTGACGGAAAGACTTTTGCCTGTGTATATCATTATCATCTCCTTCGGCATTGGCCAGGATGTTAGTGAAGTAATCCAACTAATTTGTAGGGTCGTATGCATTCACTAACGCGTTAGGGTGGCTAGATTCTTTACAAAGCCACACAAAATTTCAACAAAAAATCAAACAAGCGTTTCAATTTTTCTAAGGTAGTGGTCGGATGACTTAAATTCAAGTGTAAATATCGAATTCAAGCTTCATTTCGCCATTGGTGGTTGTATAATGAGCGTTATTGACGCAAAGCGCCAATCCAGCAAAAGAATAATCTACAATCATGTCAACTATGTGTGTAAAGCATAGCTAACGACAGCTGGCACAACATCTTCTTTGGCAAGGAGCCAGGCTGAAATCTTCCCTTCGTTTATCAAACGAACGTAGTGGATCAGTCGCAATGCTGCTTTTTCAGCAACATTTTACAATCAGCTCGATTCGGCAAATTTGCCAGCGCTCATAAGCGTTCGAGTGTAGAGCAGGGTAGGAGTTCTATTGTGTCTGGTTTTTATTTTAGTTCGTGGTTAGGTCAGCGCTCGCTGACAAAAAACAATAAATTGTTCGCCACCGTTGTGGGGGCATTTGTTTGCTCGCTCTCTTCATTTTTCTCTATCGGCGCATGGGCTACACAGCCTTTAACACTACCCGAAGATATCTTCGAAAAGGATCGCGCTCGTTATCTAGAAGTTGAAAAAAAGCTGTTAACGTATTCGAAGCGAAGCGTTCAGCGCCTCGATAACGACATTTATGAACTGGCGCATTATCCGCTTTATCCTTATCTACTTAGACTCAAGCTAGAGCGCACGATGTCAATAAGAACAAAGCGCGAGGTTAAGCAGTTTCTAGAAGATTTCAATGGTCAGCCGGTAAGCTACGGTGTGCGTTATAAATGGCTTAATTACCTTGCTAAGAACGATTATCGCAGCACTTTTTTAGACAATTATCGCCCTGGCATGGGCGCAAGGCTAACCTGTATTGCGCTTAATTACCGTTTAAAAGAAGGTGAAAGCGAACAAGCTATTTTGTCCGAAGTCGACGCTTTATGGCTTCACGGTCAGTCGCAACCGGATGAATGCGATCCGCTTTTTGCTAAGTGGAAAAAAGCCGGCATGATGACACCAGAAATGGTGATCAAGCGCATAGAGATTGCCGCGAAAGAAGATAACCGAAGCATTATCTCTTATCTTAAGCGCCAACTTCCCGGTGATAAGCAATACCTGGCTGACGCATGGCTATCGGTAACCCGCGACACCAGCCGAGTAAATAGAACGGCGCTCTTTCCACTAAAAAATGCATCGCATGAAGCTGAGGTAATCGTATGGGCGGTCGAGAAACTTGCTTGGCGAAACCCTGACTTAGCTGGCACGGTATTTAACCGCTACAACGACAAAAACGTGTTCTCGCCAGCGCAGCAGCACGTTATGCGAAGAGCAATAGCGCTTAGCTACACGCTAGACCGCCTTCCTCAAGCGCATCATTGGCTTGAACTTGCTGATGTGCAGGGTGCCAGTGAAGATGTAAAGCTTTGGCATATTTCCCATTTGCTTCGCACGAAAAAGTGGCAGGAAGTGGTTAATGTTATTGATAGCGCTCCTGCCAGTTTGCAGCAAGAAGAAAACTATCGCTATTGGAAAGCCCGTGCTTTAGAAGCGCTTGGTCAAACTATGCAGGCTACGGTGCTTTATAAAGAGCTTTCTCAAGAACGCCATTATTATGGCTTTATGGCAAGTGCGCACATAGGCGAAATTCCGTCGCTTGCACACACGCCAGCACCAAGAGACACGGCGGCTATTGCCAGTGTGGCGAAAACCCCTGCCACCATGCGCTCTGTTGAATTTTTCAGGTTAGACAGAACCACAGAAGCGCGCCGTGAGTGGTTTTATTTACTGTCACATTTACCCGAATCGAAAGTGACCGATGCGGGCATTTTGGCGTATGAGTGGGGCTTGTACGATCAAGCTATTACCAGTTTTGCGCGAAGTGGCTATTGGGATGATGTCGAGCGCCGATTCCCACTGGCCTTTAACGATGTATTCAGCGAAAAGTCGCAGGCATACAGCATTTCAAAGTCGCTGGCTATGGCTATTGCACGCCGCGAAAGTTCGTTTAGAAGCGATGCTATCTCTTCGGTGGGAGCGGCAGGACTCATGCAGCTTATGCCGGGAACAGCGCGTTATGTAGCAAAAGAGAAAGTAAGTCGTAACACACTTTTTCAGGTAGACGATAACGTTGAATACGGCGTGCAGTACCTGCGTTATTTAATGGACAAGTTAAACAATAACCCTGTGCTGGTGTCCGCATCTTATAACGCTGGTTGGCGCAAAGTGTTGGAATGGTTACCTGCTAATGAAGCGCTGCCCGTGGATATTTGGATTGAGAATATTCCCTACAAAGAAACCCGTGCTTACGTGAAGGCGGTGATGGCGTATCAGCATATTTACGACCAGCAGTTAGGTGGAAACGAGAATATCTTCCCTCAACTTACCCGCGATATGATCCCATCGGCAGATGCAGTAAGTACACATCCGGTAACAGGTACACTGCAATTAGCACCGCGATAGCTATCAAAGGTTAGGCGTATACGGGTACGCCTTTCATTACGTTATTATTTTACCAGTATGGGAAACTTAACGTATACAACAGCACAGCGGTCTGAGCCAGTATGCATGTCATGCTGGCCTCGTGATACACTAGTAGCTAACTAACGACTAAAAAGATAAGAGGGGCTATGTCGCAACATAAAGCAACCTACCAACAGCATATCGAAGAGCTTCAAGCTAGAACTCGCGAAGCACTACAGCGAGAAGGGCTAGACGGACTAGTTATTCACTCAGGGCAGGGCAAACGTCTTTTCTTGGACGATAATCACTACCCATTTAAGGTAAACCCGCAGTTCAAAGCATGGGTGCCTGTTATTGATAACCCTAACTGTTGGCTGGTGGTAAACGGTGTAGACAAGCCTACGCTTATTTTCTATCGCCCTGAAGATTTCTGGCACAAAGTGCCACCAGAGCCAAATGACTTTTGGACTGACAGCTTCGACATTAAACTACTTCAACAGGCCGATGCGGTAGAGAAATTTCTGCCTTACGATAAAAGCCGTTTTGCCTATGTAGGCGAATATATTGAAGTGGCAAAAGCGTTGGGTTTTGACAATGTAAACCCAGACCGCGTGTTGCATTATTTGCATTATCAACGTGCTTATAAAACCGACTATGAACTTGACTGCATGCGTGAAGCTAACAAGCTGGCGGTGGCAGGTCATAAGGCCGCTGAGCAAGCCTTCCGTGAAGGCAAAAGCGAGTTTGATATCAATCTTGCTTATGCTGCAGCAAGCCGACAAGGTGACAACGACGTACCATATACCAGTATTGTGGCACTTAACGAGCATGCTTCAATTCTGCATTACATGCAGTGTGATACCGTAGCGCCAAAAGAATCACGTTCGTTTCTGATTGATGCGGGTGCAAATTATCATGGCTATGCGGCAGATATTACGCGTACTTACGCTCAAGAAGGTGTTCATAATTCAGCGATGTTCCGCGACCTCATTCAAGCGGTAGATAAGGTAACGCTGACCTTAGTCGATTCGTTAAAGCCGGGTGTAGCCTACACAGACATTCACTTGTTAGCCCACGATGGTATTGCGCAAATTCTTCACGATACCGGCATGGTGAATTTAACGCCACCTGAGATTGTGGAAATGGGCATTACACGCACGTTCTTCCCACATGGCATTGGCCATTTCTTGGGGCTGCAGGTACACGATGTGGGCGGATTGGTTAATGATGACAGAGGCACGCCTAAGCCTGCTCCTGATGATCACCCGTTCTTACGCTGCACGCGTATGGTAGAAGCCCGTCAGGTGTTCACTATTGAGCCGGGCCTGTACTTCATCGATAGTCTACTGCGCGACCTTAAAGCGACGCCTGCGTCTAAGTACATTAACTGGGATACCATTGATGCATACAAACCGTTTGGTGGCATTCGCATTGAAGACAACATTATTGTGCATCGCGATAAGAACGAGAACATGACCCGAGATTTGGACTTAAATTAATCGACTTTTGGTGTATAGCCAACAAAACCCATCGTTATAAATGCAAAGAGCAGCCCTAAGCTGCTCTTTTTCATTACGCGCTTTTAAAATGTACGTTCTCTTTGTTGTGTCACCTTGATGTAGAACCACT
>ENA-UENW01000566-UENW01000566.1-marine-metagenome-genome-assembly--contig:-NODE-566-length-9268-cov-170.436492_pt1 | contig 9268 bp, 3 predicted proteins | sample MGYA00237876_ERZ529329 | MGnify/ENA primary metagenome ERZ529329 (study PRJEB26372, sample SAMN05368346) | marine metagenome | biome: cultured habitat; feature: ocean water; material: water; isolation... | reverse complement strand
CTGAATATGTCGAGCAGCAGCCAGAGCTTCTGGTAATAACTCTGGTGTCAATTTCTTAGCCAAAACACTGAGAGCTTTGGCGCGATCGTCTTCATCCTGAGTCTGTCGAGCAGCAGCCAGTGCTTCTGAAAGCGCCTGTTTTTTGAAGTTTTCTGGCAAATAATCAACTAACATTACCAGAGATTTTACTTTATCCAGTAGATCTGGCTTTTGTAATGCATAAGCCAACCCTTGCTCAGGACTCCATACATTGTTTTTAACCAAAGCCACCAATAACTCCCTTCGTAAATTCGCTGCCAAACTATTAATAGAAGCAGTGATCAAAGCATAACGACACTGCCAACCAACAACTTGAGCCAACCGACCTTCATCCCAGTCAACCTCTGCTAACTCCCAAGCACGAGCCACATCAGTAATAAAAATCCCAATTCGCCCCAAACCATCGCAGGTTTCATACCAACCATTAGCCCCACTTTTCGACTCCTCCCCCAATAACCCATGAATATCCCCTATCATCCCCGCCCTTTCAAAATGCCAGACCAGATGCTGATGAATATAACCATCATCAGGCAAAGTATGCCAAAGATAATTATCAGTTAACCTCCTATATTTCTCCAAAAATATTCCGTGAGCCTCAGCCAGACCAATACCCAACCCCGCCAGAGCACCCCTACCCCTTGGCTTTAGGGGAGCACTCAACAAATTCCGAGCCAAATGATGAAATAAATCATGTAAACGATAACTCTTCTTACCATCAGACAAAGCCACACCATCCAACAACAACGCCTTACTCCGCAAATACCCCAACTCATCCCTGGCATCCCGCTCATCATCCATATCCCAGAGTACAGCCGTCATCCCCTGAGTAATATTCACATCCTCCGGCAATATCCCCAACCAAATCAAACCCTCCCTAGTTTCCGGCTCCAGTCTCTTAAGACTCAAATTCAACGAAGCAGTCAAACTCAACCGTTTTAAACTAGCCTCATCAACAACATCCCTCGCCCCCGGTCGATCCAACGTTCTCAACCGAGCAACTTCTCCTTGAATATCCTCCAACAGCACACCCCAAGACAGACCATCCTCAACTTGAGCCGCCGCCAACTCCAAAGCCAAAGGCAAATATCCCAACTCCTGAACCAAAGCCTCCGCCTGCCGAGCCTCCTCTCCCCAAATCTCACGGCCCAACCTCCCACTCAACAACAACATCGACTGCTCCAAGGTCATCACATCCAGACTATAAGTCTTAGCACTCAAAGCCTCAGCGATCGCCCTTTCCCGAGTAGTCACCAAAACCTGACAACGGGGACCACCCAGATTAAATATTTGAGCATGGTCCGAATTCCAAGCATCATCCACCACCAAAAGCACAGCCTTATCAGAAAGCAAAATCCGCAGATGATTAACAGTCACCTCCACACTTGTCGGTTTAAAATCATAGTCACCCAACTTCTGGACCCAACGACCAAGCATAGGCAAAATATTAGGCTCTTGGCCCAAAGTCACCCAGAGAATACCATCACAAAAACGAGATTGTACATCCCCATCATAAGCCAAAGCGGTTGCCAGAGTAGACTTACCCACAGCACCCAAACCGTGGATAGCAGTCACGACAATAGCAGGCCTATCTAATGAATCTATCAGTAGATTAGCCTTTAAATTGTCACTGTATTCGGGGCGGTCTACATAATATTTTGGGAGTGGGGGGGCCTCAAATATATTGATTCTAACTTTTGTCGTGTAGGTGGAGGCACCAAATATTTTTTTACAAACTTTTTTACGGAAAGATAAACCAAATCATTTTTTCGAGGTTTAGCAATAGAATTATGATCTGCTTCAACAGCAACAGGTTTAACATCCTTAATTCCTGGGTTAGCACTATCCTCATCTACAACCAAAACCCCAGCCATAGGCTTAGTTTCATAAAGGACATGAGTTTTAATATTCAAATTTTCAATATTTTGTCGATACCATTCGTTCAGGTCCCGTAACTGAGGCCCATGGGCTTTCAACTCCTTAACATTAACCGTCGCTTTTGTCAAGACATTAAAATTATCAATTAAATTAGCCAGATGTGAACCTTGATGGGGAGTAGACAAAAAAACTATTCCTTGAGTCTGTTGGATAATAGCTTTTTTCTCATCAAAATTTTGAGCAGTGCGAATTAAATCTTTAACAACCAGACCACCCATACTGTGAGTGATAAATATTAAAGGGCCATCGCCTATATCATTAACATCTAGATATTCCCATAGATTACTTGCTAAGTCAAAACGCGGCATGCCCTCACCAACATATCCAAAGCGAGGCGCATCATATCCAAAAGTCCAGACATTAACAGCTATTTCATCTTTCTGTAAATCTTGCCCCAACCAAAAAGGCCAAAAGTCCAAATTTTGATTATTTTTTTTACCTTGAGGATGCCATGTCCCCCAGGGGTGGCCAGCTAACCCATGAACAAAAACAATATCACCTCTAGGATGAGAATTTTCACACTCAAATACTCGTGATAAACCAAGCATCTTTTCTTCTGTCATATTATTTTCAGTTTAAAAAGCACATCTTGACTTACGGAAAATATAAAATTGTACAATAAAAATAGGAATTAACATTTTTGGAGTGCTCCGTAAAATGAAAAATCCTATTTAAAGTTAGTAATTATAGGTAAACCTTTTAGACTATAGCATAAAATTTCCATAATTATTACAGTACTTTCCGTTGCCAGTAAGTTAAAGTTTATAAAAGATATAATTTTATTCTTAAAACATTATCTGTAGTCAGACTTTAGAAAATTAGTATTAGTTAAAATCTAGGAATTAAAGTTTTGAGAGTAGCTTCCATAATATCTGTAGTTTGAGCAGAAACTGTATATACTAGAGCCTCTCGATAAACCCGTTGCGCCGCATTATTTTTATCATTTGCTGCTCCACTAGAAACAGTAACAGCAGCAGTAGCACAACGTTGAGCTAAATTAATAGCTTTTGCTCTAAGATTAAGTTTTGTAGCAAAATCTATGTCAGGATTTTTATTAGCTAATTCTATAGAACTTCGACATTGATTAACCTCTGCTGTCAGAGAACTTATAGTATCTGTAATAAAAGCTAGAGATTTATTTTTTGACACTTCTATCATAACATCTATACCTGCCAAAGCACATCCTAAAGCAAACGAAGTAAAGTATAATATTTTTTTTATATCGTTTTCTTGAATATAATTTTTAGGTTTAATAGAAACTAAACGTGAATTAGGTAAAAACCAATTCTTAACTGTAGCACTAACAGTATTAGTTGAATTAATAGCACACAACTGCATAGGTTTTGAGAAAGTAATATTGCCATTTAATTGATTATTTTCAACAAAAGGCATCATACCAAAAATTGCTTGACCATCAGGTAATTTTGCTGCAATAATAAACTCTTGAAATATACCCCAACCAGTTATCCAAGGTACAACTCCTTCTATATAATATCCATCCGTAGTTGGAACAGCTTTCACAGGTGCTTCCCCAGAGCGTCGAAGTTGAGAAAAGGCTATTCCTAATAATATTTTGCCGTAGCTCAAATGGGGTAAATATTGTTTTTGTAATTGATAATTTTGACTTGATGCTAACATTGCCGCTGCACTTTGATGTTGGGTTTGGAGAAAAGATAACGCACCAGAATGTCTTGCTAAAAGTAATTGATAATTAAAATAATCTTGTTGATTTAATTCTAAACCCCCCCATTTTTTAGGAACTCGTAGTCCTAATAAACCTGATTTTCCCAAACTCATTAAAGCCTTTTCTAATTCTCGTGGGTTACTGTCAATTTCATTAGCTACAGGAGTAATATTTTGTAAAATTGAATAGTCAATTTGCTCTACATTTTGGTTTCTTTCTGAATTTTTAGGGGGAAGTGATATAGTCATAAGCAAATCCTCAACTAGTTTTTGGACTACATCATATCACAATTAAATTTTTAGCAACAGGAAATATCCAAGAAGAAAAGGCAGGTTCAGGAAGCTTCTGAAACCCTCGTAGTGTATTTTTGGCAACGAGAACATAAGGGTTTGAGCATAAATATTGAATTTGTTAATAAAACTTAACATCTTGAGATATACTTACCCTAAAAGAGTTATTTTTATTTGTATTGTTTTACCAGTTTTTGGACTAAACTTTTAGTCACAGAAAAAATAACGGCCACAAATGCGAATTGATATTTTCTGTTTATCGTTTCAAAAGTGTAGCAACTATTTTTTCTTAACGTATTTGGAAGTGCTAATGGTCATTTAAATAATCTCAAATATAACTCAATAGTTATAAACCAAAGTTATACACCAAATTTTGCTATTGTAATTAATTAACAAAAAGAGCTAAACCCGAACCATAAACAACAACAAACTTGACAAATCAATTATCCTCTGAACCTATAGGAAAATGACGATTATTATTAACCTGATAATAATGATTATTATTTTGGTTGAGATAGGAACGAACCTGCTGGTTTAGATGAATGTAAGTCTGAATATCAATTTGATTTAATAATAACATTTCCCTATATTTATTAGCTGCAGTTTCCAGTCTTTCTCTCATTTTTTCTTGGCATATTCCTGAAAGACTTTGAAACTCATCAATTAATGCTATTGTATTTTGAATATCTTTTCGATGTTGTTTTTCTTGTAGTTTTCGAGACTTATTAGCAAGATCTTGTGTCATATGCTCTAGTTTTTCATAAGCTTCTCTAGACAAATTTCCTTCAACCAACATTAACCGATGTTGGTGTCTTAACTCTTCCACCTCTTTAAGAGCTTTACTAGGATTTGTTTGTGCAGACATACTTATTTCATTGAGAGCTAAATGGGTATTTATAATCAGCTTTTTACACTGTTTATGACGCCACATTCGTAGCATAAAACCGAGAATACCTGTAAACAAAATAATAATAAAACTAGCTTGTAAGTCTTGATTTTCCTCAAAGTAACGCATCCAAATTTTTCTAGGATCCCCTTGCTCAAATGATAGTTTAGCACCAGGATGGAGATATAGTAAACCATTACTCAACAAAGACTCAGGGTCGTCCTGAGAAAATTCTGGATCAAATAACGAGTATTTTTGATAGGATGAAATCAAAGACCAAGTTAAAAGAGCAATTTTTTCTTTGCTAACATCAGGGCGAGTTACTAAAGCAGCAGCAGTAGAAATAGTCGGTAAATCTTTCTCCGGTATTGGTGATAGAGGCATATAACTACCTTTGGGAAAGACTGTACTTTGGTATGACTCTGGAAATTGAATAGTTAAATAGTTAATAAAAGAAGTCGTTATGGGAACTAATTTAAGACTAGGAGGACTCGTTAGTTGGCTTTTCACTTTTTTACTGCCTCCCAAGGGACCGACATAAACTAAAGCATCTATTTCTCTTTGTTTAAGTTTATTAAACCCTTGTTCTAGATCAAGTTCTTCTTCTATGATTTTTAAATTTGTAGCACTGAATAGTCGTTTAGCAGTAAAGTAAGTACCGCTGCCAGGAGTACTAAAGCTAACTCTTTTTTCTTTGAGATCCTGAAAAGTTTTTATTTCCGAGTCAGATAGGGTAATGAGGTGCAAATATTCATTAGCAAGAACAGCTACTGCTTGTATTTGTCCAGCTTTCATAGCTTCGCTAGCTACATCTAATTGAACTAGGGCAATATCTGCTTCTCTATTGCGCAGGCGTTGTAGGTTTTCCTGTGAACCCTGGGATATATTGTCGTCAATAGATATTTTCCCAACATCACTAGCTGAATGTATTATTTGTCTGCCAATACGCTCGTATGCTCCACCTTCAACGCCGCTTGAGAGTATGAGGGTCTGATTTTGGGGAGTACAGCTAGTTAATGTGATCGCTGATAATAATATTCCTCCTATTAATTTACTGATTTTTTGGTGATGGGAGTATATGTTATTTAACATTTAAAGTAACCTATTTTTATAATAATTTACAACAGTTTTAAGGCCAATAAATAAATTACAAAAAAATGATCATCTTGTAAGAAGTTTTCATGCAACATCTCCATATTTATAGTTTACTGAAAATAGCTATAATTTAATTAAATTTGATTAATTTCACTATACCAAATTTTTATACATAATATTATAAAACTCTAAAAATCATGTTTCATTCATTATTGTAGTTAAACCTCTTAGCTTAAATTCTAGTAAGACCTAGACCTGAGACCCCATTCCCTATTAGGGTATGGACAGTATCTCTCCCCTCTCCTCCCTGGAGTTGGGTCGAGGAATAGACCTTAAATCATGAAACTTACCCACAAAATAAATCTAGATGTGCTACAATAAAATGTTTAAATAAAAATTTAAATCATCAAAAATACTTAGGAATATCTAACCTCTTATCATACACTATTTCAGTTTTGTTATACCAAAGGTTATAAATGTTTATTATAAACGTAATAGAGAATAAGAAAAACTGAAATTAGAGTAAATATTGAAAAAAAGAGGAACTGAATAGAAATATAGCATCAGACTAGAAAAATTATGTATAAACCATTTCAGTTAACCTGATTAAGATGTACCTGTTTAATGAATTCTTTTGTCCAAGTAGTCTCACTGAACTACTTAAATAAACTGATGTTAAAGGGTAACTACAAATAGATATTTTTGGTTATAATTAATAATAACTATACCAATGATGTTAAATAATTATGATTGAATGGTTAATTACTTGGGGAAGTAGTGAAGCGGTTAAATGTATTGCGAATGAAGTTGTCGGAGTATTAGCTAAGGGCGCTGCCGAAGACTATGTTAAAGATTTTTTTAAGCAAAGTTTCTCTGATGCTTTTGGTGGAATAGCAAATGGAGAACCTTTAAAAAAAGCTACTAAACAAGCAATTAAAGATTTTTTAGACTTAGGATATCAAGAGTTAGAAAATGCTGAATTGAGTGAAAGTGACTTAAATAAGTATTCTCAATATTTCAAATCTTTTATTAAAGAAGGATCTGTTTTAGAGGTTTTGATTAGTGCTTTTGATAATAAAATCAAAATTTTAGATACTCACAAGCTGGCTATTTCATGGAAACAAATAAACCCACCTTTACCAGATAATTTTGACTGGGAATTTCTAGCAAAGCAACATCAGAGAAATGTCAAAAATATTATCCGAAATTCCCAAGAACTACGGTCAATATTAGATTCAAAAAATCTGGAAGAGATTGTAAACAAAGACATTAAAATCAGACCAGAATTTGACTTAAAAAAATATCAAGAAGGAATCCTAGAACAATATGGAAATCTCAAATTAGAAAGTTTAGAGACCAGTGGTTATAGTTATAATGAATTGAAATTATGGAAAATGTTTATTCCTCAAAATGTCCGAGAATCTCAGGAATTTATGCCTCAAATACATGAAATTCCTAAAGAATATCTCTCCAAATTAAGAGACACTAGACAATTAGAAGCAGAACTTTCTCAAGAACAACTGAAAAGTGTCCGGCGTAGGTATTTTGAGCAACAGACTCACTCAGTTTTAGAATTAATAGAATATAACAACTATAAATATTTAGTTATTCTGGGAGACCCCGGTTCTGGTAAATCTACTTTATTACAATATATCGCTTTGCAATGGGCAGAATTACCTCTGAAAGATTTATCTTTAAACCCAATTCCTCTATTAATTGAACTGCGGACTTATGTACGCAACCATAATGAGAATAAATGTAATAGTTTTCTAGATTTTTTGGAAAAAGGTAGTGGTGTAAGTTGCCATTTACCTCAGGAAGAACTTCATACTAAATTGCAAAATGGTAATGCAATTATGATGTTTGATGGGTTAGATGAAGTTTTCGAGCTTGCCAAAAGAGAACAGATAATTACTGATATTCATAGGTTTACTAATGACTATAAAAATGTGCAAGTTATTGTTACTTCTCGGGTAATTGGTTATAAGCCACAAAAACTCCGGGATGCAGAATTTTATCATTTTATATTGCAAGATTTGGAGTCGGAACAAATTGAAACTTTTATTCAACGTTGGCACGATTTGACTTATCAAGATGAGCGAGAAAAGGAGCGGAAAAGAGAAAGGTTAAAACGGGCAATTAAAGATTCTTCAGCTATTAAGCAATTGTCAGAAAATCCCTTGTTATTAACAATGATGGCTATTTTGAATCGTCATCAAGAATTACCCAGAGATAGAGCAGAACTTTATCATCAAGCTTCCCGGATTTTACTGCAGCAATGGGATATGGAAAGGGCATTAATTGATGCGAATCTTAACCCCATGACTATTGACTATAAAGATAAGCAAGCAATTTTGCGTCAGGTAGCTTTTTTTATGCAGGAAAATAAGGCAGGTTTAGCTGGTAATTTGATTCATGGAAATGATTTAGAAAAGATTATCAGAGCTTATCTAAAAAGTGAAGATATTAATGATCCAAAAACTGTGGCTAGAGCCCTGATGGAACAGTTGCGAAGTCGCAATTTTATTTTGTGTTTTGTTGGCGCAGAATATTATGCTTTTGTGCATAGAACTTTTTTAGAATATTTTTGTGCTTGGAGTTTTGTTTGGCTGTTTGAAAAAGAACAGAAAATGTCTCCAGACAGACTTATAGAAGAAGTTTTTGGTCAGCACTGGCAGGATGAAAAATGGCATGAAGTTTTGCGGTTAATTGTAGGGATGATAGATACTAAGTTTGCGAGAAAAATAATTTATTATTTAATGGAGCAAGATGGAGAAGAGAAAAAATTTCTGAATTTATTTTTAGCTGGTAAGTGTTTGTTTGAAGTCAGAAATAATCAGAATATTAGTTTTAGTGATATCGGATATCGGTTATTAAATAAATTAAAACACTTGACTGGGTATGACCTTGGTTATTCTTATGAAGAATATGACAATTATTCTAAAGAAATTTATCAGAAAAATGCAGCCTTAGTTTATGAAATTCGTACTCAAGCTGTGCAAGTAGTAGCTACAACCTGGAGAGATGAGCGTTTAACCTATACTTGGCTCAAACAAAGGGTAGCTTCTGACAATGACCAGGATGTGCGACGTGAAGCTCTGCGACAAATAGCTACTGGTTGGAAGCATCAGCCGGAAATTTTTGACTTACTTAAACAATGGGTATTCTCTGAGAATGACCAGGATGTGCGACGTGAAGCTCTGCGACAAATAGCTACTGGTTGGAAGCATCAGCCGGAAATTTTTGACTTACTTAAACAATGGGTATTCTCTGATGAAAATTCGGATGTGCGACGTGAAGCAGTGCGACAAATAGCTACTGGTTGGAAACATCAGCCGG
>ENA-UENW01000561-UENW01000561.1-marine-metagenome-genome-assembly--contig:-NODE-561-length-9492-cov-2.420235_pt1 | contig 9492 bp, 9 predicted proteins | sample MGYA00237876_ERZ529329 | MGnify/ENA primary metagenome ERZ529329 (study PRJEB26372, sample SAMN05368346) | marine metagenome | biome: cultured habitat; feature: ocean water; material: water; isolation... | reverse complement strand
CGTATAAACCTCTTCCTGCGATATCAGAACAACGCTGCGCCCGCTTAGGCTTTTTTAGAAAAAACTGGTGTATTGGCAGAAATTTCTTCTCCCTGAAATTGTTAATAACAGAGACCGGAAGTACATGAAAAGCCTTTGATGAACAAGCGGGGCTGCGGTTGCCGCAAACAAGGGTTTAAACCATAAAAACAGATACAAATGAGTACCTACTTAGAGCAAGCAAAAACTGTGGCAGGTTTTGTTGAAACCCTTTCCCGGGAGCACCCAAAAGCCGCTGAAGGATTTCTTACCCTGCACAAGGCCTCAGCGGGAGATAGCGCCCTGACTGGCCGCCAGAAAGAGCTCATTGCATTGGGTATTTCCATAGCTATACGCTGCGAAGGGTGCATTTCATGCCATGTCAAGGCTGCACTTAAGGCCGGGGCGACTCAGGAAGAGATTGTCGAAACCATTGGCGTATCTATTCTTATGGGCGGGGGGCCGTCTGTGGTATATGGCGAGAAAGCGTACCAGGCAATGAAGGAAATGATGTAGCATTTCCTGTAAGCCAGCCCCAAAAAACAGGCTGGCTTATTTACGTAGTATCGAACTGTTTCATACAAAAAAAGTGTGTAGGTGAAATGTCCCCACTTCCTGCTTACCAGCATAATGTTAACACATTCATTGTTCGTCTTTGGATCTTGTTCCGGGGAGGTTTTTTCCATTACAGAGTTGCTCAACCACGACCCTAACAACCACCATATTTTCACCTGCGAGGTACTGGAAACGTACAAAAGGGGGCACAGCTTCGAAAGCATTGCTGCGGTGAAAAAAAGATTTAGAGGTAGCCCGGAAGACACTATTTTCCTAAACACAGGCGGAGGCACCACAGCGGGCGGACAAAAGCTATACCCTGGCGAAGTATGGCTGATCTTCAGCACTACCAAAGATAGCTTGCACTATGGGGCGACAGTTTGCGATTTTTTGTCAGCCCGGATTAAGACAGGGAATGATCAAGCCTGTTCCAGGTCCATCAGCCCGTTAGGCAACACTTATCTTGACGTATTGGAGGCTTACGAGTCTGTATGGGAAAATAAATTTTCGGGAAGCAAAGCAATAACCAGTGCGGGCAGGCTAATCGCCGAGGGTCAGTTTTTGTCGGGGGCGCCTCATGGAGCATGGGTGCACTACAGCAGGCGTGATGATTTCGAAAAGGAAATCATGAGAAGTGAAATTGCCTACCAAAACGGGAAGCTGAATGGCGAATATCGCGTTTATCGTGAGACGGAAGAGGACAATTTCGTTATTGAGCGCAAAGTGTACAGCGATGACAGGCAATTACTGCAGGAAAGATATAGAGTGGAAGGGCAGGTCAGATACGAGTACAGCAGTGATGAAAGGAGAATGGCGGTCGCAACATTTACAGATTCCCTGGGACAAAAACTAAGGCACATCGCACAGGTTGAGCTGGGGTATAACAACAAGCCCCCACTTTACCCCGTCAGGTTCAGGCACGGATCTACCTACATAAAGTAAGTAAGGACTCCAGCAGCTATAGCCCATTGGCAGAAGGTGCTTATTTCCGGGGTATGAGAGTAGGGACGTGGACGTTTTTTAACAAGGAAGGGGCGATCGTGGCCACCAAAACCTATCCGGATATTCCAGCTGATACTTCTACTCTTCAAATTTTTGATGAGGAAGAGCAGGTCAGGCTGAGCGGCACCTACGCAGATGGTAAACGAAAAGGAGTATGGCAATATTTCTACGATGGGCAGCTGGAGCATGAAGAAGTGTACAGCTCCGATGGAAATTTGCTTTCCAAAACCCGCTTTTACGAATCAGGCGGCTTTGAGCACACACCTTATGCCAACCACCTGCAGCATGGCTGGAAAACGGTTTTTGCCCAGTCCGGCACCATAAAAAGTATGGAGTATTACAAGCACGGGCGCCGGTCCGGGACCAGTGTCTTCTTCAATACAGATGGCACCGTCAACCGGGAATTGCGGTATGTACAGTCAAGAGCCTACACCGTAAGTGACCCAGGCAATAGCACTTATCTCGTTAACGGTTTTTTGAACGGCTCCTTCGTGCAGCACCACTACGAGACCGGCGAAAAAATAGCGGAAGGAACGTACTGGATGGGGTATCGGACGGGCGTATGGACAGAGTACGAAAAAGGAGGCGGGTACCGGAAATTGTACTACCCTACAGGACAGCAAGAGCTGATGAACCGATGCGGGCACTCTATGCCGGAATTGACGGAGCAGTATGACAAAGATGGGAATTTGCTAAATTCATGGAAATTTTGAGCAACCTGGCTTAGTAGGCCGCATTGGTTAGCCTTGTTAAAATAAAGATTTTGAACGCAGTATCCACATTTGAAAAATACTTTCTCAGCGCCAGGCAGAACCGGTGGTACTGGCTCTTTTCCATCTTTTGCCGGGTGGTACTGGCCTTTGCCTTCTTTGCTGCCGGAATGGTCAAAATCGTAGGGGAGCGCTTCGCCAGCGGGCTATCCGAACTCCACCCCATGGGCGCTTACCTGGAAGCCCTGCACCATACCGGATACTATTATACTTTTATTGGTATTGCGCAGGTAGCAGCGGCTATGCTGTTGCTCATCCCGAGGACGGTGGCGTTGGGCGCACTCCTGTACTTCCCCATCATCGTGAATATATGGCTGCTTTCCTATGCCGTTCGTTTTGAAGGTTCTTATGTGACCTCTCCCCTGATGGTCCTCGCCAATTTGTACCTCCTCGTTTGGAATTATGACCGGTTGAGGTACCTCTTGCCGCTGAAGGAATTTTCAGAAATGGGGATTCTTCAAAAGCCGGCGAAGTATAATACGAAGTTCCCGCTCTTGTTTTTCGCGTTCGTATTTTTCACCGTAGTGGCCGCCGTTGCCTTTGCGGAATTTGGCCATGAAGTCATGCCAAGAAACTCCCTAAAAGATTGCAAAACACAGTTTGCCGATACCGGGCAGGAAGCGATTGGGTTTAGGTTTTGCGAATGTATTCATGTAGAGGGGCAGTCCTTAGACGATTGCCTGGAGGAATTTGAACGTTCGAAGCAGACGTTGGCTTACTGAGAATTATCCTTTGTTTTCGCCAATGGAACGATACCGCATTAGCAACGGACTAAGACTTTAAATCGGTAAACGGAATAGCATCTCCATACTACAGCAAAGCTACGCTTTAAAACAAGTGCGAACCAGGTTTCCCGGCCGGTGTCAATTATCCAATCAGCAATGCTTGCGGATTGAAATATTACTTACCTGAAAATCTGAACACTATGAATACTTCACGGCCTTTCGTTATTATCTTAACATTTTTCACCCTGTTCCTACTGTCCTGCAGCCCGCCCACGGAGCCTGAAAAGGCGGAAGAAGCGACTGAAAATACTGAGGAAGAATCAATTGTGGGCCTGGTTGAGGATGTCCTGACCGCCGAAGAGCAGGCAGCGCTCACGCCCGATATGGTCATTCAGTCCTTCAAGGAAGGCAACGGGCGCTTCATGCGCAATGACCTGACCACCCGGAACCACTCAGAACAAGTGCGCAAGAGCACCAATGCGCAATATCCTAAAGCCATTGTTTTATCCTGCGTCGACAGCCGGGTTCCGGTGGAAGACGTCTTCGACCGTGGTATTGGCGATGTGTTTGTCGCTCGTGTGGCAGGCAATTTCGTTAACGAGGACATCCTGGGCAGTATGGAGTTCGCCTGCAAAGTCTCCGGTTCTAAGCTGATTCTGGTCTTAGGGCACGAGCACTGTGGTGCCGTCAAAGCCGCAGTGGACGGGGTAGAACTGGGTAATATTACGCCAATGCTTTCCAAAATAAAGCCAGCCGTGGAGGCGACCGAATATGAAGGGGACCGAAGCTCGAAAAACGAAGCCTTTGTCCATGAGGTCTGCGAAAACAACGTGCAGCATGCCATGGCGCAAATCCGGGAGCGCAGCCCCATACTCAGGGAGATGGAAGACAATGGTGAGATCAAAATTGTCGGTGGCGTCTACGACATGGATAACGGGAAGGTGTCTTTCCTGAATTAGCGGGCGCCGCACACGCGTTCAAACCACATTCCGACAGGAGGGGGCCACCTTCTAAAGCAGCATGACTTTGACAGGAGATGGCTCCCTTTGTTATCGACTCAAACGAAAAAGCAGCCCTGCCCCATATCTACCCGGTTTCTGAGAAAATGAAGCCGAATACTCCCCTCATTGTCATGATTTGACCTAATTAAGAGAGAATACGCACAAAAGCCATTAAAAAAGTGTACCTTGAGAAACTGAGCTATTTTCAATATTACTGAAATAGAACGTTAAGACCGGCTATTTGCTTTGATTTGGATGTAGTCAAATTATTCACTAAAACAGAAATCTGAATGGCGGATAGCTATCAAAAGAAAGAACGGGAAAAGAAAAAACGTAAAAAGAGGAAAGAGAAGCAGGAGCGGAAAGAACAAAAAAAGTTTGAGGACAAGAGCCAGATCGAATTCATGTATGTGGATGAAAACGGCCAGTTTTCTACTACTCCTCCCGACAAGCCAAAGAAAGAGGTCAAGCTGGAAGACATTGAAATTGGCGTCCCAAAGTACGAAGATGACGGAAAGTCTAAGTACGAAAGAGAAGGCAAAGTAAAGTTCTTCAACGCCGAAAAGGGCTATGGCTTTATCATTGAAAAGGACACCCAGGAGAGTTACTTTGTACACGCGAACGATCTGGAAGAAGAGATCGATGCGGAAGATAAAGTCGCTTTTGAAATCGGGTCTGGCCCCAAAGGCCCCATCGCCATCAACGTACAGTTACAGAAAGCTTAATTGCTAACGAAGGAGTATCAGCACTACAAGGGCTCAAAGCCATCTTAGTGCCGATACTCTCCATCTGGTATTCATCTCTGGATCAGCCAACTCCTTGCGAAGTAGTCTCTGCAGATGTCGTTTTTCATGTTATTGAGGCCTGTATGCTAATGGCTTAGTTATAGAAACCGGTTTTAGCGCCCCGTTCAGGATTTATGGAGCTAAGAGATGCTATGTTAGCATCCAACCAGTTCTAAAAAAAATTGCGGCTTATGCCCCAGTGCTCTTTGTACCAGTGAATCAAATTACGAATACAGGCTCATACAACATGCCGCTCCCGGCATGTTATGGTAGATGGAAGGCACTTCCAAAGCGACCTCCGTCTAAAAAATTCAGAACAACCGCCAAAAGAAGTCCGGCAATTTGTCCCAGGGATTGCCATCCGCGCCGTCATCGGTGACGTAGAGGTAGGTAAAACCCTTTTGTGCTAATCTGGCTTTGGCATCGTCCCAGGTAAAGTCCAGGGCGCTGTAGGCAGCGCCGCTGCGAAGTTGCTGCTGTAATTGCGAAAGAATGTGCGCATCTTGCTGATTGGCGGTAAGCCCTCCCTGCTGGTAGAGCATAGCGGCGGCCGGCTTACCCTGCATCAACTGTGCGTTATATCCCACCTGCTGCAGGGCAGCACCGACATTGGGTTTCGTTCCGGGGCCGGAAGGGTACAAATTGATCGGCCGTTCGCATACGGAGTGAATCCAGTCGGGAGTGCTGAGGTAACCCGACCCGGGCGTGGTGCCGTAGTGCATGACCCGGTACAGCTTTCGCCCGGCGCTAAAGTTCAGGGCTACATAATTTTTGGTGTAACTGTCCAGGTCTTTCAGCCACTGCAATTTACCCGCATCCGTGGGAGCTTCATCAAAAAAGTAACCATCTACGTTGTAAGTGTTGTGCCATCTGGCGATTTCTCCCTGTACTTGCTGCAGATTACGGCCACTGCAGGCGGCTGAACTGTGATCCAGCCCGTAACACAGGTGTACATAGCCTAATACGACGCCACCGGCATTGCGCACCTTTGTGATGGCTTCCTGATACTTTTGTACGGCCCAGGCATTACTGCCATCCCCCGGACCACTATTAACGTTGGCAATGACCACCAGGCGGTCGCCGTACTGCTCAGCCGCCTCAATGAGGGTAGACCAGTAGGGGCCAACATTATGCTGACCAGGGTCGTCATTATCGTAGGGGAAGAATTAGGCCGGCACAATCACCTTGTGACCGGAGGACTGTGCACTGCCAAGCTGTGGAAGGAAGAACAGGGCCAGGAAAACAAGAAGCAATAATGGAGTTTGTTTCATGATCAGTTTATATTTTGTCCTTTTATTTGCTGGTGAAAGCATAGGTTACTCCTTACCGGTGAAAAATAATCCCAGTGGAGAAGAACGGCTATTGCCGTGGATCAAATCCTAAGTTCACCAAGTGAAGAACTGATGCTGCAAAGATGGGAGTAGCCTGCCCAAATAACCTTACCAAATGGGTGCAACGGTTTGTCTGTCCGTTGAATCAGCAATAGAGAGCGTTCAGTCACGGTTGATGATGGCTGGTCAGATACCGTAGTTGTGGAGCTTGCCAATGCCTGGACTGAATAGGCGCCCAAGTCTTGGTCTTCGTCTATTCGTAAAGGGGGAATGCACTACCAAATCAGCAAAAAGCCCTGCCCATCATAGGTCACTCCATGCGTAAAGCTTCCCAAAACAGCCCTTTAAGCTCGTTGGCATAGCGTCTGAACGGATACTGCAATCTCTGGTTTTGCCTATCTAAAGCCAGGCGTACCTCCAGTTGTCGGGCTGTAGTGTAGCTTTACAAGCGCGTATTCACAATATTATTCAGTGTAGAGCCAAAAGTATAGCTCAGCCCCAGACCAGTGCTCGCCGCAAAGTCCGTCGCGATCTGCCGTTGCTGCAGCAGGATATCCTCCACAGAGGTGTCCCCTTCCGGCAAATTGATTTGATCGCTGACCAGGTCGAAATTAGCAGAAAACCGGAGAGCGAGCCCTTCGTACAGCCGTACGGCTATCCAGTTGTCGAACTCTACCCGGTTTTTGGACATATCGTGCAGGAAAGAAGAGGCCTGCAAAGTGGTGAAAATATCGCCCCAGGGCTGCCGGAAGCGCAGCTGAATATCCAGAGAGTGGTTCAGGAGGTTTTCCTCAATTTGCCCGAAAACCGTACGCTCAAAGTATTGCTGATGCTGAAAGCCAATCCGGTAGGCAAAGGTAATCTCCCGGCGCAGGACTTCCTCGTAGGGGAAGATGTTGTACTCCAGGGCAGGGTGAAAATTGTAGGCCTGAGCAATATTATTGAAGGTGCTTTGGCGTATGCCGCTAAACACGCCGGTAGACCAATGATCGGTGATACTCTTGACGATACTCCCCGATAAAACCTTCCATTTTCGAACACTCACCAGCATTTCATCGTCGCTCTCAAATTGGTTCTCCGCGTGGCTGACCTGACCATCAATCCGCACCCGCCAGGCATCCGTAACCCGGTCTATATCTACGCCCAGGTCCACACTAAATTCTTCACGGGAGGACTCCTTGTACAACCGGCCGTTGCCCGAAACTTCAAAAATCCAGTAATCCCACGGATCTTTGTTTTCCTCAGCACCGGCAGTACCTGTCCCTTCCGGCACATTAACCTGGAAATCGATATGGCTGGCCAACTCAGAATTCACCAGATAATGGAGCAGCCCCTGATTCACTGTTCTCAGCAAACCGTCCCGGACCTCCGAATTGGTCATATTGGGGTTAGACTCGAACTTGAGTTCCTGCTCTAATCCCTCAAATGACCCCTGACCTTTGAAGTTGAGGGTAAAAGAGCGGCCACCTGCTCCTGTCCAGATATCAAAAATAAACAACTGAATATTGGCCTGACCCTGATCACGCACGTGGTCCAGATAGGTGATTTCCTGCACCAGATAGTTACGGTCGCAGTTGCAGTCGATGAATAGCTTTAGGCGCTCCTGAGTTTGTGCCAACAGTACAGATGGAATGGCGAATGCCATACTAAGCATCACCAAAAGAATGCCCGGCTTTGAAGGTGTTAAAGTAGAGATTGGGTGATATCCGGTATATCCTGCTGTCCTGTCGTTGTGCATGATTAAATAAAGTGGTTTAGGTATTTGAAACGAAACGTCTTTTGCCGTAAGTTATTAAGATTTCTTATTAAGCTTAACAACTAAACGGGTTTAGTTGTTGATTTGACAAAATGTTGTAGGCTGTATCATCTATAGCAACTGGCATGCACCTCAAAAAAACAAGCCTCCACACTTCGAAAAATGCAGAGGCTATACCGTTTAGACTATGTTGGGAATTAAAGTTTTTGGACCCGTTGGGTCAGAGTGCCCGATGTCGTCAGGGTTTTCAAAAAGTAAGTCCCTGAGGGATAGGCGCTCAGGTCGACCTGAAGTGAGGAGGATTGCTCCTGCTCTTGTCTTCCTAGCAAAACACCCTGCAGATTGTATAGCTCCACCACTGCTCTTTCGGGAGAAGAGGTGCTAAACTCCAGCGTCACAACGCCAGTTGTAGGGTTTGGATAGACGACCATCCGCTCACTGATGGTCAGGTTTTCACTGTTGCTGATCGTCTCACAATTTACAAGAGGAGTGCCCGAGAAGCAGAAAGTAGAGTCTTGGAATAGTGTGCCCAGACTATCTACCATATATGCGGTGACTTGCCCGCCCCGGTCAGTGGTATACGCTATATCTGATACATCCCATTGCGGAGCTGCTGCAATAGTTTGATTGGTCAGGTCTGTTTCTTCGCAACCGCTCTGAAAGTCTTCGTCCAGCTTGATAATTACAGGGTCATTCCATGAGCCGGGGAACTCATCCGAAAAGCCGGACATGATATACCCGTCCCAATCTTTCCGGATCATAGGGAATTGCCCGCCAGAGCCATTGAAGGCTGTGGCCTTTAGCAGGGTGCCGTCCCCGGGGCTGAGCTGATAGATCAGGCGTTTGGTGAGATCAGGACTGTTGGACGGGTAGCTACTTGATTCCAGAGCAACGGCCACGACATCCTCTCCAAGCACGATGGTGGAGCCCACTTCGCTCAAATCCGGTCCGGAACCATGCAGGACAGTGGCCCAAAGGATATTCCCATCTGAATCAAGGCGAACCACCGGTAAATCCACCAGTGAATTGAAATCTACCTTTGCAATGGTCGTAAAACCGGTGACGATGAAATCGCCATTCGGAAAAGCCTGTATGTCAAAGCCCTGAGAATGATGATTAGCTTTGCCAATTACCTTTGACCACTTGATCCGGCCCTGCGGGTCCGTACGGATCAGGCTCAGCCAAATACCGCCATCAAAGAAAGAACGCCCAACAAAAGTCAGATCGCCTCCTTCGTTTTCCACCAGGCCCCACAGGTCATCAATACCCTGCGCATTGCCATAGGTTTTTGTCCAAAGCGTATCCCCGCTTTCGCTGTTGATTTTCACGGCATACATGTCAGAGTAGACCGAGCCGGCATCTGTACCGTAAGACTGTGTAGAGCCTACCACCACAATATTGTCGTCTGATAACCTGAGCATGCCCCGGCCCACGTCCTTTCCGGGCCCACCGTAGGTATTTTGCCAGACAGTAGCACCGTCCGGGCGGACTCTCGTCACCAGGAGATCATAATTTGCCTGCAGAACGGTAGACATCATCACGTAGTCGC
>ENA-UENW01000552-UENW01000552.1-marine-metagenome-genome-assembly--contig:-NODE-552-length-9642-cov-2.425018_pt1 | contig 9642 bp, 10 predicted proteins | sample MGYA00237876_ERZ529329 | MGnify/ENA primary metagenome ERZ529329 (study PRJEB26372, sample SAMN05368346) | marine metagenome | biome: cultured habitat; feature: ocean water; material: water; isolation... | reverse complement strand
CCAGATGAACTCCTGAGCGTAGTTAAGCCCGAAATTCCACGCGATTTCCTGTTCCAGCCCGTAGGGCAGATTAGAGTCACCTCCCTCAATGATGAAGTTCCGGTTGGAAGCCATCGCGCCGATCTGCTCAATCAGGATGTTGGCGGTACGCTGTCCACGGCCGGCAATGGCGCGCAAGACCGCCGTTTCGCTAAAGTTGTACCTGAGGTGAAGGCGGGGCGTCACGAAAGCGCCAAAAAGATTGTGGTAGTCCGCCCGTAAGCCGGCGACCAGCGTAAAATCTTCCCGTCCGGTCCAGGTGTACTCCCCGAATACGCCGGGTACCGATTCGATGCGGTCAAAGCCCCGTCCTTCGAAGACCTCATCGTAGTGGTCCCACTGCCAGCTTGCCCCCGTTTTGATTTGGTGGCGGGTGTCAGTGATGATGGTTTTGTAAATCCAGTTGGCGTAGAAGCTTTCCTGATCGCCATCGTAGGACCGGTTGCCGAAGGTGGATTCCTGATGGTGGATATTGCCGGAGAGCTGTAGCCCCATGCTCGCGTAGGGGCGGTTGGGGAACACCTTTCCCACCTTTACCCAGGCTTCAGCACGGCGGGCATCGTGGGTGGATCCCCAGAGGTCGGTATCCTCGGACTGTCCCCGCTCGAAGTCGAACTGCCCACCGGTTGATTCCAGGAGGGTCCCTTTAATGCCAAACTGCCCCATCCAGCCGTTTTTGCCCATGAAGCGCCAGCGGTGTACACCTATCAGGGCTTCCGAGAGCGGATTGTCCAGAAAGCCATCCCCGTTTTGGTCGAACCGGCCCTTTTGATGCTTGCCGTGGAGGAGCAGCCCGGTATGCGCATTTTTGCTCAGCGAGTGGCGCAGGCTGAGGTTACCCTCAAAACGCTGCATGGCGTTGGCAAACAGGTTGAGGTAGAGGCGTTCGCCCTCCTCCGGCTTATGGAGTTCTACGTTGATCTGCCCGGCAATGGCTTCGTACCCGTTCACAACAGAACCGGTACCCATATTCAGCATGATGCCGTCAATCCAGGCGCCCGGGGTATACTCCATACCGTGCATGGAAGCCAACCCGCGCACATCCGGCATGTTTTCCCGGGTAATTTGTACATAAGGGCTGGCCAGCCCGAGCATTTGGATCTGCCGGGTGCCCGTCACAGCATCCGTGAAGCCTACATCCACCGAAGGCGTGGTCTCAAAGCTCTCGCTGAGGTTGCAGCAGGCAGCTTTCGCCAGTTCGCCTTCACCAATGCGCTGCACTTTAACAGGGTCGATAAAGGACACCTCGGTAGAGCGGCGGCGGCGGGTAACCTCTACTGTATTCAAATTCACAGCATCGGCGCCCGTATTCGTCTGCGCCTTCGAGCTCAAAGAACCCATCGGCATTGGTAACCGCTCCTTCCGGGCTGCCCAGCCAGCGCACATTAGCGCCAACAAGGGGGATGCGTTTTTGGCCTTTGCCCCGCTCGTAAACGTACCCGTGGAGATGGTCGTGATGTTCTTCTTCTTTTAATTTTCCGCCTTCATGCTGTGCCACGATGGCCGCATCCCGGTATTTGCAGCAGCCGTGCAGGGCCTCGTAGGCGTCATCTGTAGCTTTGATACGGCGGGTATCATGCCCAACGCTGGCGATTTGCTGGTGCAATTGGTTTTCATCCAGAGGCTCAGGGCTTTGGGTAATGGTAAGGGTGCGGGAAGCTACGTCCCAGTCGGCGAAAGCCACACCAGGTACCTGGTAGACCGCATCTTCAATACGGTCTTTGCACATGCCGCAGATGCCGTCTACCCAAAGCTGAAGGGTGTCACCGGCCTGCGCTTGCAGATGGGTGGTAAGGAGGACCAACAGGGCAATGCCCGGCAGTCCTTTGGAAAGCTTATTCATAAGAAATTTTAGTCTTGACAATTAGAAAATTGGTGCTTAGGCGTCAAGACCAAAGGGCGGCGGCTGCCAGATGAGTTGTGGGGATTCGCGCCCGGTTTCGGGCAGGTAGGCGAGCTCGGCGCGTGCAATGGGGGACCATTCGACAGCGCGGTGCTCAGGTAAGATTTGTAAAAAGATGGTACCGCAGCACTGACAGGAACAAAAGGTGCTGCATCCGTCTGCACCGTGCTCATCACCACATCCATCGGACGCTTCCTTTGGTGGGGCTTCCGCGGCACAGCAGTGATGAGCGTTACTATTCGCCACTACCATTGGGCAAGCTTCCCGGGTTTCTTCCGGCACGTGCCCGTCCTGACAAGGCTGCAGGGCAGACCAGGTCACGAATATGGCGAGTAGTATGGCGAATGTGCTTTTCACAGGTGCAAAGGTATGGATAATTGGAGTGGGAGGCAAGTGCCGACCTGCACAGCGACAACAGTATGGGATACAGGATCCTGGCCTGGGCTGCCCTTGCTTACCATTTCACCAGCTTTTGCACGCCTGCTTTACCTCCTGCAATTAATTGAACCAGGTAAATCCCTGCCGGAAGCCCGTCAAGATTAAGCATTGCTTCGCGGGAGGCACTTCCATCGGGAACCCTATACTGCCGGAGCAGTCTGCCTTGAAGGTCCAGTATATTGACCATAGCCTGTTCAGTGCCTCCGCCTTTGAAGGCCAGTGTCACCTTCCCGCTAAGTGCCGGGTTGGGGAAGAGGAGAAAGTCAATTGCTGTATCTGTTTTTTCAGAGGTCCCTGTGGGAGAGCTGTTATTTATATAGAGTTTGGAGATGGGCTTACCGGACATATTCAGGCCAGTAACCATGACGTCCAGGTCTCCATCGCCATCAATGTCTGCAGCTTTGGCAACGCCGTAATTTACATCTTCAAAAGGTGGGTACGGATATTCTTCAAAATTCCCCATTCCATCATTGAGGTACAAATCTGTCGTTGGGTTGGGCGGTAGTCCATAGGTGCCGGTAAGCAACAGGTCTTCATCGCCATCATTATCTACATCAGCAAAAACCACTGACCCGGATTTAACCCCTTTGAAAGGGGTATCCTGGACTTCTGTGAAGTGGCCGGTGCCGTCGTTCCTGTATAATTTGGATATGCCAAATGGATAGTCAGCATTCGTCCCTGCTATGAGTAGGTCCTGATCCCCATCGTTATCGATATCTGAGAAATCCATAGCACTTTGGTATACGGGCGCAAATGGAGTGTTGTCAAGAAGGGTGAAATGACCTGCTCCGTCGTTTTTATACAATTTTGATATTCGGCCATCAATAGCTAAGGACGTCCGCCCTGAAATCAAGAGGTCCTGATCTCCGTCATTGTCAATATCGAAAAATTGTGCGTCACCTCTATCCACCCCTTCGAAAGGGACATCTGTTAGTTCAGTGTAGCTCCCGCCGCCATCGTTCCTATAGAATATTGTAACGGGTAAGTACAAGTTGTTTTCCCCGGTGATAAGCATATCCTCATCCCCGTCTCCATCTACGTCCGAGCTGGTTACTGTAGACCAGTTCAAGCCGGGAAAATGGGTGCCTGACAGCTCCTCAAAGTTCCCGGATCCATCGTTGAGGTACATCTTTGCGACAGAGGTCTGACCGCTTATGTTACCAATCAGGAAGACATCCTGATCGCCATCCATATCGAAATCGGATACCTTCAAATCACCATTGCAGATGCCAGATAAAGGCATATCCGCCTGCAGTGAAAAATGGCCGGTGCCATCGTTTAAGTAGATTCCTGCCAAGGAGGCTCCCTCACACCCTGTCAGTATCAAATCTTTATCTCCAGCGCCGTCAAAATCTGCAAACTCCATAGCATTAGAGCCTGCCTGCTCAAATAAGGAGGACGGGATTATGGTCAATTGGCCTGTACCATCATTGATATAGAGTTGGGTTTCCGTTAATAAGCCATTGAAGAGCAAATCCATATCCCCATCATTATCCACATCGAGAAACAGGGCCTGCCCTTCAGTGACGCCGTCAATCGTTTTGGGAGGCAAAACTTCTGTGAAAGGTTGAGCAAAAGTAAGATGAGGAACAAGAAAGGAACAGAGCAGGGATAGGTATAGATGACGCATAGTTGATGGTTTTCTGTGGCTTTGCGTAGCTGCACAAAACCTTTGGTGACGTAGGTTTTGATACTCAAAATAGCAATAATGCAAGCTTTTGGCAATTATTGCTCCCGTTATGTCAGCCAAATGCGCAAATGATGTATTACAAAAGAGCGATTGAGGGCAGGGCGGCTTCCAGTACCGCGTTGTAGACAGGCGCTTCCACCCGCAGTTTTTCCTCGATCAGGTCTTCCTGCGTGTGCCCGGCTACAGCCAATAAGTCAGCAGCCGATGCCCCCTGCCGGGCAGCGAAGTGGATCATGTTGAGGAGGAAGCGGCCGGAGAAGGTCATTGTCTAGGAATTAAATAAATCTTCCAAAGTCAGCTCTTGCTGTACCAGGCCTAAGCTATGCGCATTCGGCAGTAAGCCAAAGGTGGTAATCAGGGATAAAAATACCTGTTTTTTAGTCTGCGTGTAACTTTGGAAAAGGGCTACTTTTTCACGTAGTGCTTTAGCTTCTGCTTTAGTCAGCGTAAAGGGAGCGTTGTAAAATTTGATCTCAAAGAGATTGATGACATGATCGTTCCGGTCAATGAGCAGATCAATTTGAACGCCACGCTTTTCCCCTTCGCCCTGATGGTAGTAGGTAGAAGCCTCGGTATACACACCAGCAACGCCTAGTGCGTGCTTAATTTCCCTGATGTGCTTAAGGCAAATATTTTCAAAGGCATAACCACTCCAGCTTTTAAATGCCGCTGTCTGACTCAGCCGGTGCCACGCTCCCTCTCCGCTGAGGCGCTTTTGCTGCATAAATTGCAGATAAAACAGGGAATACTCATCCGTGAGGCGATACAGCTGACCTTTTTTGGCTTTCCCAAACGGCCGGTAAGCGGTGATAAAGCCTGACTGTTCCAGTTCCTCCAGCACGCGTTTAAGGGTGCCGCCTTTAGGCACCGACGATGACGCGGCAATCTGCTTCCGGGTTAGCCCTTTCCACTTTTTGCCTAATGCCCGGATGATCGCAATATGGTGTTCTGCATTGGTAAACAGGGCCGGGTATAGCTTTTGAAACTCATCCCGTAACAAACCCTGGTCTGAAAAGCAGATTTCGTCGATGTTTTGTGCGGCACTTTTCCCCTGCTTTACTTCTTTCAGGTAATGAGGGATACCGCCAAGTGCCATGTAAATCTGAGTCGTCTGATAATGATCCAGCCCTACGCCCCGGCTACTCAGGTAGTCCGCTGTCTCGCTTAATGAAAAGGGAGCGAGGAAAATCCGCCGGGTAATCCGGTTGTGCAGCCCTCCGGTGTGATGAACCACTTTACGGATCATCCAGGAGGCCGCCGAACCACACACTACAACTACGATACGCTGATCGGCTGCCCAACTATTCCAAAAAAAGCTTAATCCGCGCAGAAAGCCAGACCGCCGGGAGGCAAGCCAGGGCAGTTCGTCCAAAAAAACAACGGGTTTAGGGCCTCCTTTTGCAACCAGTAGTTTCAGGGCCTGAATCAATTGCTGAAAGGCTTCCATCCAATTGCCCGGCTTTTTGTATTCCGTATTTGAGTGCTCTTGCAATTGATAATGGAAATTGCTGAGCTGCTCCTGCAGAGGCGCCCCCTGAACACCGGTAATGGCAAAACCAATATGCCCTGCACAGACGCTTTTAACCAGGAAAGTCTTGCCTACACGCCGGCGCCCAATCACCGATACCATCTCAGCCTCACCTGAGGCGAGTGCGTCCCGTAACACCTGGATTTCGGCTTTTCGCCCTATCAGCTGATCCATAGGCCTATAGATTTTTCCAAAAATACATTCTTTATTTGGAAAAATCTATCCAAAAAAGCACGATTTTTCCAGATATAGCTGTGGTAGCCTCCGCCTGGCACTAAATGCCAAGCCTTTGGCACCTGTTGCAAAGTGGGGCGAACGGCAGGGGCATAGCTTTGTGGTATCCTTTTATCAAGAGGACTGGCAAATGCAGCAGGGGCGCTGTGAAAGCTGGCCCGGCTAAAATCAACATTACCATGAAGCAAATTGAAACCCGAGTCGTTATCAATGCAAGCCCGGAACAAGTCTGGGCCACCCTTACCGACTTTCAGGCTTATCCGGACTGGAACCCTTTTATCGTCAAGTTAAAGGGCAAGCCTGCGGTGGGCACTACGCTGGAGGCGCATCTAAAACTGGGCAACAAAGCACCACAGGTCTTTAAGCCCGAAGTTTTGGTTGCGCAAGTAGGCTCAGAGTTCCGCTGGCGTGGAAAACTCTTTGTACGCGGCTTGTTCGACGGGGAGCATTACTTCAAACTACGCCCATTAAAAGACGGGCAAACTGAGCTGACACAGGGGGAAAGGTTTAGCGGGCTGTTGTCCGGGCCCATTATGAGGATGATCCATGCGGAAACCGTGCAAGGGTTCGAGTTGATGAACAGGGCACTGCGGGAGCGGTCGGAAGCGGGCGTGGTGGCGAAGAAGCGGTAAAAACCTTATCTTGCAAGAAAGCTTTCTGCCATGCCATCATCTATAGCTACATCTCCGCCATTTTCCCAACCTGAGGCAACGATTACCTGGGAAGCCTTCCAGCGGGAGTACCTCAGCCGGGAAGATAGCTATACCTACGAATGGCTGAATGGTACGGTAGAACGAACCCCAAATACCATGAATGCTGCGCAGCTCTACATCCTCAACAACCTGCTTAATTTTTTTATGCGCCTCAAGTTTCAAGGGCAGATGTCCGGGCAATTAATGCCGGAGAGCGATCTGTTTTTTGGCGATCACCACCGCCGGCCTAACATATGCTGGTTGACAGACGCCCAAATCAATGCTTTGGCGGAAGGGGAATATGAGGTACCCGCCTTTGTGATTGAAGTCATCTCGAACCATGATGAGATGAACACGGTAGTCGGAAAAATGCAAGACTACCGGGCGGCTGGCGTTCAAATCGTTTGGCATATTCTGCCTAATCACGGGGAAGTGCATGTCTACAAAGGGCAGGCACTGGAGGAAATGAAAGTTTGTAAGGGAAATGACACCTGTAGTGCAGCGCCGGCACTCCCTGATTTTGAGCTGCCAGCTTCTGAAATCTTCCAGCGGGAAAACGCCGGGTAACCTCCTGAACCATCTACTTAGGTGTTGCAGTTAGTAAGCGCTCCACTTCCGTCTGGGCCTTCCGCTCATCAAAAAAGGCAGGAATGGGTAGGCTTAGACCTGGCAGGGCTTGCACTTCTACGTCCCCGTTATTCGATTCTTTGTGAAGCTGGTAGGTCGTATCGCCCTGGGGCAACAGGTATTGTTCTAAAGTCCGCTCCCTGGGATCGACGATCCAGTATTCGGGTATACCGTGGTAAGCGTAATCCTGAAATTTGACGCCCCGGTCACGAGCCTCTGTCTTTGGGGAGAGCACTTCCACCACCAGTCGTGGAGCCGGGAACAAGCTGGTCTCTTCGTTGAATTCAGCAACTTGTGCGGTGTCAAAGTAACAGATATCCGGTTCGTAGTCATTGCGGGTGAGGCGTATCATGGCTTTCTCCTGATGAACTTCCCCGACTTGTCGAAGCAATACCAATGTGCGAAGCAAAGATGCGACATTACCGCTGACCAAAGCTTCTATACGCTGAGCGGGAGCATGGACGATCACTTGCCCGTTGATGAATTCCATTTTGGATGTATCTGTTCGCCAGTCTTTGAGCCATTCCTTACGCTGCTGTTCCTCCATCGCGAGCCGATGCTGTAACTCTTTGAGGACTACAGGAAGATCCGGGCGCTGCATCAACTGTTCGACAATATTGGTGGTCATCCGGAAGTTTTGAATAAATATAACCATTCATTCAAAACGGGTCAATGACAGTGATTGCTATTTTGCGCCGGGCCGCCCTCTTCCTCATCCTTACCGTATTCACCCAGGTTGGAGGGGTACTCTACCTGCTCTATCAGCCCATCCGGTGGCCAATCAGCCAGCGGGTACCTGGCAAGTGGCGTTCGCGTGGGTACCGCCTGCTCGCCTTTGCCATGGTCTATGCACTGGGCAGCCTGCTGCTTGTTCCGCCCCTTGCCCGCTTGAACGGGCGGGTGCCTTTGCCGGTCTTTTCCGAAGTGGCCCTCAAGCCAGCCAACTATTTTTTTGTGATAGCCAACCGGCATTACGTCAAACCCGCACTGCTCGAAGCTGCATTGGAGGTCGCCAACCAAATGGATCATTCCGTCACATTATACTTTTTGGATGCCAACTTCCCGTTTTTCGATGGTTTCCCGCTACTGCCCCACCGCAGCCACGATGATGGCGGCAAATTAGACCTGGCTTTTATTTATGAAAACCCGGTCACAGGTAAACTCTTGTCTGGGAGCCCTTCCTGGCTCGGCTACGGCTACCTGGAAAAACCAAAAGCAGGCGAGTATGATCAGCCAGCGAATTGTGAGGGTCGGGGTTACTGGCAGTACAGTTTATTATCCCGCCTTGTCCCGCAAGACAAGAATCTTGATTTTTCGGCTTCACTAAACCAGCAGCTGCTCCTCCGCCTGGCGCGGCATCCTGCAATAGGCAAAATCTTCCTGGAGCCTCATTTGAAAACGAGATTAGGGTTGGAAGGGCAGAAAAAGGTCCGCTTCCACGGTTGTGCAGCGGTTCGTCACGACGACCACATCCACATTCAATTGTGAATTAGGCGGTAAAAACCGTATCTTAATCTTTTCATTCAATCTGTTTTATGTCTTTCCTACTCCTCTTTTTCAGCTGTAGCCTTGCCTGGGCCACGCCTGCCGTTTCACCAGCTTCCCCCTTCGAGCTCGTTGATGAAGAAAGCGGCATCCAACTCTACGAACGCTGGCACAAAACGGCCGAGGGCAACGCCTATCGCGAACTCAAAACCGTACTGAAAGTAAAAGCCCCAACCCTAACCTTACTGCGTACCCTGCGCGAAGAGCAACAAGCTGAAAAGTGGATGCGCCGGGTGGATGAAGTCCGGTCCTTCCCCGGGCAGCATGAGCGCCACTGGTACGCTTACGTGCACTACGGTCTGCCCTGGCCGGCACGCGACCATGACTGTACCATAGCTTACCGGCAAACCGGCAGTACTGCTGGCAGTACCACCATTCAGTTTGAGTCCGTAGCACTGAAGCAATACCCCATCAAAGATGGGATTGAGCGCATCACGGGCTTGTCGGGCCGCTGGGAATTTGAAAGGCAGGCCAATGGCTACGCGGAGGTCCGCTATTTTATACAGACGACGAAGGCTTCTTCCCTGCCGCGCTTTATCACCGACCCTATCGTGCGCTCCAATATGATGCGTACCATGGAGGGCTTTCGGGAGGTGGCAGAAAGAGGCTAACAGATAGCCCTTATTACCGGGGCTTTACCACAATCGTTTCCCAACCATCATAGGCACCGCCCAGCCCTGCCGCCAGTTGAGTCAGGCCCCAGGTGAGGTCGTGAATGTATGGGGTGTGAATGCTGTCCTGCCGCACAAAGTGTATTCCATAGGGCATTTGGCTTTGCGCAAGTGTATCGTAAGCGATGGGCTCAAAGCTGTACCGTTTCAGGGGGTCCTGAAAGACGCTGCGGGCTTTGGTGGATTTGAAGTATGCCCAGTGCTCAATCGGCCGGGGCTGAGACAGCGGGTCGCCGGCTTCCTGCAGGCGGATGAGCACGCCATCGTTGTTGATT
>ENA-UENW01000549-UENW01000549.1-marine-metagenome-genome-assembly--contig:-NODE-549-length-9770-cov-172.036664_pt1 | contig 9770 bp, 4 predicted proteins | sample MGYA00237876_ERZ529329 | MGnify/ENA primary metagenome ERZ529329 (study PRJEB26372, sample SAMN05368346) | marine metagenome | biome: cultured habitat; feature: ocean water; material: water; isolation... | reverse complement strand
AAATCCTGATTCATCAATAAATACAAGGCTTTTAATTCCAAATATTTGGATAAAATTTCGAGGGAAAGCTGATAATATTTTATCCTTTATTCTCTATTTCTTTCTCTATAACAAAGTTGTTTTTTCAATGAAACTTAATTGTTTTCAAAGCATAAAATATAGCTATAGAATTAACTCCATTTTTTTTTGCTCTGTTTGCTAATGAGCAATTATTGATTTGGTTTTATATCTTTTTCTAGTTCTTTACAATCTAATTTTATTTGAATAAATTTTACCTTTTCTAGTTCTTTCCAATCTAATTTTATTTGAATAAATTTTACCTTTTCTAATTCTTTCTAACCTAATTTTATTGGACAAAATTTCACATTACTTGCTTCCAATTTTGGGTGAGATAACCATCTATATATCGAAGCTCCTCCTATCCCAAATATATCAGCTTATTTGGTAATAATACCAGCATCTTCTACAAAAGTTATTACTTTTTTTTGAAGTATAAACTGTAAGGCATAGTTAAAAATAGTTGCTAGTTGACTTGATTTTATTCAACTCAATTTTTGTCTTAATCTTAATTTAAAAAACTATACTTTTGATATATATTATCTAGTAAGAAAAAAAGAATATGTCTAAACAAATATAGTAATCCTATCTGAAAAGTGAAAGAGATCGGTAGCTATAAGATACTTATGCTGAAGAGAGAAACCATAATTAACAGTGATTAGAGCTATTTTTCAAAATACTAGTAATTTTTCATAAATGATTTAGGATTGCTATAGATTATAAATTGTTAAATTGAATTGCTAAAAAAATTTTATAGTTAGACAGCAATGGCATAATTATATTAGTTTCAAAAAAACATGGATTTTAATTATGTTGTAATTAGTTAATATTTACTTCAATATCACACAAATTATACAAAAACAAACTTGAGAACAGCAAAGTAAAAATATTAGACATGATAAAATAAACCATTATTTAAGAAAATAGTCTTTAAATTCACAATATTTATGACGAAATATTAAATAATAATTTTTTTCAGGTATATCAGTATATTTAATCTTTGATGACACAGTAATTAATAAAAAGTATGGGTTAAAAATTGATGGCGTACCTCCTCTCTTAGAAGCACTTACGCGATAAAAATAAAGTGGTAAAGAACATACAGTTATTTGCTTTCTCTCAGCTACGAAGCTCGTGGTATAGGAATAGTTAATTGTATATATTTTAATTCTCAAACTGAACAGTTATGAATTATAGATTACAGGATTTATGAACCAGATACTGACAAGAAAACAAAAAAACAAAAATATAGTATTTCCCATAGTCATAAGATACACTAGTAGGGCTAATTTTTATAGCGATCGCGAAACTGATGAAACCTTATTCTATAGACTTTAGAAAAAAAATTGTAGAAATTTGTAGCTACCGAAAAAATGTCTATAAGGAAGCTGGATCATAGGTTTGGAGTCAGCCAAAATTTTATTCAAACCTTAACCAAAAAATATCAATAAACTGGAGATATTAAACCTTTACCTCAAGGAGGAAGTCCTCCTTCTCAGCTCAATAGTGAAGAATTATTAATCTTAGTAGAAATAATGGGGAAAAATAATGATGCAACTAATGAGAAATTATGAGAATTAATCGAAGTAGCTACAGGAGTAAAAGTAGGAAAAAGTACAATCATTGGATAACTGAAAAGTTAAACTACAGTCTCAAAAAAAACATTGTATGTACCTGAAAAAGAAAATGTTTAACTCCAATATAAGAGAGTAGAGTATTGGGAAATAGTTAGAGGGATAAAGATCAATAATTTAGTCTTTATAGATGAATCAGGAGTAAATTTGGCAATGCTTTGATTATATGCTAGAGCCTTAAAAGGGAAAAGAGTCAGAGGATAAAACCTCAAAAACTAGGAAAAAATATCTCAATCATAGGAGCTATATCCTGAGAAAAAGTTTTGGCAAAAATAAATATTGATGGAGCATTATATGGAGTAACTTTTGAGGCTTTTATTGTTAAATAAGTATTTCCATGACTGTGAAAAGGAGATCCTGTTGTAATGGAAAATGGGAAAATTAATTTCTCCTAAATGGTGAGAGAAGTTATTGAATAAGTTGGAGCTAGTCTGTTATTTTCACCTCCTTATTCACCTAATTTTTCTTCAATTGAAAACTTTTAGTCAAAGACGAAAGCTATTCTAAGAATAGTTAAAGCAAGAAATTATAAAGATTTAATTGATGCCATTACCTCAACTATATTAAAAGTTAGTCAACAAGATATTCGCAATTGGTTTAACAATTCTTGTTACTGTACCTCATAGCTATGGGCATTGCTATAGATCATATAGATAATGAATGTAAAAAAAAATAGTACTTAATGCTATAAACAAAAAAAAGTACTATTTCAAACTGTATTAATAGATAGTAAGTATACAATACAAAGATTAATGACATTAATAGATAATTTAGAAAAAAATATCTATTAATGTCATTTAAAAAGTAATCGCTTAGTTTATGATACAGGCGGGGTATAAAAATACAAAAAGATTCAATAATTAAATTGGAATGAGACTGAAAAAGTCTTGGGAAAAAGAATGAAAATCAAAGGTTTTCCACAAGACAAAAAATTAAAAATATTTTGGGATACTGTGTCTGCCAACTTCAGCAGAATATATTGTCACTAAGAATCTAAATAAATCATCACGCTGATGATTTATAATTTTAACTCAAACTAAATAGAACATTAAAAAAAATCACCACAGAATTAAGTAATTAACAAGTTTATAATTTTGCCAATATCGCCTGCGAATAATTAAAAAAAATATATTGCTTGTGCAATCAAGCGTATAGAAATTATTAAAAATATTTGCTTTTTAAATAATAAAAAGTATTCATTCAAGAACAGCCACTAATTATTATTGAATTGGTCTTATCTCATAATGAAAATATCTTTTAATTATAATGAAGCAAATTTTAACTTGAATCAATGAAGGTTTTTTTGAATAAAATAAAATATTTAAGCGTTCGCTTCCCGTGGAGTTATCCGTATCACACAAAGCTATAGTGCAGGTGGTCAAAATTGTCATGCCCTATATATATAGTATCTTTGCCCAAGTCCTGATTCAAAGATTTTTAACATTCCTTGTCTACTCAAAATTATGATTATAATATGTGTGAGGGAAATAGGTAATTGTTTATCTTAGTAGTAGTCGAAGTAAAGATATAGAAATAATGCTCGAAAAATTATCTGAAAAAGATTATGCATGTTCCTTATACCTACGACTATTGATAAAAAGTTATTAATGTAATTGATGATGGGATGAGTAAAACTGAAACAAGTTTTATATTTAATATTAGTTGTAATACCATTAATATTTAGTTACTTGGAAGAATAGAAACTAGGTATATAAGAGCAAAAACAGATGATAAAAAAGGAGATAATCCTAAAATACCAGATTTAGAATAATGAGCAAGAATTGGTCTACATTAATGGTAGTAAAACTCAAAAAAAAATGTCACCCTTTATGGCTAGAATCAGTTAGCGATAGAACGACCTTCTGCTGCACAAACACACTATAGGTAAAGCCTTAAAAAAAACAATTTGCCACATACAAAAAATTACAGTTACAGAGAAACAGATGAAGAGAATAGAATTGAATTTCTGACAAAAATCCGCGAAAAAAAGCTATAATATTTAGTATATATAGATAAATCCTGAAATTGATAAAGTGAGAAGATTATGGTGATTGATCGATGGAATTCAATTGGAAAAATATATTACGATTGACAATTAGGAAGAATAAGTCTGAGGATAAGTATTATAAGTGGTTTGTGTCAGGGAAAATTAATTGCTTTATTCGTTTGATAGTTCTTATAACCATTTAGTTTTTGAAAAATGGTTAACATAAAAATTGTTGCGATAAATAAAAACATGACTACTATGAATATTTTATGGCAATACAAGTTTTCACAAGCCCCCAAAAATTCAAGAATTAATTGAGTCAGTGGATTGTGAAATTGAACATTCATCACCATATTCTCCTTACTTAAATGAAATAGAACATTATTGGTTTTCCATTAAAAACCTTTTCAGAAAGTCAGAAGAAACAATAGGAGATTTTAGAAATAGAGTTGATTATGTTGTTAAGTTGAGGTTTTAACCTTTGCTTCAATTGCTATAATCTTTCATGTTTTATTTTTTCTCTTTACTTCTGGCTCGCTGCTGAAGAACTTCTGGTGGCGGACCATAATCTCCATCACTGAAGTATACTCGTTCTACTATATTTTCCGGTTCCACTTCAATCCACAGACGGGCACCTCCGGCTTGACTTTTATTGGGTTGATGGGGCTGATAAATTATTTGGCAAGAACCATCAATTTTTAAAGCGTGGCAATAATCTTTTTTATTTCCTACTTTCACCGCTACTGCTGGATAAGAGGTTCCATTGTCTCGGTTATAGTCTATAGTCTTTCGCAGAACATGGATGATAGTCTTAGCTTGGCGTTGAAATTTATTCCAAGTTCCTTGAGGACCACGACGACCTGGTTTAATTTCTGGCATTCCTCGATAGTTAAGCGGAATTTGCCAAAGCCTTTTGGCTTTACGAGCACCTCGAACACGATCTTGATTTAGTAGAGTTCTTAATCTACCTGTAGATATATTCAGTAAAAAAGCAGCTTTTGTTGTACTTACAAATGAGATAGTCATAACTATAACGTCTGAGTTATTGAATATTTTCTTTTAGTAAATTCAAGTAGTTGTTAAAAATTGTTAAAAATAATATTCTAATTGGACTTTGTTATTCATAATTTAGATGACATATCAATTTTTAGGAGCTTCACTTCAGGCAAATCAAATTTTTTACAAAATAGGGCCGATTACTTAATTCCTAGAAGAATAACACAGATTTATTACAATAACATAAACTCTACAGATAAATTAAGAACACTTAAATAACTTTAGGTATTAACCTTAGGCCTTTATAGATTTACTTTAGGCCTTCTTAGTAAGACATTATCGTGATAGTAATTATACTATACACTTTAGTTATTGATAGTTTATAGAAGTATTAATGATTTTTTTAGCTTATCCACTTCTTGTCCGATAATTGAATTAAGGATATTTGTCTTCTAAGCAAGCAATAATTCCCCAAACTTTAGGATTTTAAACTGATACAGAGAGAAGCTAGCAGCAATCTTTTATGCAAGCTTTCATTTTAATTTGAGCAACAAGATATCCATACTATTGACATTAAATACTGATTATGCTAGCAGATATTAATAAGGATAGCTGTAAAGTTAATGTTTATCAAATACGTGTTTTGCCAGAAATAAAAATTAAGATTGGGTGGAATAAAAAAGCTTTATGCTGTAAAGCCAAATCAAAGCAAAAATTATAGAATCAACCACCCGAAACATTTATGACAGGTACATAACTATCTATTCAATCTAATACTAACATACAAAAATTAATCTCTTATAATACCTAATATAAGGTCTTATGTCAACCCTTGTTATTGTAGAATCTCCGACTAAAGCCCGCACCATTCGCAACTATCTACCCTCCGACTACCGCGTGGAAGCATCTATGGGTCATGTGCGTGACCTACCACCTTCTGCCGAGGAAATACCAGAAAAATTCAAAGGAGAAAAGTGGGCACAGTTAGGGGTAAATGTAGAGTCAGATTTTGAACCAATCTACGTTGTCCCCAAAGACAAAAAGAAAACTGTCAAAGAACTCAAAGATGCTCTGAAAGAAGTTGATGAATTACTTCTAGCCACAGATGAAGACCGTGAAGGAGAAAGTATAAGTTGGCATTTATTGCAACTACTAAAACCAAAAGTTCCTACTAAACGGATGGTCTTCCATGAAATTACTCCAGAAGCTATCCGTAGAGCAATTGATAATTGTCGTAACATAGATGAGCAGTTAGTCAGGGCACAAGAAACTCGTCGTATTCTAGACCGCCTCTACGGTTATACTCTCTCACCTGTACTTTGGAAAAAAATTGCCAGAGGTCTTTCTGCAGGTAGAGTACAGTCAGTAGCAGTCCGACTCTTGGTTAACCGAGAACGCCAACGTCAGGCTTTTAAGCGAGGAGGTTATTGGGATTTAAAGGCTAGTTTAGAACAAGAAAAAACTCCATTTGAGTCTAAACTTGTGACCCTTGGGGGGACAAAAATAGCTACTGGTAATGACTTTGATGAAAATACAGGCAAAATAGTTGAAGGTCGTAATGTTATTTTATTGGACGAAGCTCATGCAGAAGCTCTCAAAGAACAACTGCAACATAAGCCTTGGACTGTTAATAGTTTTGATGAACGAGCTGTTAGACGTAAACCATCTCCACCATTTACTACTTCTACTTTACAACAGGAAGCTAACCGCAAACTACGAATGGGTGCTAGGCAAACAATGCGGACAGCCCAAAATTTATATGAACAGGGCTTTATCACTTATATGCGGACAGACTCAGTACATTTGTCTGATGAGGCGATCGCTGCTGCCCGAAGTTGTGTTGAGAAAATGTATGGCCCGGAATATCTAAGTTCTGAACCTAGGCAATACACTACTAAAAGTAAGGGGGCTCAGGAAGCTCACGAAGCTATTCGCCCTGCAGGTAAAACTTTTCGCACTCCCCAGGAAACAGGATTGAAAAATCAAGAATTTGCTCTCTATGACTTAATTTGGAAAAGAACAGTAGCTTGTCAAATGGCTGATTCTCGTCAAACCCATATTACAGTTAATTTACAAGTAGAAGATGCTGGTTTTCGTTCTAATGGAAAACGGATAGACTTTCCTGGGTTCCTCCGGGCTTATGTTGAAGGGTCTGATGACCCCGAAGTATCTTTGGAAAACCAAGAAGTACCATTGCCTGCTATAAAACAGGGAGACCATCCTGCTTGCACAGAAATAGAAGTAGTGGGTCATGAAACTCAGCCACCTGCCAGGTTTACCGAAGCGTCTTTGGTAAAAACTTTGGAAAGTGAAGGTATCGGCCGTCCGAGTACCTACGCTACTGTTATTGGTACTATTGTTGATCGTGGTTATGCCAAACTCCAGAGTAATGCTTTAGTTCCAACATTTACTGCTTTTGCTGTTACAACTTTACTGGAAAAACATTTTCCTGAGTTTGTAGATGTCAAGTTTACTGCCCGTATGGAACAAACCCTCGATGACATTTCTATGGGTGAAGCTCAGTGGGTACCTTACCTTAAAAAATTTTATTTTGGGGAAAGTGGACTTGATACTCAAATCAAGGAACAGGAAAATCAAATTGACCCTAAGTTGGCCCGAACTATTGAGTTAGATAATTTGGATGCTAATTCAGAGATGACTTATCGTATATGTATTGGTAAGTTTGGTGCTTATATTGAGGCAGAAAATGGTGAGAATATAGTCAAAGCTTCTATTCCTGAAGATTTAACTCCATCAGACCTAGACCCAGAACAAATAGAGAAACTGTTGAAGCAAAAAACAGAGGGTCCGCAGGAGTTGGGAATTCATCCAGAAGAAGATAAGTCTATCTATATAATGACTGGTCGTTACGGTCCTTATGTGCAGTTGGGTGATGATTCTGAGGGTAGTAAGAGGAAACCAAAGCGAGCTTCTTTGCCAAAGGGTGTCAATATGGAGGATGTAACTTTGGATCTAGCGGTAGGGTTATTATCTTTACCTCGTACTTTGGGAACTCATCCAGAAACTGGTTGCAAAATTCAAGCTAATTTAGGACGTTTTGGCCCATATATCGTTCACGACCAGGGAAAGGAGGATGGTAAAGACTATCGTTCTTTAAAGGTTAAGGATGATGTTTTGACTATTACTTTGGAACGTGCTTTGGAGTTATTAGCTCAACCGAAAAGATCGAGGAGAGGTAGTGCTAAAGCTGTACTTCCCCTCAAAGATTTGGGTAAACATCCTGAAGATGGAGAAACAGTAGGTGTTTATGATGGTCGATATGGACTTTATGTGAAGCATGGTAAGGTTAATGCTTCTTTGCCTAAGGATATGTCTGTTGAGGATGTAACTTGGGAAAAGGCTCTAGAGCTTTTGCATGCTAAGGCTAGTAGTAAAAAATCTGCTCGTGGTAGGAAATCCACAAAGTCAAAAGCCGAAAATAACTAGGGTTTGTTCTTCTTGATCTTTTTAAGGAGTAGGGGGGTCGGCAGGGCATTTTTATTCTCAAAGAAAGCTATCGCATAACTACCAAAATTGAAGGCAGTTTAATATTTTTTTCTCTCTCAATGTCTCATTTGAGAAAAAAATAGCATGATCGCTTATTATAAAATATTTTTAGATTCCTCACTTAATTAGGGGTAAGATAGAGAATAAAAACGCCCTGAAGAGGTGGCTAGGGACGTTGCATAAAACATCCCTACAGAAGAATGGGGAAATTTCTCCACAGGTTATAAAAAGTAGATTTTTAAAATTTATCTTTAACCCTTCTGATTTAATTTTTAGGGAGAGAGTAGGGAGTGGTAAGTAGGGAATAGTAAGTCACAAGTTAGGATTAATGGTACGGTCACGAGGAGGTATTAGCAAGAATTGTCCTTTGATTTTTCTGTAATGGTTCGTGCGAAATCCGATCCATGGATGAGCTTAAACTACTAAAAAGCTGGTACTTTTTGCTTAGCAAATAATCCTAAAGGCTTTATATGTCATACTTTTAGAATTAATCAGCTAGCGCTAAATAGGGTTTGCTGAATAAATTAGACAATGCTTTATTTCTTATTCAAAAAAAATAATAAATATTGATTATTAGACTTTAATGAAAATATAATTTTAAGTAATTAAAAAAAAATACCAAAACAAAAAAAGTGTAAAAAAAGAAAAAAAGTTTCTTGCAAGAAGGTAGAAAGGTTGATTAGTAAAAAAGTAATTGCGTACATAATTGTGGAAGTTTCAGAAAGTTTTGCTATTACTTTGACTAGACTAAATATTTTTTTCGTATTGCCCAAGTTGACCCTCAATATGATTACGTAATCTTTTATCTAATTTAGCTTGTTTCATATGTTTTTTATCAATATTTTTGGGTGCTCAACAAACCGGCAGATAGCTCCCATAAAATAGCTCTCAGATGAAGTAAATTTTCTATTTTCGCGCGCGACTCTGTAAATTGGGTCTCCATGAACCGAATCTGGATAATTATCTGTGTAGTTTTTAAATTATTTAATGGTCACTTTTACATCTCCTGATTCATTATAGTTATCTGAACTTATCCTTATAGGAATCAATTTTTCTTAATATTTTAAATAATTATTTTCTGAAGTTGACTTGAGTTTTTGATAAAGTACAATAGGGTTTTTCCTGAACTGATAAAAAATCGAAATACATCAGAGATAATTTGAGATTTTTTACCAGACTATTTGCAAAATATTTGAGATATAAAAATCAATTTTTTCTCAATATTTTCAATAATTATTTTCTGAAGTTGACTGCTTTTTTTCTGAATTATGCTATGGTTTATACTCAAAAAAAAATGGGGAAAATTATGTCTAATTCAACATGGGTGACCAGTCTTGTTGTAATAAGTTAGCTCGATATTAAAAGAATTGACAATTAATATATCCATTTCCTTATTGACTTTTTTTTGCTGCTGTTAAGTATAAGAAAGATATGCATTATTGAGTATTTATTTTTCTAGAATATCGGAGATATAGTCATTTGAAATAAGAATGAGACGCTATTTGGCACAATAATTACGAATAATTTCATCGAGAGATGTGTTTATAGGTGAATATATTCTAGCTCTTTTTAATGCACTAAAATCATGT
>ENA-UENW01000548-UENW01000548.1-marine-metagenome-genome-assembly--contig:-NODE-548-length-9796-cov-163.486736_pt1 | contig 9796 bp, 10 predicted proteins | sample MGYA00237876_ERZ529329 | MGnify/ENA primary metagenome ERZ529329 (study PRJEB26372, sample SAMN05368346) | marine metagenome | biome: cultured habitat; feature: ocean water; material: water; isolation... | reverse complement strand
TTCACTGTAATTTTATCACTACATATACAGGACTACCATTTATTGAAAGTTATTCAGAAATGCATCAAAAAAAATTAGCTTAGATATAGATGAAAACGATGGGGTAAATTATGGTAATCAACAACTAAGTTTATTTCATGATTTTGATGGGTAAAAAATCTATTTTTATTGTTGAATTAATGAGGCAAAAACTGGTGTTACTTTAATATTACAATGAAGGGGGAATAACTTCTCATTCGGCCAAGGGAATAAAGGGAATTTTATGATGGTGATTTTGGCAATAAAAAAAAGCATGAAAAAATGTTTCGATTATTTTAAGAGGAGATCGATACTTTTCTTTACCAGAAATAATTAAAGTGTGTGAAGATCAAAATGTACAATATGTTTTTGGATTTAGTAGTAATGCAGTGTTCAGAATAAAATTAATTATTTATTAGATAAAGCCAGATTAAATTATTATCAAACTAATCAAAAATTTCATTTATTTGATGATATTTATTGCTGATAAAAAAGTTGGAATAACCCTCATCAAGTATTGATAAAATTAGATGGGCTATAGAAAATTATAAATTCTCAATTTTTAGTCATAAACATGGAGATAAAAAAAACAATAAATTTATGATAGTTTTTATGCTCAAATAACTACAAATTTGGAGCATATAATTAAAGAATTAAAAAGAAAATTTTTGAGGTTTTTAGGGTTTTTTTGAGAAAAATAACTGTAAATTTTTAAGTTTTTTTTTAAGTTATTTTAAGTTATTTGACTAATTTTGATTATCGACCGTTAATCAATATGTTTATTTTTATTTTTTTCCTTTAGTTTTTTTGTTCATGAATAATTCAGGTTAAGGATATAGTCATTTAACTTAAGAATGAAATAAAAAGAGTATAAGATTGAACAGAGAAAGTATGGGAATAGAAATCATGGCTTATAGTTTAGATTGAAGATAAAAAGTAATAGTAATAATAGAAAATGGTGTTAGAGTCAGCAAAGCGGCGCAAGTTTTTGGAATAGGAATAGGGTCAATCTACAGATGGCTTGAGAGAAAGGAACTGGTAGCAACAAAGGTAAAATATCTCTAGCGTTCCCTAGATATAAGAGAATTGTCAATAGATTAATCAGAAAATCCAGAAGCTAGATTAAAGTACACAGCTAAAAAATTACGGTGTAAGTACAAATGCAATTTTTAAGTCTATCAAAAAAATGAAAATAACCAGAAAAAAAAGAACTATGTTATGGTGCAAAGAAGTAGATAATAATGGATAAAATCTTATCAGGATTTATGGAAATTAATCAAAATATATGGGATTAAAAGTTTAGTATTTCTTTTGGATTCAGGATTTGAATAATTTCTAAATTGTCTTTATTTGTGGTCAAAAAGAGGGGAAAATTTTCTGGAGATAGGCAAGGAAAAAGGGGAAAAAGAGAAAACTTAGTTCCTGGTATAAAAAAAGGAAAAAAAGATTTAATTCCATCAATGATATTCATAGGAAGTTTGAATGTAGAAAACTGGGAAGGCTGGTTATGAATATGTTGATTGCCATCATTGAAAATTACATCAGTTTGGATTATAAATCATGCACCAATTCATCAAAAAATAGTGATTAAATAAATACTTGAATATGGAGCTCTTTAGGTCATATTTATGCCTAATTATTTTCCTGACTTGAAGGATATTGAACATGATTTTAGTGCCTTAAAGAGAGCCATAATGTATGCTCTTTCAAATACAGACTTAGATGAAATAATCTGTGATTATTGTGGATTTTAATGTCTCACTCTTAAGTTAAATGACTATATATACCCTGGCGTTATATTGTCGTCGTCTAAGTTCAATGTTATATCCATACTTTTTGCAAATTACTGTGTGATAAAAAACTAGATACGTGGATGTATTTGGGAAAATTTATACTTTAATATTTCATTATAAAGATTGTTAATTTAAAGATTCACATCTTAAATAATGGTTGATTCTATCATGGTTAATATTTTCGATTTGGATAGTGCTAAATTTGTTATAGTATAGTTAGTCTGAGTAATTGTAAAAGATTGATAATAATCAACATATTTTAAATCTTTATGCTTGACATTTAGATGTTTTTATTCTAGGTACAAGACAAAAAATTTAAACAATTAATAAATTCATTTTGTTTTAAATCAATGTCAAGAACTATCGCCGGTAAATGATCCAGTCCATAACGAAAAATACTTTTTGCCCTAGGACCGTATTTTTTGATTTTCAAGGGTCTTTGTTTATGTAATCATTCCCCGATTAAAATTGTCCAACATAGAGCCCAACTTATTAACGCCAATAATTTACTCAGTCTTTTAAGTTGATTTAGATGAGTTGATTCCAAATTTAATTTTCTGGTTTTAAACATCCCGAAGAGTATTTCACACCCCTATCAATTAGCATAAAATGCGAGCGCTGTGAAAGCTGAATTATTGCTAATCACAATTAGTAATTCTCCATCATCTGAACGTAAAGCTGAAAAATACACTTGTTTGCACCAAACCCATCGTTTTCCTAAAATAGTTTTATATTCCCCAATTTGAAGGTTAGGAAAGATAATTGATGTGGCTAAACTTTTTGAGTAATCACCAATATTATGATCTGCTTTTTACTTCAGGGGGAAAGGAATTTGAGGTTCAATTCCTAAGTAAGTTAACCACTCTTGAGGGATAAACTATCTATCACTACAAAGATACAATTCTTGAGCATCGGGAAAAGTATCTCAGAATTGAGCTAACAAATCTATTCTTTCACAAGTTTTTGATTTCCCAATATTTTCTAAGATCGTTCAAGTTACAGGGAAAGCAACATCATAAATCTATCCTACTAATAGTAAAATATAGTAAAATGGTGACGCTATGATAAGCGTTACTCAGTATAGGTAATTAAAAGAAGATACCAGGTATATTTGAAGGATTAAGTGATATAGAATGGAAGTTATTTGAAGATATTTTTCCTATTTCACCAGAAAGAATGTAAAGGTATACCTCATACTCCATGTCGTATTCAGAAGTTCAAAGCCCAGAAATACTCTGGAATTATAAAAACCAACAGAGTTGTGAACGTGGTTTCAGAGTTCTCAAAGCTCAACTATTTTTTGCCGATAGTTTTTTTGTCAAAAAACCAGAAATAGTAGAAACAATACTGTTTATTATGTTACTGTGTTTATTATTGTATAATTTTGGTAAAAAAGAGCTGAGAAAGACTTAAAAAAAAACAATAGTGAAGTGAAAAACTAGTTAAGAAAGTTGATAAATACTCCGATATTAAGATGGATATTTTAATATTTTCAATGAGTAAATTTGTTAATAATTAATCAATTACAAAAAGTAGTTAATCTCACATAAAAAAGGAGCTTGATTTTAGAGTTTTTACCCTCTTGTTATCAAAAATATTATCTGTGATTTTAATAATAAGCGATCGCACACTAACGCATATGTTCACACCACTTGAATCATTTTGAATGGTTACAAAAATTAATTGATGCTATCAATAGGAGTATAGTTGCTCCTGTACTTTCTCCTGCTAAAAGAAATCTCTGGTTTGCAAACAATACTCATGCCACTGATTTTTTTGTGTTCTATAGAATTAATATGTTTAATTTGTTGGCTTAAATTCTGATGATGATTCATGTATCTTTTAGTGCTACATAATGAAGCACAAAATGTGGGATGTAACAGCTTGAGAGATTAGGGCTTCCAAGAGTTCAGCACACAGATGCCTGAAGCATTGGGAAGAAGATGGAACTCTCAAACATCTACAAAGACGAATTTTAGAAATTGCAAACAACCAAGGACTAATCAATTGGAGCTACACAGCTGTAGATGAAGCTTTTTCTTCCTGGTCAGGGTGAAGGAGAGGATATAGCTTACGGCCGTAAAGGGAAGGAGATTTTAATTCATACCTTGAGCCAAGGAAATGGATAACCAGTAGTTAACTATATTACCCCTGTTAATGGCAATGAAAGAGAACAGCTAATTCTGCTAAATTGATAGTACTAGTCTGAAAACTTACAAAAGAGGACGGCCACGTAAGGGCTTTCAAGTCATTGCTACTGATAAAGGATATGATGCAACGACAAAGACAAGCAAGGTATCAAAGAGGGATTAAACCTCAAATGCCCAAACGACTTGGGAAAAGGAAAAAGAAACCAGGAAGTGCAATCAAAGTTTCTGTGTCTCGTTTTCAACAAGAGGGTTGTTTTGCCTGGGATCAAGGTAAATATCGTCGCCTAGTTGTAGGATAGGAGGGTATTTCTGCTTGTATTGAAGCAATTGTAGCGCCCGCCACTATACAATTTGGATTCATTGCATTTTATTAGTGGGATAGGTTCTAGTGTCTGTTGCTCTAAATAGACAGAAATCTTTATTTGTAAATACCGATAGTCACTACTTAATTCCTTTGAGTAGCGAAGGCGTTTCATCTATATGAATTGCTGGTTGTTCAGTTTTTACCCAATTTGATAATTGTTCTAAATAAGGTTTTATTGCTGACTCCAACTTTTGAAGTTTATTAACTACAACTTTGAAGTTTATTAACTAAAGTCTCTAACCCAATCTTAATTTTTCCCAACTCCCATAACATCTCTTGTTGTTTTTCCTCAGGTAAATGTCCATAATTACCTAATTACGGCAAGAAAGCTTGTAGCTTGAGCCCTAAATCAAGTTAATTATATCATCTGAGCAGAGTAATCCGCAGATGTCTCTTGACTACAGCTTTTAGAGTGACACCTGTGACGTTGGTACTCTAGTACTTCTATGGTTTTAGCTACCAGTTGTGCTACTTGTTGGGTTTCTACTTGAATTGGCTCATCTTAAAAATATGTTTGACTACAATTCATACATACATAAGGTTTTAGGATTTCAATTCTGTTCAATTTAGAAATCCTTGAGGTATTTTACTCTGATGACCTGGTTGCCCCCGGTGGAGTTTCTTTTTTGCCTCAGAGCTTCCAGTATCTTTAGAGTATTTTGCTTTGTCTGATTTTTTTCAGCAAGTCTGTTGATAGGGGTTTAGAAAAAGTTTTACTATCAGTTTCTCGACTAAGTTTTAATGTCTCAATTTCAAGTTGTAGTTTTTCCATTACTTTTTGTTGAGTCAACAGCATTTTCACCAGTTATTTTTTTGATAACTGGTTGAGTTTTCCTGCATTTAGAAGGAGCTGTGACTCATTGAGATAATTACTTTACTATGGTTTGATTTTTTGTTAAGTGAGTTAATATTTTTAGAAGTTAGAGACTTATGACTACCGAAGTAATCGATCTCATCTCAATTCTTACTTTACAGTTGTAGACAAACTGTTAACACAGCATAACTATCGCAAGGGTTAGACCCAAAAACCTATAACAATAGGTGAACATCCTGAACCGAGTCAACAATTTGAAAACATTGAATAACTCAAAAAATTTTACCAGCAGGTAGGTTATTAGTTCTTGAATATGGATACAAAAAAAAGAAGTAATTGGGCAGTTGTATCAGATTGGAGATTTATCAGACTTTTGAGAAAAAATTTAAGGAAATTCTGCTAAATATTAACCAGGATTTTGTAGCTTCATTAACAGGATAGCAGTTCATCATTGAGGCTTTAGAAAAAGTAGGTATAATTAACAATTTTAATATGAATAAGTAATTTTTTTACATATATGTGATAGCAGTATGAAGCATAGCATTTTTTTTGATAAGTGGTATAATTAGTGTTTCTGGAATATTTTCACCCTGTTTCATGACCAAGGCTATAGCCCCTAAGAGTTCTCCGATATTTTCCTCACTTACCACTACTCTTAGTAGTATTTCTTGAGTATCAACTAAGATATGACCCTTAAGACTTTTTCCTTTTTTACCACCATCATAACCATATACTTCCCCCTTTTTGCTGTTGTTTTTACCCTACGAGAATCAACAATGGCTGCAGTAGGTTCTCCATTAAGTCTTGCTTATTGGACTCTTGTCTCTCGCCATAAAGTATGATTGATTTGTTCCCAAACAACATATCCGTTGCATTTAGAAAATTTTGTTGACACAGTTTGCCAAGGTGGTAGATCCTGGGGCAAAGAACGCCAATGACAATCAGAGTAAAGGATATAGAATATACTATTTACTACTTCTATGAGATTAGCATTTGGTTTTGGCCCTCGTTGAGTAGAGGTTTCGGTAGCAGAGATTCGAGTAGTTCCCACTGGCGAGGGCTTAGAGCCTTGGCTAAAGATTTTCGCGACATTTATTTGACAGTGATCATTGTTTTTTTTATTTTCCTACCTTCAATACTTTTTCATGGCCATCTTTAGTTTTTTTTTTGAAAAACAGTCTCTTAAATATGCTTCTTTAAAAAAAACTATTTCTTTGCAATATAATTTTTCTATATTTTCAACTATGTTATATTCTAAAAAAAATGTTTATAAAATATAGCTTTAGCTCAGGAAAAAGTGATGCATTCAAAAGTAATTATTGAGATAATTTCAGGATTAACTAATGTCCGAACCATTTATGATCGGCTACTATATTGCTCAGGCCTAATTGTTTTTCTTCTTTTCAATCACCAAACTCCAATTACTAATCCCTACGGACGTTTTCTGCAATGTGTCTAAATACTCCCGCGCCACAAAATAATTTTCTACCTGACTCAGAGATGGGAAATGAGCCTAAATTTTTTCTTGAAATATAAGTCAACACAACAAATATTTGACATAGTATTTGAAATATGGTAGTGATATATTATTTAATAAATCACCTGCAAACATAATTACATAAAAATTTGAAGCATCATTTTTGACATCATAAAATAAATATGGTATAATGATAAAATATATGGATTCATTAAGCTCTTTGATGGTAGTAATAGCTAAAACTTTTATCTGGTGATTACTACTTGTGTTGAAGAAAGGTAAGGCTTTGCTTGACTTGAAGCTTTGAGTCACTAGGGAAAAATAAACGATTACGATAGCGGTGCAGAAGATGATTCCCATAAAAACCTATCAGAATAATTCAGGAAACAGAAGTAAATAGAAGTAAAATGTTTCTTATAAGTTTGCTACTAATCGAAAAAAACAGAAAAAATAATGCCTTGAATTGACATCAATGAGGACTAAAGATATTAAGATAAATTAATTTTGGAGATAGATGATAATGATAGGGCATACATTAGAACTAGACGATCTAAAAAAAATTAGTAGCCCGAAAAAGATAGTAGCTTTGTTTGAAAAACTTGGCTTCAATTTCCAAATTGAACATTTAGATATTGAACAACTAGAACTACCAAGTTATTGCAGAGAAACGATTGATAATACTTATAAAATTTATAATCCGAACCAAGAGGAATTACAAGTATTTCTTTTAGAATTAAGACAAGAAAAATTTAAAACAAATTATAAAGAGCAAGAAAGAATAATAACTATTTCTCAGGGAATCTTGAGAAACAAAAATAATTTCTTGCTAATTGCCACAAAAAAATATAATAAGTTAATAATAGTTGCTCCTCATAGAAGAGAAAATCAAAATATTAAAATTTCAATTAAATGGTGGTTAATTGATTGTCAAAATCCTAATTATTATGATACTTACTGGCTAGAAAATGTAGCTATAAATAATTGTGAACCTACAGAAGAATTGACAAATAAACATAATAGTGAAGGTAGCTACGACCCAGACATAGAACCGCCTACTGGAACATTTACTGAAGACTCAATTCAACTTTATTATAAGCAAGTTAATAGCTTCGCCCGCTTGCACCCTGAGGAAGAAATTCATTTAGCACATCAAATTGATGGGCTATTAGCTTTAGAGAAAATTTATGAAAAATTAGAGGAAAAGCTCAACCGTTCGCCTAACGAAATAGAATGGGCAACAGAAGCCAAAATGAGCAAATGGGAACTGTGTGATCGCCTCGAGCAAGGTAGACGAGCTAAAAATCAAATGGTGACAGCTAACTTGCGACTGGTGACATCAGTTGCCAAACGATACCAAAACCGTGGTCTAGACTTCCAAGATTTAATTCAAGAGGGAGTTATAGGATTACTTCGTGCCACAGAAAAATTTGATCATACAAAAGGTTATAAGTTTTCTACTTATGGTATTTGGTGGATTCGACAAGCTATTACCAGAGCTATTTGTGACTATTCTCGGATCGTTCGGTTGCCAGTTTATCTCTACGAAACTATTTCCCAAATTAAGAAAATAGTTAAGCAAATTTCAATAGAATGTTCTCCCCTAACTGCAGAAGAAGTTGCTACACGCATGGAAATGACAACGGAGAAGTTGCAATTTATTATAGAATGCGCTCAAGAAACTTTATCTCTAGACTACCCTATAAATAAAGGGGAAAACATTATCTACAAGGAAATGATTAAATTTAATGGGGAAACACCAACAAAATATGTCTTTGAAAATTGCTTGCAAGAAGATGTAGAAAGTGTTTTGAAAACTCTAACTGAACGAGAAAGAAATGTGTTACAAATGCGATTCGGTTTGGATGATGGTCAAGAAAAGACCCTCAAAGAAATTGGTGATACTTTTAATTTAACGCGGGAAAGAATTAGGCAAATAGAGGCTAAAGCATTGAGAAAGTTAGAAGATCCAAAGCGAAACCATATTCTCAGGGAATATATTCATTAGAACCAAGATTCCGCACTTCAATTTGTAACATGAAAATTCCTATAAAACCCGTAGCTTGCTTTTGAATTTGGGGAAAGCTTTTGAACTTCTCTAACACTCCTTTCAGTGGCTTCCAGTGCTATTGTAATTCAGATGAGTAATGAGGTAGGTACGAAACATCAGATCTTTGACGATATAATTACCATAAATATCTCTACTAATCAGCTTTCGCTGCAAAAGACTTTTCAATACTTCTTCAACTGAATAATTTGGAGGGATCATCAGATTTTCCGTCTCAAAAGTAGTTGCCAGCTTTTCTAGTGCTACAGAATTCTCATTTTCTGCGAGTATCCTTAGAACTTTTGCTTCATCAATACTGAGGTCAGAACACCACTTTTCAAAAATAGCATTTCCCACATCCCTCACAGTTGCTTGTAAAGCTTTTTCCCAAATGTCAATTTCTACAATTCTTGAAAGATGATTACTGAAAAGGTGATAACACAGTAGCTGCATCTCAAATGGATGTCCGCTAGAATATTCAAATATATTCTGCATGACTTCTTGAGTGAATGAAACTTCTGTTCCTGCAAGAGACTCTCGGATGGTTTCTTGAACCTCTTTTTCAGTTAACGAAGTCAATTCTACTCTACTCAAAAAGTATCTAGAGAGGGGATGATGTTTTTGAACAGATGTTATTTCTAGCCAACTTGTGGAAGTTGATGCCAAACCAACTAAAATTTTAGTTTCCATCAGTGACTCTGTGGATAGTGCTGACTTTAATGTCATCAAAATATCTGAAACTGCTGCCAAGTTTTCTAGATCGTCAAGAAGGATGACAAATACATCAGTTTTATCTTCAATGTCTTCCCATAGTTTGGTGAGAGTGTCTCTAAAAAAAGCTTTAGGTGATATTATTTTCTGGTTTTTCCTATTGCGCTCAACTTTGAATCCTGTTCCCATCTGCCACCAAAAACCGTAGGTTCTAAACCTGTCATTGGTGTAAAAGGGTTTCCCACTCGCCTTATTTTTTCTTTACGAGTATCTATGGCTCTTTGAACTGCTGACACTAAATCTTCAACTGCTGTGGCAGACTTCTCTATAAAATCAAAGACACCTTTAGTTAAAGTTCGCTTTGCTAATTCTACATTTCCATAACCAGTTATCCTCACGGGGTGACAAGCTAGTTGAAAGCTATA
>ENA-UENW01000545-UENW01000545.1-marine-metagenome-genome-assembly--contig:-NODE-545-length-9839-cov-2.906384_pt1 | contig 9839 bp, 8 predicted proteins | sample MGYA00237876_ERZ529329 | MGnify/ENA primary metagenome ERZ529329 (study PRJEB26372, sample SAMN05368346) | marine metagenome | biome: cultured habitat; feature: ocean water; material: water; isolation... | reverse complement strand
TACCTGTCTACCTTTGCACCTTGTGTGCCCACCTGGCTGCACGGCACGCTGATGCAGGGGCTGTACGTCACCCCCAAAATCAACGTGGACGTAACCGGTGTCTTTACAAATACGGTAATGGTAGACGCCTACCGGGGCGCCGGCCGGCCGGAAGCGACCTACCTGCTGGAGCGCCTCATGGATACGGCTGCTCTGGAAATGGATATGGACCCGGCCGAACTCCGCCTGAAGAATTTTATCCCTCCATTTGATGGGGTGGAGCAGCCGGGCTATCAGACTCAGGTCGCCCTGCAATACGATAGCGGTAATTACCATGCGGTGCTTAAGCGAGCCCTGGAGATGGTCGGTTACGAAAAATTCCGCAAGGAGCAGGCAGAAGCCCGCAAGGAAGGCAAGCTGCTGGGCATCGGGTTTTCCACCTATATCGAAGCCTGTGGTATTGCGCCATCGGCAGTAGTGGGTGCCCTCGGCGCCCGGGCCGGTCTGTACGAAGTCGGTCAGGTAAGGGTGCAGCCAACCGGCAAAGTCAGTGTATTTACCGGAGCTCATTCCCACGGGCAGGGGCACGAAACGACCTTCGCACAAGTGGTGGCTGACCGCCTGGGCATTCCGCTGGATGACGTGGAAATTATACATGGCGATTCCGATTCGGTAGCCTTCGGTATGGGCACTTACGGGTCGCGTAGCCTGGCAGTTGGAGGCAGTGCTATCGTGAAGAGCCTGGATAAGATCATCGAGAAAGGAGCCAAGATAGCCGCCCACAAACTGGAGGCTTCCGAGGAAGACCTGGAATTTGCAGAAGGCAAATGGACGGTAAAGGGTACTGACAAGAGTATTGCCTTTGGGGATGTAGCCCTGACCGCTTACGTGCCTCACGACTATCCGGAAGGAGTAGAACCGGGCATGGACTTCTCCAGCTTCTACGATCCGGCCAACTTTACCTACCCTTACGGTGCCCACGTAGCGATTGTAGAGGTCGACAGGGATACTGGCCATACGAAACTCAAGCGCTTCATTGCAGTGGATGATGTAGGCAACGTCATCAATCCTATGATCGTGGATGGGCAAATACACGGCGGGCTGGCACAGGGTATTGGGCAGGCCCTCTTCGAAGGCGCAATGTACGACGAAGACGCACAGCTCATCAACGGCTCCTACATGGATTACACCATGCCACGGGCGGACGATCTGCCAAGTTTTGAGATCGACCGCACGGTGACGCCCTGCCCACACAACCCACTGGGTGTGAAAGGCGCCGGGGAGGCGGGCTGTATCGGGTCCACGCCGGCTGTGGTCAACGCTGTGATGGATGCTCTCCGGCCGTTCGGTATCAAGAAAGACCTGGAGATGCCACTGACGCCCGAGCGCGTATGGCGGCACATGCAGAGTTAACCTATACGCAATACGAAGTGGTTTGCAACATCGGAGCAAGCCACTTCTCAGCGTAAATGCTGACATTGAGTAGGTTTGCTGTGGCAAACCACTCAATCGTCAGTATCGTCTACTTCATTGTTCTCGCCAAGAGTTATAGCTGGTAAACCTTCGGTAGTGTCTACTAAGCCATATCTGTATAAAACCAGAGTGAACACCCGAGTAACCTCATATAGCCTAAGCCTTTCGCAAGCGCGGTCTATGAGGCAAAAGGCAAGGAATGAAAAAATGAAAAACAAGAGCCGTGTTGAAGAGATGGCGTAAGGGCTCTAAGCGTAGACGTCCTCCTGGCTGAGCAGGAAAGTATTCTGTAAGCATACTAGCAAAAATCCCTCTACAGGAGTAGAAAACAGGCAATAGGTCGGGGTGCAACCAGCTTGCTGTATAGCCCACAGTAGAACTAGGTGCCCACCTGACCGGTAGGCTGCGGATAGGCTGCGTGCCAGTTTTAGCAGCTCTGCTACGATGCACACTTTCATAGCTACCTGTGCGGAAAAGAGTGCCAAACCTTTGTCAGTGGCTCCTCCCTCCTCCAGCATTTTGCAGAAACGAAGCCCTCCGAGTGCCATACTTAGCTTACCGACTATCCTCATCATCTGGCAGACCTGTGGTTGCACAGAAGTTGTTCCATAGTAATCTAACGTGAGGTTTAACGGGAAAGATCTGAAATTCAGTCAGGTATAAGGAAAAAGAGGTTGGAAATTGAGAAATTTGATAAAAGACCAATTTCATCAACTCAATCACCAACCTCATGAGCCTGCAAATTAATGAAAATAAGCTAATTGAAATCTTTATCGACGTGGACGATTTTTGCAAGGAAGCAGATAAATGGTTGCGCCAATCTGGTAATGGGCATGACTTTAAGTGGAGCTCTGCCTTACATTATAGCGAGGCTATGACGGTCCTTATTTTCTATCATCATTCCGGCTACAAATGCTTTCAATATTACTACGAAAGGTTAGTCCGCCCAAGCTTAAAGAGCTACTTCCCTGCGGTAGTCAATTACAAGTATTTCCTGAGCTTCATCCCAAAGCTATACCCCCTTATGCATATCTTCCTACAATGGCGCTGCGCCCGTAATGAACGTACCGGCCAATATTATGTGGACAGCAAAAAGCTGCCTGTTTGTGAGAACCAGCGTATCCATTCTAACCAGGTCTTCCAGGGGGTCGCCCGGCGTGGGAAGTCCTCTACAGGCTGGTTTTACGGGTTAAAGGTGCATCTGGTTATCAATAATTTAGGACAGGTGGTCAACTTTTTGTTCACCTCTGCTAACTTCGCGGATAATAACAAAGACGTCCTCCGCACGCTTTTTAAAGGCCTCAAAGGGAACTGCTATGGGGACAAAGGGTATATCACTAAGCTTTTTGAATATTTCTTTTCTCAAGGGCTGCGACTCATCACTAAAGTGCGCAGGAATATGAAAGCCAAGCTTATCCAGCTTCACGAGCGTTATGCGTTAATGAAAAGAGGGGTTATTGAATCCGTTAATGATATTCTCATGACCGTCTTGGACATAGAGCATACCAGACACCGTAGCCCTGTCAATGCTATGGTTCATATGAACGCATGCTTAGTAGCCTATGATTACCTGGATCAAAAACCAACTGTCATACTGCCTAACCTTATTAGCAAAACTTGAATTCTCATTAAACCTCACGTTTTATAGAGCCGCTTCAGCTCAAGCCAGTAGATTTCTTTTCCGCTGGTATTGATAAATTGAACCACAACTGCATCAATATCAGGGTGGTACCTGGCGATACTCGTGTAGCCGGGCAGCCAGCCGGTATGTTCGTAAGGGTATACAGATGTATAAATGGCCTGCTCTTCAGGTGACAGCAGGGTGCCATCGATAAGTGCTCTTAAAAAGACACTCACATCTTCTGCGGTGGCGATCATGGATCCGCCGGGCAGGGGATATTCCCAGTCCTTTACATCGGCTTCCCAACCTATCAGGTAACCACTCATCAGCTCTTCCATATTTACTTCAGCTTGGGTATTGTAGGTATCGCTTAAACCAAGTGGAATTAATAGTTCATCACGGATATAGGTGTGATGAGAGTAACCCAATGTCTGGTCCAGGATTGCTCCGATTAACAAATAGTTCGTATTGGAATATCGATATTTCTTATTGGGCTCAAATGCCGCAGGTTTGTCATAAACCCGTGCTGCGAATGAGAGGTAATCATCAAATGTTTCGCCCATAGCTTCCGGTTCAGAACTGTAATCCAGTATACCGCTTCGGTGCTGGAGCATCATTTTCAGGGTGATCTGATCCGCAAATTCAATGCGGCCTGTTACTTCTGGAAGGTACTCAGCCAGCGTTTTGTCCAATGACAATTTCTCATTGGCAACCAATCGGGTAGTTGCAGCCGCGATGTATAGCTTGCTGATACTTGCAATCTTAAATAAAGTATAAGGGTCTGCCGGAATCTGGCTTTCACGGTTTTTCCACCCCGCAGCGTACAGCTTAATGTCATCTGCCCGATTTACACAGACGATGATACCATCCATACCTTGATCTGCCGCATCATTTAGTTGTTGCTGGACAGTGTCTGGCAATGGCTGTAGCCCAAAGGCACAGCCTGAAAAAGTAACCGTGAAATAGGCAAACGCTATGAATGAGATGATCGGTGTAAATCGCTTTTTCATTTTAGTCGAATAGCAGGTTATTTGGATATCGGTCATGTTCTGGTAAAGCGCTAAGAAGAGATTACACCATCCTTATGGCTTCACGCTAAAAAACACGAATGATCTTGTTACTTAGTTTTACCCAGTCTTTCCCTTTCAAATTCTTCAGATCTTTTGATTTGCTCCTCCAGATTCCATTCAAAATCAAATCTGTTTTTAAGGAATTCAGCGATTGGTTCAAGTCCAATTTCAGCTCTTCTTTTGTCGATGTTTACAGGATCGTAAACAGGCCAAACATTGAAGGTTTTAGTTTCCGGATAGTATTTCATCTGTCCTCCATAAATTTGCAATTCTCCTTTTTCTGTTGCAATTCTATCCTCTGCTCTAACTAAAAATCGGGGCTCTAATTTTTCATCCTTTACGGCTTTTCTCATCATCGGAAGATATTTAATACGTACCTCGTTATCCGAATGTTGAATGACATTACAGATGGTCCAATTACCTTGTTCTCCAATCATTTCTTTTGTTGGCCAACCGTATTTATCAAGTATGGTTTTTACTTTTTCTTCATTTACAAGGTGGTTTTTCTTGTAGGTTTCTTGTTGTGCTTGAACTTCTTTTGAATCTGCACCATAAATTTTTATCAAAGAATCTCTCAAGGTTATCGGCCCTTGTTCAGTCCTCCTTATGGTATCCAGAACAGCAATTAAATCTACAGGCGTTTGCTTATTAGTTGGCGCTTCATTTCCCTGCTCATTTGAACATGCGACAGTAAGCAGCAATGTGACCATCAATATTAATCTCATCATAATTGTGTAATTCAATTATTTTCTTGTTCTGCACTTATGCGACGGTCGATCAATAATTGTCGGCTTTCCAGGAGTGCTTTTTCCTTTATCCCGCGTTGAGGAGGCGCCGCCCTTGGCCTCACTAAAGTCGGGAACCCTTGCCCCCGCAATGCTGCGAGGCAGGATTTAGCTAAAGAAAAAAATCACTGACCCAGCCAAATACGGCACTTATAAAAGGGGCGTTGCTTTATACCCGATGCGAAGTGGTTCAAAGACTTGATCCGCCGGAATTTTGGCTTGAGACAAGGCGCAAAACCTGCCGGCTCGACAGCATAGCTGGCAGGCAGGTATAGGCGACGTTGTGTGTGGCGTCCCGGTTAACCGGGATTTAATGCAGTATCAAGTCAAAAGATAAAGGAGAAAACGCGCAAATCACTTCGTAACGGGCATAGTCTGACAACCCAAGAATTATGAATCCTGACTTGTGATACAATACCTTAAAATTTCCAGCCAAAGTAAATGTTCGGCTCAAAAAGAAAGACGTTTCCATATTTATCATCCATCTCCTTAAATCCTTCAGGAGAATTGTTGTCAAACATCCATTGGTTACAATGAACCTGAGGTTCAATGAAAAATCGTTTTTTCTTCCCAAATGCCACATGGTAGCCCAAATGAAGCGAGTTGTAAACCTTAAAGCCATTTTTAATTTTATTGCCGTCTAAATCCGTGTAGGTTTGAATCTGTGGCAGAACTTCAACAGCTGCAAATAGTCCCTTCCAAAGCATGCGTTGGTACGTGATGCCAATTCCTGTTTCCCTTAAATATCCATCGTAATATTCAGTTCCGGAATCTATCTTATCTACAACACCATCCCACCAGGTGATTCCCATGGGTTGGAATAATCGCCAGGTGGCAAACTTTACCCCAACGATGTTCTTATTATCCAGGTTGCGTTTTACATGGAGCTCTACCATTTGAATACTTGTTCGATCGTCATAACCAGAGATAAGCTCATCAGGAACAATATAAGGCATACTTACCCTCCATTTATGGGTAACTTCCGTTTCTTTATCCTCTGTTGAGTTTGTTTGAGCAAAAGCACTTAGTGTGCAAAAAAATAAAAGAATTGCAAATAGATTTTTCATGGTAACATTTTTGTTCTTTCGTGAAAAATCCGATTTCTACAAAGTGCTTCCCTTTAACCTTTAGTTCTTTTGGTAAAGAGGAAAGAAATCATCAACCAATGATTATTTACCCTGCTTTATCGAATTGATAAGGCAAAGATGGGGTGGAAAGGAAGGCTAATCGTTTTGAAATGAAATTCGGTACTTTATGGTATGATTTGACACTTTTGATTAGGCTCAAACCTGATTAGACTTCACCCAGGCTTTTGGAGTCATCCCCTCTGTTTTTTTAAAGTAAGTGTTGAATACAGATTTAGAATTAAAGCCGCTTTCATAAGCTAGCGCTAATAGGGTAAGATGTTGATTATCAGGATTTAAGGCCATCTCTTTGAAGTTCTCCATGCGAAGTCTATTGGTGTATTCATTGAAGTTTTTGCCAATCCGTTCATTCAGCAACCAGGAAAGCTTGTTACTGCTAGTATTCACGTTTTCGGCAAGCGAGCGTAAAGATAAAGATGGGTTTAGAAACCACTTTTCTTCCTTCATTCCTTTGCCAAGGATTTCTAAAACCATATCGATTTCAGCAGTGGACATTAGTGCTTTAGCAGGAGTGATTTGTATTTGTATTTCGGGATTAGGTGGCAATAGTTCTTCCCGGAAAGCAGCTTGTACTAATTCCTGAAATCGCTTAAGCCGGCGCAAAGGTTTAAGCAGCGGAATATTCATAAAGTTTATGATTTGACCCCTACGCATCTTTATGTTTTCTTCCAAAAAGTTCAATGCCATTTCGTGTTTCCCCAAATGGACCAATAAAAAAAGTTGCCAGGGTAAAAGCGCTCCCTCAGGATCTTCTTTTATCATTGAGCTCACCTTGCCGATATCAATATCTTTCTCATCTTCTTGATTTACCAGTTTGTATAATATTCTGCATTCTTCTGGTCTCTCTGCCAAAGGGTTTTTATTCAAGAAGTCATCCAGTTTTTCGTAATCTTTTATAAGAATCAGGCAGAGTTGTTTTAATGCAATGGGATGTGCAAAATTGGGGTTGATGCTCAAGGAGGTCTCTATACATTCCAGCGCTTTGATATAGTCCTCTTTTAAATAATGAATATTCGCTTTGGTGAAGTAATGATTAGGGGACAAAGGGTTTATTCTTAAAACATTATCTGCGTGCCATAGCGCTTTTTCGAAATAACCTACTGCGGTGTACAGTTCGCATAAACCTTCTTCTGCTTCCGTATAGGATGGATTAAGTTCTATTGCTTTTTGAAAGTTTTTATGGCCATTAATGAAATCCCATTTACCCCAAAAAAGTAGTGTCGCTTTACCAAAATACCCTATGTAGGATTGTTTATTCAGTTTAAAACCTTTGCTAAGGTTCTCTTCTGACAACTGTAATAATGCGCTGTTATTCCCCCAGGATCCATACATGGCATAACTATACCCCAAACCAAAGTAGGGCAAAGCAAATGAAGGGTCTATTGTTACGCATTGTTCATAGAGTTCTACTGACTTTCTTATTCCATCGCCATCCCACATTAAATGCTGGTAGCGGCTTTTAAGATAAAGGTCATAGGCCTCCATATTTTTTGTTGGTGCTTCAATTAAATGTTCCTGAATGTTGAGGTGGCCAAAGTTTTCCCGGATCTGGTCAGCGATGTGTAAGCTTATTTCATCTTGTACTGCGAATATGTCTTCCAAATCCCGATCGAAATTCTTTGACCAAAAGTGAGTGCCGTCGTCAGTACTGATCAACTGCGCTGTAATACGAACCCTGTTTTTGGCTTTCCTGACGCTCCCCTCCAAAACTGTACTTACTCCTAACTGCTTACCAATGGTTCGCACGTCTATATTTTTATTCTTAAATGCAAAAGAGGAGGTGCGGGCAATGACTTTCAAGCCATCCACGGTGGTGAGGGCGTTGATTATTTCTTCAGTAATGCCATCGCTGAAGTATTCGTTCTCAGGGTCGGCACTCATATTAACAAAAGGGAGAACCGCAATGGATTTATTGGATGAAGATATGGGCAGATGGTTGCTCATTTTTACTATGCCATATTAGAGTTTCTTCGAAATGATATTGAAAACTTCAAATTAGGGTTTTTATTCCGGGTTGTAGCTAAACGGTCCGTACATATGACTCAATTGGGCTGCAGACTAACTCATTGAATACGAAAACCATGGCGAGCCTCCACTCCAAACCCGTATCGAAAGTGTCAAGTTTCAGGCGTAGGCCTGACTGCCAATTTTCCTCTGATACCTGAGTAGAGGCGATGGCGGATATAGGAATAATACTGAGTAGGTCCGGCAAGGGCAGAACCCTTGACAATATCTTGATTAAGGACCCGGTGAAGAATAACTCCCCCATTTGATACGGCTCTTTTTCCGCCACACTTCGTTGCTCGTCGATCGCGTAGCTCTACTATGCTTCCTCCTCGCACCTCGTCTAGCGAAAAAATAGCTCGCCTGAAATGAAGACCTTACTTTTCTCCGGCCCCTAAGCGTTTTTGGTGTAGCTAAGAGTACCTGTATTTGAGTGCGCCAGAAAATGGAAAAGAGCTCTATCAAGAAGCAGAAGCTTACATTACTTTTTATAACTTTGAAAGAGAACATCAGTCCTTAGGCCGGAAGGCATCATCCGAAATCTTCTTCAAGAATTTTTTTCACTCCAAATAAATTTTCGGCTTCACTGGTTTTAAGGTTGGGGGGAAGCCAAAGGGCACTTATAGCATTTTTATAGTGAATGTATGAAAAACAAATTCATAGACTATTTTTCAAGAATATCACCACTTTCAAAAGAAGAAGCGGATGCCATTGCCGAAAGCATGCAAACGAAGAAGTTCAAGAAGGGCGATTTCTTAGTAAAAGAGGGCCAATTTTCAACCAAGACCTATTTTATCCTGGAAGGCTGCGTCAGGGAGTATGTCCTAAACGATGGTGAAGAGAAAACGACAAACTTCATTACAGAAGAACAATGGGCTATATCATTAAATAGCTTTGCCCCACAAAAGGCTGCCGGGTATAATTGGATTTGTGTAGAAGACACTTGGGTTGTTGAAGGAGACGAGCAGCAGGGCCAGGCACTTTTCAAGCGCTTCCCCCGATTTGAAACAATTTCCCGAACGATCATGGAGGCTGCCTTTACAAAACAAAAAGAATCCCTAACCTCCTACTATACAGACTCTCCTGAGCAACGCTACATGAAACTCATGAAATCAAGGCCAGGCTTATTCGAGCGAATACCTCAATATCACCTTGCAAGCTATATTGGCGTAAAACCGGAATCTTTGAGCCGAATCAGGAAACGTATTGCCTCGGGATTGAATGATACATAAAGTTTAGTTTTGGTCAGCACTAAGGCTTGATGGGGGAATTGATTTATAACCCATCCTACTCATCTTTAGGCCACTCCATACATCCTCTTACCGGCGTTCACAAATTGACAAGACATTTCATTTCTTAACCCAGGTCAATGAACCTGACAGGCGGTACAGCTAATTTTGCTGCCATAACAACTCAAAAACAATGTTATGAGAGCAATTGAATGTTTAAAGTATGGAGGTGCTGAAAATTTAGTATTAACAGAAATCGAAAAGCCGGCTCCCAAAGACAACGAAGTACTTATTAAAATACATGCTACTTCAGTTACTGCCAGCGATGTTCTCATTCGTAAATTAGATGAACCCTTTATTACCAGATTCATCCTACAGCTTATATTCGGCTTTGGCAGGCCAAGGAACCCAGTATTAGGAATGGTGTCATCTGGTGTGGTAGAGGCCAAAGGGGAAAATGTTTCGTCATTTAATGTTGGAGATGAGGTATTTGCGTATGGTTCTCTTTCACCAACAAAGCGCCATTTCGGTTC
>ENA-UENW01000544-UENW01000544.1-marine-metagenome-genome-assembly--contig:-NODE-544-length-9840-cov-3.138065_pt1 | contig 9840 bp, 6 predicted proteins | sample MGYA00237876_ERZ529329 | MGnify/ENA primary metagenome ERZ529329 (study PRJEB26372, sample SAMN05368346) | marine metagenome | biome: cultured habitat; feature: ocean water; material: water; isolation... | reverse complement strand
GATTGATGTACTTCACCCGCGATCGCTTTGACTTCTTCTATCCAGGTTATGGTTCTTCGTATCCGAGTGTAATGGGGGCTATTGGAATGCTAACCGAGCAGGGCGGTATTGGTGCCGGTAGAGCAATTACTACTAATGATGGCTATGTATTGACACTGCGCCAACGAGTATGGGATCACTACACTACATCTATCGCAACTATTCGTACAGCTGCACAAGGTCGCGAAGCCTTATTGAAGTACAGTGTAGATGCATGGAATCCAGTCAAGAGCAAGTCACCAAACAAGAGCTTCATTATCCGACAAGAGGAAGGGGGATACTTCACAGATATTCAGAAGGTGCTACTGCGCCAAAATATCCAGTTCTATCGTGCAACTACTGACTTTAAGGTAGGCGACTGCCTTGACTATCGTTCTGGAGATATCGGGTTGGAATCCTTTTCTGCTGGGGATATCATTGTTCCAGCCGACCAGCCTCGCCACCTATTTGTGCATAGTATTTTGGAACGTAATATGGCCATTGAGGACTCTGTCATGTATGATATGGCCACCTGGTCTGCACCGCTTGCGTATAATTTGGAGGCTTACTCTAGCCCGAATGTAGTTCGTGTTGACAAAGAACTAATTACAGCCGACGAAGTGAAGTGGTCTGGTGGAGTGGATAATAGTCAATTGGCTGGTTCTACCGCTTATGCCTATTGCCTGGACTGGAAGCAGCGTTGGGCACCAAAGGCACTCAACGCTTTGTGGGAAAAAGGTTACCGCGTTAGAGCAGCGGTTAGTTCTTTCACCTATCGCGGCACGACCTATTCTCCTGGTACCTTGATTGTTTTGCGAGGTCGTAACCTGGAGCACGATGAGCAAATGGCGCAGGACATGCTAGAGATTGCTTCTGCTACCTCTACGAGTTTTACTGCTTTCCCGACAGGTCGAATGGATGATGGTTTCGATCTCGCCTCTAGTAGAAATCAACCCCTTCATAAACCACGCGTTGCCATGCTAGTAGAGCCGCCCTTTAACACCTACACCAGTGGCCAAGTCTACTACCTATTCGATCAAGAAACAGAATTTCCGCTCGACCGCATTCGGACGTCTGCGTTCTCGCAAACAAGTATGCCTAAGTTTGGCCAACGCTACGGCTACACCGATATCAACGACTATGATGTAATGATTTTGCCTGATGCTAATAACCTGGATCGCCTCTTTTGGCAAGACCAGCGTTCGGACATCAACAAGTGGCTCCAACGCGGAGGGGTTCTTATTGCCCTAGAAGATGCGGCTAGCTTCTTTACAGCTGGTGGAAAGTTCGGCAAAGAGGAAATGGTTAAGAGGAATCAGGACACAAGCGAGGCTGTTAAATATCTTACATATGATGAGCGTGAACGGTACCGTGGATTAAGACGTATTCCGGGTTCTGCAATTAATGCAACGGTGGACACGAGTCATCCATTAGCATTTGGGATAAAGTCAGAGCTGTATACCCTAAAGCTTAGTACAGATGCCTTAGAACCTTCAACAAGACTGGCGTCTGTTGGTGTGTACCAAGATGATCCAGCAGAGATGTTGGCGGCAGGATATGCATCGCCAGAAAATCTGGAACGTCTAGCAGGTAAAACATTCGCCGGAGTTCTCAATGTAGGGGAGGGTAAGATTGTTTATCTCGTAGACAACCCTCACTATCGCATGTTCTGGCGTGGGGCTAGTCGTATGGTTCAGAATGCCGCATTCATATTGAGGGCTTTCTAAATCGCCGTAGGCGGAGGAGAAGACCAAGTATCCTTTTCCTCCGCCCACAATTATTGTCTTCCTTTTTTGCCTCACTCTTATTTCACTCCAATGTCGTATTTCCACAACAAGAATCAAATCGAAATTAACGAGATCTTGCCAGGTTTCGAAGGCCGCTTCGTTCATACACCAGAATTGACTATTGGTCATTTTCACATCAAAGCGGGTAGCCTACTACCAGAACACCAGCACCATCACGAGCAAATTTCAAACCTTATTTCTGGCACTTTTGAGATGACAGTTGACGGAGAAACACAAACTTGCGAGGCAGGCGGAATCGTAACAATTCCGCCAAATACCTTACATTCGGGAAAAGCCCTGACCGATTGCTACATCATCGATGTCTTCCGACCAGCTCGGGACGACTACAAGTAGATGCCTATGAAGGAGCAAGAAACGACGCGGAATTTTGGTGCCATCATGGATCGCACCTTGAAGATCATTAAGCTCAATTATCTTCAAACATTCCGTGAATTAGGGCTTGACATTACAACAGAGCAGTGGGTCATCCTGGACCGATTAGCCGAGGGAGATGGCGTCTCGCAAACCGACCTCGCGAATGATAGCTTCAAGAATGCGCCCACAGTATCCCGCATCATTGAGTTGCTGCGCAAAAAGGGCCTTATCGAAAAGAAACGTTCCGATGACGACCGGCGTCAATTCATGATTTACCTTTCGAGCAAAGGACAAGAATACCACGACCGTGCTACTCCCGAGGTCCTCGCTCTACGGCGGCGTGGCTGGGAAGGACTCGACGATGAAGACTATGATGACTTCATGCGCATCATGAACCAAATTGGCAGTAACTTCTCCTAGCTTTCTTTCTCCAGGAGAGGTTCTATTACCTCCCAAACATTCTGCGCCACGATAACCTGACCATCCTGATTTGGATGAATTCGGTCGGGTAAGTTCAATTCAGGAATTCCACCAACACCATCCAAAAGAAAAGGGATCAAGGCAGCGTCATAAGCCTCCGCGAGTTGGCGGAAGATTTGACGAAACTCATCGGTATATTGCTGCCCCATATTTGGTGGAGCTTCCATTCCCGCCACGACTAGCTTAGCCTCAGGATACTTCGCTCTTACTGCATCAAGAATCTTCTGTAAGTTTTCTCGAGTGGCGCTTAGATCGAAACCACGCAGGACATCATTCCCACCTAGTTCCAGAACAAATACCTCAATTGGCTGCTCCATCACCCAGTCGATACGATTGAGCCCACCAGCGGTCGTTTCACCACTCAGGCCAGCATTTACTACCTGGTAAGCATACCCTGCCGAATCAATTTTCTCTTGAACACGACTAGGAAAGGAATACTGTTCGTCTAAGCCGTACCCGGCCGTGAGACTATTGCCAAAGAAGACTATACGTGCACGGTTGTTTTGATCCACGGTACTGGTAGTTGTTGTTTCCACTGTGGTAGTCTCGGCTGGGTCTTGTTGCGTCGAACTTGGAGCCTCCTCGCCGCCACAAGCGTAGACTAAGCTTAGCAGTAGAAGCACTACAAAAGAAGATAGAAGATGGTGGTTCATTGATTTTCGCATGATCCGTATACTGGGTTTTGTCCCCTAAAGTCGGGGGTTAACGGGTAAAAACCGGTTATTGATCGATAATTAGCCAGCTTGTAAATCCAATTTAGCTTAGCTGTGTTAATATAGACTATACTGTTGGGTTGTCTAATCCACAGCCAATACTCCTAACCCAACGAACACAGCTTCCATAAAGTTTAGTTTCTATGTCCACAATTCTTGCGGTTGAAAACCTCAGCCAAACCTATCGTAGCGGGGACCGCTCACTTACTGTTCTCAAAGATGTTTCTTTTTCTATTGGCACCGGCGAAAGCCTGGCAATTGTTGGTCCATCAGGTAGTGGAAAAACAACCTTACTTGGATTATGTGCTGGGCTTGATCGGTCGGTTGAAGGTTCTGTCAACCTGTGTGGGGAGGTGTTGAATGATTTAGACGAGGATGCACGGGCAGCCGTACGCAATCAATTTGTAGGATTCATCTTTCAGAATTTCCAGCTGATTCCTACACTAACGGCCTTGGAAAATGTAATGATCCCAGCAGAGCTCAACGGTAAAAAGAACGCTTATAGCCGAGCTACTGAACTTCTTGAAAAGGTGGGCTTAGGTGACCGCATGGATCACTATCCAACCCAACTTTCCGGAGGAGAACAACAGCGAGTGGCACTGGCTCGGGCATTTTGTAATGAGCCACAAATCCTATTTGCTGATGAACCTACTGGTAACCTAGATGAGTCTACAGGTCAATTGGTAGAGCAACTGCTATTCGAGCTCAACCAGGAGATGGGTACTACACTCGTGATCGTGACGCACGATCTAGAGTTGGCTGAAAAAACCCAGCGCATCATTCAATTAAAAGGAGGGCAGGTAGTCGCTGATCGACCAGCCGCAAACGTAGCACAATAATGAAGATAGATTGGGCATTTATACGGCGGCTCGCTTGGCGCGACTCCCGAAAGAACCGCGGACGACTCATTCTCTTCATGTCGTCCATTATCCTTGGAATTGCTGCTCTGGTAGCGATCAATTCCTTCAACTACAACTTGCAGCAGGATATTGACGAGCAAGCAGCTTCTCTGTTAGGAGCTGACTTGGTGGTTAGTGGCAATCGACCTGCAGGACCAGAATTACAAGCACGACTAGATAGCCTACCTGGTGAAAGAGCCTCCAAATTGGAGCTTTTCTCTATGGGATACCTTCCTGCAAAGGATGTGAGTCAGTTCATTCGCCTACAAGGCTTGGAGGGCAACTTTCCCTTTTATGGCAAATTGAAAACGGAACCTGAAAATGCTGTCAAAGAGCTCAACAATGGGCGTCATGCGTTGGTAGACAAAGGTTTCATGGACCAGCACGGCGTAAAGACCGGAGACAGTATTCGGCTTGGTAATAACTCCTATCTGATTACGGGCCGCTTACTCAATGATTTTGCGAGTGCAAATATGGCGGCTGGCTTTGCTCCGCCAGTATACATCTCTCAAGACAACCTCACAGAAACAGGACTGGTACAAGCAGGTAGTTTAGTCAATTACAACTACTACTTCAAACTTCCCGAAGGTTATGCTATTGAAGAGTGGCGGGAATCTCGCCGGGAGGCATTCGGGAATGAGAGCCTTCGTTTACAAACCATCGAAGGACAAAAAGAAAACTTGAGTGAAGCTTTCGAAGGATTGAATTCCTTCTTAAACTTGGTGGCTCTAGTCTCTTTATTGTTAGGCTGTATTGGTGTCGCCAGTTCAGTACTGATCTACGTGAAGACAAAGATTGCCTCTATTGCAGTACTACGGACGCTAGGCATGAAGGGTAGCCATATCTTTTATGTTTACCTGCTACAGATTCTGAGTATCGGAGGCCTCGGTGTTGTCATCGGCATTGTATTAGGAACGTTGGTGCAGCTTCTACTTCCGTTGGTGTTTCAAGACTTCCTGCCGCTGGCAGTTACCACGGAGATTTCCTGGCCGGCAATTGCCGAAGGTGGCTTGATCGGTATGGTCATCACCCTGCTTTTTGCCTTAGTGCCACTTTTACCAGTACGTCGGATCAGTCCTTTGCGTATACTCAGCTCTTCTTTTGAGCAGGATGTGCAAGCGCGAGATTTTGCCCAGTGGGGTACTTATGCCGCTATTGGAGCCTCGTTGCTCGTTTTTCTATGGTATCTGACTGGTTCCTTCCGCAATGGCTTGATATTCACTATCGGTTTACTATTCTCCTTCTTGCTGCTATTCGGCGTGGCTCAACTCATTATTTGGGGCGTCAAGCGGTTTTTCCCACGGAAGTGGAGCTTTGTATTCCGACAAGGGCTTGCCAACCTATTCCGTCCTAATAATCAGACAGCTACCTTGCTGGTCTCCATTGGGCTTGGTACCGCTATTCTGACTACTCTTTTCATTATCCAGAATCTACTGCTGGCCAATGTGGCACAAATGGATGCTGGTAACCAACCGAATGTGATTCTTTACGGGATCGAAAAGAACCAGATGACTGAATTGGGAAGTCTTACCTCTGAGTTCGAGATGCCTATCGTGCAGCAGGTACCGATCATCACGATGCGGATGACGGGCTGGCAAGGCAGAACTAAAGCGGATTGGCTGGCGGATTCTACTAGAACGGCAGAACGATGGGCCTTCAACCGCGAAATCCGTACGACCTATCGTGATACTCTCGATGGCTTTGAGGAAGTCATCGCTGGAACTTTCCCAAGACCTCGTGCAGAAAATGGTGATTCTATTTTCGTGTCTCTGGAGGAAGGCTATGCAGAAGACATGGATGTTGCAATAGGAGATGAGCTGAGCTTCAATGTACAGGGAATGCAGATGACTACCTACGTGGGCAGTATCCGCAAAGTGGATTTCACTAAGATGCGGACACGTTTCTTTATTCTCTTCCCAGAAGATGTATTGGAGAATGCACCGCAGTTCCAAGTGTTAGTTACCAAATCTCCAGATCCATCAACTACAGCAGCATATCGTACAGCGGTCGTTCGTGACTTTCCCAATGTATCTGTGGTGGACTTGAGCTCCATTTTGGATGCGCTGAGTGACATTTTAAACAAGGTCTCTTATGTGATCCAGTTTATGGCGGTCTTCAGTATTCTAACCGGATTCTTGGTGCTGATTAGTTCTTTACTCCTGAGTAAACTACAGCGAATCAGGGAAAGCGTACTCCTTCGTACATTGGGAGGAAGTAGCAAACAGCTTCTACAGATCACAGCAACAGAGTATGCACTGCTAGGTGGATTGGCTGCTGCCACGGGAATCCTTATTGCCCTGACCAGTAGTTGGCTCTTGGCCACCTTTGAACTAGAGCTAGAGTTCTATGCGCCTTGGAGAGCAGTGTTCATTATCTTCATTCTAGTGGTATTGCTAATAGTAACTATCGGTCTCATGAATAACCGGGAGGTCCTTCGCAAAAGCCCGCTAGAAGTATTGCGTCGAGAAGAATAATTTGGCATAAAACGAGAAAAGGGGATTTCGGCTGACGCTGAAATCCCCTTTTTTGTGTAAAAAACTACCCCAGCAACCGTCGCCGGAGCCGGGGTAGACCACACACTATGAGAACACCCATTATATCTTTACACCTTCGTGTTAGAATCGGGTATAATTTTATACCTTTCATTATTATAGACGCTTTTTTGGGGCACATGTATGCATCCTTAAATGTTATAGTTTTTAACTAAAAACACAATTAACTGATTTACAGAGAGTTGAAAACACATTGCAGATATACTTTCTTCAACTTTAACAGTTCAATTGTCATCGTGAATACTTTTTGTTGTGATCAAGCCAGCCACGGTTCGGGAAATCATTGAAACTGCGCGTGCAGAAGACATTGTTGGTGACTTCGTGAATCTCCGGAAGCGCGGAACCAACCTGATTGGCCTGTGTCCATTTCACAATGAAAAGACGCCCTCATTCAACGTCAATCCAGCTCGGAATATCTACAAATGCTTTGGTTGTGGCAGGGGAGGAGACCCCGTCAATTTTTTGATGGAGCACGAACAATTGAGCTTCCCAGAAGCCTTGCGTTGGATTGCAGCCAAGTATGGCATCGAGATCGAAGAAGTAGAACTGAGTGAGGAGCAACGTGCCGAGCAGCAATTGGCGGATAGTCTCTTTATCGCTAATCAGTTCGCGTTAGAATATTATCAGCAACAGCTTTTTGATACAGATCGAGGCAAAAGTATCGGCCTAAGCTATTTCAAGAAACGTGGGTTCCGTGAAGAAACCATCCGAAAATTCGGACTTGGATATGCCCCCATGGGCCGAGATAATTTTTCCAAGGCTGCCGAAGCTGCGGGGCACAAAAAAGACACGCTAGAAAAGGCCGGCCTAGTAAAGAACAATCGTGACTTCTTCCGAGATCGGGTCATGTTTACGATTCGGAACCTATCTGGTAAGGTAGTCGGCTTTGGTGGACGAATCCTCCAAAAGGACATTAAGGCACCCAAGTACATCAATACACCGGAAACGGAGGTGTACAACAAGAGTAGAATTTTATTTGGCGCCTATGAAGCGAAACAGGCTATTCGGCGAGCGGATGAATGCATTATCACAGAGGGGTATACGGATGTAATTTCTTTGCATCAAGCAGGAATAGAAAATGTAGTTGCCAGCTCTGGAACCTCTCTAACAGTTGATCAGATTCGCCTGATCAAACGATATACGCCTAACGTCAAAGTCCTCTTCGATGGAGATAGCGCAGGTATTCGAGCAGCACTGCGCGGTATTGACCTATTGCTAGAGCAAGACCTCAATGTAAAAATTGTACTTCTGCCCGATGGGGAAGATCCGGATTCCTATTTGCAGAACGTGGGCCTAAATGCGTTTCAAGGTTATCTCGAACAGCAAGCTGAAGATTTTATCTTTTTCAAAGCCAATCTACTTCTCAAAGACGCTGGTAATGATCCTGTTAAGCGAACAGCTCTCATAAAGGATATCGTTGGCTCGATTGCACTCATTCCTGACCCCTTGAAGCGGTCACTATACGTAAAGGAATGTGCACGTTTGTTTGGCGTAGATGAACAGCTTTTAGTGGGTGAAGTCAATAAGATTATTGCTCAGAAGATTCGGAAGCATCAGCAGAAGGCGGCTGCACAGGACCAACCTCCTTTTCCTTCGGCGCCACCTCCGGGAGTAGGGGAGTTTATGGAGATTCCGCCGCCACCGGAGCCAGAAAAGCCTACTATTCAGGGTGATGAGTACCAGGAGCGTGACTTAGTGCGTCTGCTACTCCTATTCGGTGATAAGTCTTTTGACGAGGACAATGCCCAAACCGTGGCTCAATTTATCTTGAGCAATATCGATGATGTCATAGATAACTTTGACAGCCCACTTTATCAGCGAATAGCAAAAGAGATTCAGGTGTTGATCGAGCGGGGCGAAACGCCGTCGATCGATCACTTCATGAAGCATGAAACGGAGGAGCTTCGTCAATTAGCTATCAACGTGGCTGCCACACCCTATGAATTCAGTGAAAACTGGGAAAAGAAGTGGGATGTAGTACTCAATCAGAAAGCACCGGATGAGAATTTTCTAAAAGACAGCTCACACGGTCTAAAACGCTTCCGCCTGCGTAAGTTAAGTCGCCTCTGCGATGAGAATATCGAGAAGCTTAGAGAATTAATGGAACAGAACGCGCAAGAAGACTTAGTCCTCTATATGAAATTGCAACAGCGCTTACAAAACTTGAGAAATAGTTTAGCCAAAGAGCTAGGTACCGTAGTTTTATAAGATAGTCCGATCCTCGGCAATTAAGAATTAGACAAATAGTTACAAGCCACAATCTATGAAGAAGTTCTTCTACTGCACCTTGGTGCTCTGCTCTTTTATTTCCCTTTCTGGTCAGACCATCGAATTACAATTAGTCGCAAGCGGATTCTCCCGGCCTGTCGACATCACCCATGCGGGAGATGATCGGCTCTTCATCGTTGAAAAAAGTGGCCGAATACAGATTATTGACCCTTCGGGTTCGACCCTGACCACGCCTTTCCTTGATATATCAAATCTAGTAAGTAATGGTGGAGAGCAAGGACTTCTGGGGTTAGCCTTTCACCCAAATTACGAAGAGAATGGCTATTTCTTTGTGAATTACACCAACAGTGGCGGTGACACCAGGATTGTCCGCTACAGCCGAAGTGATGACAATCCAGATGTGGCGGATCCGAATAGTGCGCTGCAAATCCTGGCAGTAAGTCAACCTGCTAGCAACCACAATGGCGGAGGCATCAAGTTTGGGCCCGACGGATACCTGTATATCGGCCTTGGCGATGGTGGAAGTGGGGGAGATCCTTGGAACAACAGCCAGACCCCCAGTACACTGCTTGGTAAAATGCTTCGTATAGATATCGACGCAGAAGGAGTCCCTTACGGAATACCAGCGGATAACCCATTTGTCGGTAATGATGAAGTGCTAGACGAGATATGGGCAATAGGCCTACGTAACCCTTGGCGATATAGCTTTGATCGCCTTACTGGAGACCTTTGGATTGGAGATGTAGGTCAGAATGCCTTCGAGGAGATCGATTTTCAGCCTACGTCC
>ENA-UENW01000543-UENW01000543.1-marine-metagenome-genome-assembly--contig:-NODE-543-length-9856-cov-2.398860_pt1 | contig 9856 bp, 10 predicted proteins | sample MGYA00237876_ERZ529329 | MGnify/ENA primary metagenome ERZ529329 (study PRJEB26372, sample SAMN05368346) | marine metagenome | biome: cultured habitat; feature: ocean water; material: water; isolation... | reverse complement strand
ATTTTACATTTTTGAAGTGTTAGCGTAAATAGTGCGCATGTGCAGTGCTGCCTCTTCTTTTTATGTGTTAATCAAATCCTCCAACTTATATTTTTTGAAGTATTTTAACTTATCTCTTTTCAATTCTAAGTATTCATTCTTGACCTGAATCAGTATCCAGGTTTTTGGATCCAGGTTAAAAATCTGACTCAACATAAACGATAGCTCAAAATTGACTTTGCGTTTTCCCGATAATATTTTATTAAAATTAGTAGGGTCTAATCCAATATACCTTGCAAGCTCATTTTGTTTCAACCCTAATTTGTCGATATACAATCTTAGGAACTCACCAACTTCTGTAATATGGTCTTCATCTTCGTGTGCGTCCAAATAATCCTCAATCTTTATTTGTAATGCGAAAAGTTCAATTTGCAGTCGTTGCTTTTCATCCAACTCATCCGCTTTGTTCTTCAAGAACAGTTGCAGTTCCTTGAATTCTTTATTATCAGCATTCATGGGCGTTGTTAAAGCCCCATTGTCCGGTTCCATATTCCTATCTCTTCCCATCGGAGTTATCTTTTCCTGTTCAAATACTCTCTAATCAAAATCTGCCCATCAATAGGTTCGATGAACATCTTTTGACCCATTGCAATCTTTGCACGATATTTTTCAATGTACCAGTCAATCAACATTGTTTTGGATTCAAATGCAAGAAATCCCTTATAGCTGTTTTCCAGTTTAAAAGATTCTCTACAGGCGAATGCAATTAGACAACCAGCGGAATAGTCGTACCTCTTGTTAACACCTCCAATATTATGGGGTGCAATTTCAACCAAATTCATTATCAACAATCCGCCTTCAACTGAAGAACACCTTGGACGGCGTCAGGATTTGATTTCAATCTCAGTATATAAGTGCTCGTATTCTTCTCTTTGAAAACTGTTCTCCAATTGAAATTCCAACCATCTTTTCTTAAGGGAAGATCCTTAAATTCGGCATCAACTATTTCTGCCTCAACCAGAGCATTGGTTTTTAAGTCGAGCGAATACATTGAAGAGTTGATTTACCCATAAGATACTGATATTGTCTCAAGTTGACAACTTATTTCGTTGGAATTGTCTTTTGTTAGTCTTGAATAAGGCGGTGGCAAAGTATCTCCCGGAGATCACCCCAAAATAGCTTTCACCTTAGCAGAAATGGCTTTGCCTTCTGCCCGGCCTGCAAAGCGCTGAGAAGCCAGCCCCATGACTTTGCCCATGTCCTTCATAGACGTGGCGCCTACTTCCTCCACAATGGCTTTGACTTCTTTTTCCAGCTCCTCGTCTGACATTTGCTCGGGCAGGTAGCGCTGAATGACTTCAATTTCTTCGGCTTCCTTGGCGGCGAGGTCTTCCCGGCCTTCCTTTAGGTAAATTTGCTCGGAATCCTTGCGCTGCTTGACGAGTTTTTGCAGCATCTTGATTTCATCTGCTTCTGTGATTTCCTTGCCGGAGCCACTGGTCTTTTCCAGCAGGATGGCAGATTTGATGGCCCGGATGCCGCGCAGGGCAGCCTGGTCTTTGGCTTTCATGGCGTTCTTGAGATCCGTCATGATGGTCTTTTCAAGGCTCATATTATAGTTCTGTTTTGCTTGTCAATCATTTTTTTGCCCGGAAAGTTCAATCCTGGTACGACCAGGCTGAATTAATTGCTAGTCTTTTATCCCTTGCCCCCTTGCTGGTACTGTATTGCAAAGGGTTAGGCATTTTGCCAGTCTTCCACCCATTTGGAGAGCTGCACAAAGTCGTCCAGCCCCAATTGCTCCGGGCGCTCACTAAACAAAGGCTCCTGTAACAGGGGCGACCCTTTGAGCAGGCTTTTCATTGTATTGCGCAACATTTTTCGGCGCTGGCTGAACGCCTGCTTGACCACTGCCCGGAAGATGCGCTCGTTGCAGTCCAGGCCCTGCGCTGCCTTACGGGTAAGGCGTATCACCGCCGACTGGACCTTAGGCGGCGGCGTGAATTGGCTTTTGTCGACGGAGAATAAGTACTCGCCTTCGTAATAAGCCTGCACAAGCACACTGATTACACCATAGGTTTTGCTGCCTGGCCCGGCCACGACCCGTTCAGCAACTTCCTTCTGGAACATGCCCACCATTTCCGGGATGTAGGACCGGGTTTCGATCATTTTGAATAAAATCTGTGAAGAAATATTGTACGGGAAATTTCCGATTAGGCCAAAGGGCTCCTGCTGCTGCAGGGCAGGCAGGTCTGCCCGCAGGAAATCGCCCTCTACGATATGCCCCTTCAGGTCAGGGTAGTGTTTTTTGAGGTACAAGACCATGTCGCGGTCTGCTTCAACCACGATGAGCTTTTCCGGGCGCTGCAACAGATACTTGGTCAGCATACCCTGCCCCGGGCCCACTTCCAGTAGTTTTTTATACGCTTCGCCCCCAAGCTGCAGGCTTAGTGCAATGCGCTCCGCGATGGGCTCGCTGTTGAGGAAGTGTTGGCCGTAGGATTTCTTCGCTTTCAAATGAGGGCTGCTATTGGTGAATAAAATTTATATTTTTGCATCTTGAGGACGGAGCAAAAATAAATGATGCCATTTTGATTCGCTAAAATTTTCTAAGCAACAGGACAGAGGGAGGTTGTGTGAAAATATTAGTGAATACTAAAAGAAAATGGCATCATTTATTTCCGTCAAACTACTCAGTGAGTCCCTCACCGCTGTGCTGTTGTGCCCTAAAGGTACGACGATGAAGCGGAAGAGCGAAGACAGCACGGATAAATCACAACTGCAGGAATGAGCAAACTTAAAATAGGCCTGAGCATAGGCGATATCAATGGCATCGGACTGGAAGTAATCCTGAAGACTTTTCTCAACGGGCAGATGTTCAATCAATGCACTCCAATGGTGTATGGATCATCCAAGGTCGTTTCCTACCATAAGAACATCATCGAAGGTAATATTGAGTTTCATGCCCTACGCCCGGGCGACCGCCCACAGGAGGGTAAGCTCAATGTGGTGAACTGCTGGAACGAAAATGTCAACATCACCCTAGGCAAAGCCACAGAGCTGGGCGGGCAGTACGCCGGCCGCTCTCTGGAAGCCGCCGTTCAAGCACTGAAAGCCGGGGAGATTGATGCACTCGTTACCGCTCCGATCAATAAGGAAGCGATGAAGCTTGCACAATTCCCCTTTCCGGGGCATACCGAATACCTGGCGCGGGAACTCGACCGGGGCGAGCACCTCATGCTGATGGTCAACGATGGCCTCCGCATTGGTTTAGCGACCAACCACTTGCCGCTCCGGGATGTGGCGGATGCCATCGATAAAAATGTGGTCAAACGCAAAGTCGAGGTGATGGAAGAGTCTCTCCGCGTGGACTTCGGCATAGAACGGCCCACCATTGCTGTATTGGGGCTTAACCCGCATGCAAGCGATGGTGGCGTGATTGGCTCAGAAGAAGAGGCGTTCATCCGCCCGGCTATCGTAGAGCTCAAAAAGAAAGGCATGATGGCACTTGGGCCATTCCCGGCAGACGGTTTTTTCGGTGCCGGCCACCATGCAAAATTTGATGGCATACTGGCTATGTACCATGATCAGGGGCTGACGCCATTCAAAGCGCTTTCCTTTGGCAATGGGGTGAACTACACCGCTGGGCTGACCCATATCCGCACTTCCCCGGACCATGGTACGGCCTATGACCTTGCAGGCAAAGATGAAGCCGACCCGGCCTCTTTCCGGCAGGCTGTCTATGAGGCTATAGATATTGCCCGCAACCGTAAACAATACCTGGAGTTGCACGAAAATGCCATGAGGGACCTGCAAAAACCAGCCGATATTGAAGGGGAAGATGAGGTGCTGACTGAGGACGAAAACTAACCTCTGTCGGACCTTTCACAAAATTTATCGTATTCTTCAAAACAATTGGTAGCCATTACCGGATTACTTAGTTGAGCAAAACGATACGGTGGCCGGATTTAAAACTCTATTGGTTGATTAAATCAAGCCAATCGCTGGCGCTCTCGTACATTTGCACCTTCAACTATACAATTGCTTTTCCATGATACGATTGCTACTCCTGTTCTCGGGACTAATGCTTGCTTTTTTTCTTCAGGCACAGGATGTCACCATAAGTGGCACCATTAAGGATGGAGAGAACGGGGAAGACCTCATCGGCGCTACCGTTGCAGTACCGGAGCTTGGCCTCGGCACTTCTTCCAACGCTTACGGTTTCTACTCCCTCTCTGTACCCACGGGGGATACCCTGAATGTTGTTTTCAGCTACGTAGGCTTCCAGTCTCAGACTTTTAGCCTGCTACTCCGGCAGGATACCACCTTTAATATTAACCTGACCACGGGCGTACAACTGGATGAAGTGGTGGTTAAAGCGAACTCTTTCCGGGAGCAAATCAACTCTACGGAAATGAGCGTGGAAGCGATCACCACGCGGGAGGCTAAGCTGGTACCGGTACTCCTTGGCGAGAGTGATATCCTTAAAACGATCCAACTGAAGCCGGGCATCCCTTCGGGCAGTGAAGGGCGTACCGGTCTGTTTGTGCGGGGTGGGGCACAGGACCAAAACCTCATCGTGCTTGATGAGGCTGTGGTATACAACGCTAATCATCTCTTTGGCTTTTTCAGCACCTTCAATACGGATGCCGTCAAAGACCTCAAAATTTACAAGGGCGGCTTCCCGGCAGAATACGGTGGCCGCCTTTCTTCTGTCATTGATGTAAAGCTGAAGGACGGCAACAATCAGAAATTTGCCGGTTCCGGTGGGCTGGGGCTCATCTCCTCCCGCCTGACCCTGGAGGGGCCAATCCAGAAAGACAAATCCAGCTTCATCGTTTCCGGACGCCGTACTTATGTGGATCTGCTGACCCGGCAGGTCAACCGTGCAAATGAGGGTAATGAAGACTTTTCACCCATCCCGGACTATTTCTTCTATGACCTGAATGCGAAAGTCAACTTCCAGCTGAGCGATAAAGACCGCCTTTTTCTGAGTGGTTACTTTGGGCGGGATGTTTTTGGCTTCAGCAGTGATTTTTTCAATTTCGACTTTGACTGGGGGAATGCTACAGGCACGGCGCGCTGGAATCACGTCTTCAATCCCAAATTGTTTGCCAATACCACTTTCACATATTCAGATTACCAGTACAATATCAATAATCAAATTACAGGCTTTTCCTTCGGGCTGGGCTCCAATATTGCCGATGCCAGTCTTAAAACGGATTTTTTTTATGCCGCCAATAATCAGCACACCATCCGCTTTGGCGTGATGGCGACGCACCACACCTTTACCGTAGGCCGCCTGCAGGCAGGAAGCGATGACGGAGTGGTCAGCTTCTCGGCAGGGCAGGAATTCGGTGCCTACGTTTCTGATGAGATGGAGCTTTCAGAAGCTTTGAGTGTCAATGCCGGGCTCCGGTTTTCCGGATTTAATAATGATGGCAAAACGTATGTGGGGCTGGAGCCCCGGGTGGCAGCCCGTTATAAACTCTCAGAGCGCTGGGCGCTGAAGTCGAGCTACGCACGTATGTATCAGTACCTGCATCTTATTGCAAATGCCGGGGTAGCCCTGCCTACTGATATCTGGTACCCTTCCACTCAGCGCGTACAGCCGCAGCGTTCTGATCAGGTGGCAACGGGCGCATCTTATCTGCTGGGCAGTCAGTACTTTCTGAACTTCGAGCTATACTACAAATGGCTGGACAACCAACTGCAGTTTGTGGACGGTGCACAAATTTTTGTCAACGATGAGCTGGAGGACGAATTCGCAGTAGGAGAGGGGCGTGCCTACGGTATGGAATTTAGCATAGAAAAGAAAGAAGGGCGGCTCACCGGCTGGATTGGCTACACCCTGGCGCTAACCCGCCTGCAGAATTTTGAGACACTTGATCCCAACGGGCGTTTTGCGCAGGAGTCAGAAGGCTTTGGCCCCTTCAATCCGATTTACGACCGCCGCCACGATATTTCCGTGGTCGCATTATATGAATTAAGCAAACGCTGGACGGCTTCAGCAACCTTTGTCTATGGTTCGGGCGACCTGACGTGGCTGCCTCCGGGCCGGTTTACGTTTCAGGATGTACCCGGGGCAGGCTTCGAGGCAGTGGTGCCTGATTACCGGGAGCGGAATAATTTCCGGCTCCCAGCCTATCACCGGTTAGATCTGGGACTGGTATACAAATTTTTCCCAAAATGGGGAGAGAGTGACCTCACGCTTAGCGTAGTCAATGCATATGACCGCCGCAATGCCTTTTTCATTTTCTTTGAACCAGAGTTTGAAGGCGAGGAATCCAACACTGGTGGCATCAATATTCCGACCCGGATTGCCGCTAATCAGGTTTCCCTGTTCCCGATCCTGCCTTCACTGACCTGGAATTTCCAATTTTAACCACCACCTGACCAACCTTTAGTGCTATGAATAAATTACATCTTAAATTAATGCTGGGCCTGCTTGCCTTAAGTGCCTGCAACCTGGAGCAGGAAGTCGAGATCAACCTGCCCGACTACGAGGTACGCCCTGTGCTTGAAGCCTACGTAGAACCTGGTGAACGCTATCGTTTGCTCCTCACGCGAAGTGCGGGCTACTTTGCTCCACTGCCTTCACTGGACAATTTACTGGAAGAGTTGTTGCTGGACAGCGCAGAAGTGAGCATTACTCACGATGGGGTGACCTATCAGTTGGAAAACACCCTGCTGTTTGACCCCACAACCCAGAAAATTTATAATTACGCTGCAGGCTCTAACGACCTGGTACCTACCGAAAGTGATTTACCTTTTGAGCTGAATATTACGTTGCCAAATGGGGAGACCATCAGGGCCGAAACCCGTTTGCTGCCGCAGGTGGAAATAGACAGTGTAGTGATCGAATTTCCGGAAACGGGTAATCCCGCCGATACTTTGGCCCGTGCCCTGACTTACTTTACGGACAATCCGAATACGGACAATTTCTACCGGCGCATGCTTCAGCTTAATTCGCTTGATAGCCTGCCGGAGCAGGACTTTGTTACAGATGACCGGCTGGTGGAAGACAGTACCATCGCTTTTGGCACCGGGTTTAACTATAAGGCAGGAGACACCCTGATTACCACACTGTACCATATTTCTGAAGACTACGCTACTTTTCTGGAGAGTGTTGATGGAGCAGCGGCGGCGAATGGCAATCCTTTCGGGCAGCCCAGCCCGGTGATTTCCAACCTGGAGGGCACGGCCAATGCGCTGGGTATTTTCACTGGCCTGGTGAGCTTTAGGCGGAATGATATAGTGATGAGAAATTAGAAAGGGAAGGAAGAGCGCAAAATAACAAAGCCGGTAGCATCCAAGAGGACACTACCGGCTTCGTTTTTTACTTCAAAGCTTTTAGAAAGACTGGGATTAGTTACCCGCTTTCATCAGGCCACCCAGCTTAGCATTTGGCTGGATTACAGTGCGGCGGTTTTCAGCACGGCCCTCAGCTGTTTCGTTGTCACCTACTGGCTCGTACTCACCTGCACCAGCAATAGTCAGCTGATCAGGGTTAGCGCCTTTGCTGATGAGGTAGCGTACAACGCGGCTGGCACGAGCAACGCTCAGGTCCCAGTTGTCACGGTAAGCAGCACCTTCGATCATCTTTTCGTCGTCAGTGTGGCCTACTACCATCATTTGCAGCTTAGGATTGTTCTTCAGCGTCATCGCAAGCTCTTCCAAAGCACCACGCTCATCAGCGCTCAGTGCAGTAGAACCGCTGTTGTAGGTGATTGCCTCAGAAGTAACAACGTACAGGTTGCCGTCACGCTCTTCCATTTTCAGGCCAGAGTCCGCATAAGCACCGAAGATACCGTTGATTTCTTCCTTGATGGCGTTCAGTTCTTTCTCAGTCATGTTCAGCTTCTCCTGTACCTGAGACATCTGGCTTTCCATGTTTGCCATTTTGCCTTCCATGTCAGAAATCTTGCCTTCCATTTCTGCTTTTGTAGCTTCAAACTCTTCCTGAAGTGCAGCTTTTTCCTCTTCGAGGGTCTTCAGGTTAGCCTGAGTTTCAGCGAGTGCTTGATCAGTTGCTTCCTTAGCGGCTGCCAGTTCGTCATATTTCTTTTTAGAAACGCAAGACTGCAGCGCGCCAATGGCAAGTGTGAAGATCAGTAATTTTACTATCAGACGCATGTTCGTTTGGTTTGATTAGTGAATTATATTGGTTTTAACGTTTGCCCGCTCAATGGACGAATTACATGGCTCAAAGGTAAAAAAAGCTTGTAATATTTTACAAATACTACGATTTGATTGGTGACAGGGGCTCGAATAATTGCTGAAGGGGTTAGAAAATTACCAGGTTGGCCATATAAATTCAAAAGTGGAACGTCATGCCGGGCAGTTTGTTTGCTTATTGGGGATAAAGCCGCAATAATATTGCCCCTTACTTTTGGTATGTATTATGGCATGACATACCTCAGGCTTCAAAAAACGACTATTTTTCTGTAATTACCTATTTTTGTGCCTATATTACTGTCTAACCAGAAATAGTTAAATGGAACACCGGATTAAGGAAGAAGGTAAATTTAAGTACATTGAGACCCAGGGTGAGGGGCCTAACCTTCTGTTATTGCATGGGCTTTTTGGCGCGCTGAGCAACTTTGAGGGCATCATTGAGCATTTTAAGAAAACGCACAATGTAGTTGTGCCCATACTCCCTATTTTTGAACTTCCTATCCGGAAAGTATCTGTCACCGGGCTCGTCGATTATGTAGTGGACTTCGTAAACTACAAAGCTTACGAAAAGGTGAACGTGCTTGGAAATTCCCTGGGTGGGCATATTTCACTGTTGTACGCGCTGGCTCAGCCGGATAAGATCAGTTCAATCATTCTCACCGGCAGCTCGGGCTTATTTGAAAGTGCGATGGGGACGAGCTTCCCCAAGCGGGGTGATTACGACTTCATCAAAACCAAAACAGAAGCGACCTTCTATCGCCCTGAAGTAGCCACAAAAGAACTGGTGGATGAGGTTTTCGATATCGTCAATGACCGCAATAAAGCCATTCGTGTGATCGCCACTGCCAAGTCAGCCGTGCGCCATAATCTTGGGGATAAACTCCATCAGATTGAAGCGCCTACGCTTCTTGTTTGGGGGCGTCAGGATAATATTACGCCGGCTTTCGTAGGGGAGAAGTTCCACGAGCTGATCGAAAATTCCCGCCTGGTCTTTCTGGAAGAATGCGGGCACGCGCCTATGATGGAGCACCCGGAGGTTTTCAATAAGCACCTGGAGGACTTTCTGGCTGAAGTAGCTGCTAAAGAAAGCGCTTAGAAGCAGGCTGTTTTAAATTAAAGAGGGGAGACTATCTTGCCAATTTTTGCGTTACAGGGGGACTAAAGCTCTGTTAACTTCTGATTCCTTTACCTTTACGGGAAGTGAATGCAATGCTGTATGTCAGCACTGTACATCTGTTGTATTGTAAAACACAACCATACATGTCTATCTTAAGAACCTTAATTATTGGCAGCATGCTAGTGCTGTTAGGCAGCTGCGGCAGCCAGCAGAAAGCCGTGCAGCCTGCCGGGGAACCCATTATGGAAACAGAATTCCGGCAGTTGGACACTATGTTCGTCTCTGCATCCCGTGAGCCGGAGCCGGAGAATTTCACCCTGCCAACCTACCGGGCCAGCCATACCCGTACGCACGATTTGATGCATACCATTCTCGATCTGCAGTTTGACTGGCAAGCAGAACAGGTCCTGGGCGTAGCTACACTCACGCTGTCTCCCTATTTCTACCCTTCTGATGAGGTCACCCTTGATGCCAAAGGCTTTGAATTCGAATACATCCGGTTGAAAGGCAGTAACCGTAACCTGGAATATGGCTACGACGGTCGTCAGGTGAGAATTAATCTGGGGAAAACCTATAAAAAAG
>ENA-UENW01000523-UENW01000523.1-marine-metagenome-genome-assembly--contig:-NODE-523-length-10612-cov-179.030249_pt1 | contig 10612 bp, 7 predicted proteins | sample MGYA00237876_ERZ529329 | MGnify/ENA primary metagenome ERZ529329 (study PRJEB26372, sample SAMN05368346) | marine metagenome | biome: cultured habitat; feature: ocean water; material: water; isolation... | reverse complement strand
TCCAAAGCCTGAAAAATATTATTTGCTGTTGATTCACTAACTCCAAATATTGCTCCTAGCAGTTGAAATGTTGGTACATGATGCAAATAATATAATGTCAAAATTATCTCTTCCGCCTTGCCTAAAGACTTTTTTCTGACTCCTCCTGCCTTAATTAATCTTTTTTCTTCTTTCTTCGATCGTCTGTCTTTTTTTGTCTTCAACTTTTTGAGCATTTTCTATTAATTTTATTAGTTGTTTATCTGTAATACCAATAATCCTTTTTGTATATGGATGGATGATTATAAATATATTCTAATACATTATTCATTTGGGGACAGCATATATATAATTGGGCACTACAATTTTACCTTAATTTCTATTTTGGAGAGGTCTACTTAGAACCTGGCAAAAATAACTTTCCTTCATAAACGAAGTTACCAATAATATCGAGTATTTGCTCCAACAAATAAATACTATATTATTGAAATAATTTTATTGTTAACTAACCTCTGTGATTTCTCCAGTCCTAGTTTACTATCTTCCAAGGGCAGCGTAAATGATCAAAAAATGGTATTATATATAATATCATCTCCAAATAATTAGTGCTCAATAACTTTCTCCTGTAAGTGCCTTTTCTTTCCTTCTCGCTTCTGCTTCCAGCCTAAGTGCCTTCTGCCTTCTGCCATGTAGATAAGTATTCAACTGGACATAATATAAGCACCCATAAACCCAGTTTTTTCATAGATGTCTATTGTTCAAACATAAGATTTATCTTAGCAACCAGGTTTATTTGCGTAAGTTATATTCTCCTAACCAAATGGGTTCTGTATAATTTCTGAAGATGTCTAATATTTAACTTGAAACTAAAAATCTGAAGATGTTGAAATTTGATGATAGTGAAAATCAAAATCAGCTCGATCCCTTAATTATGGCTCATTGTCTAGAACTAGCCCGACGTGCTTTGGGTAATACTGCCCCTAATCCTTTGGTGGGTTGTGTTATAATTAAAAATGGCCAAATTATAGGTGAGGGATTTCATCCTGGTGCTGGTTATCCTCATGCCGAAGTTTTTGCTCTCACAGAGGCGGGGGAAAAAGCAAGAGGAGCTACTGCCTACGTTAATTTAGAACCATGTAATCATTATGGCAGGACACCACCTTGTACAGACGCTTTAATTGCAGCAGGTGTAGCTAGGGTAGTAATTGGAATGATTGATCCTAATCCTTTGGTTGCAGGTGCTGGTGTGGCCAAGTTGCAGGATGCTGGTATAGAAGTAGTAGTGGGAGTATTAGAGGCGGAATGTCGCGAACTGAATGAAGCCTTTATTCACCGAATGCTTTACCATTGTCCTTTCGGAATTTTGAAATATGCCATGACTCTTGATGGTAAAATTGCTACCACTACAGGTCATAGTGCATGGGTGACATCTCAGGAGGCAAGGAGTGAAGTGCATAAGTTACGGGCTATTAGCGATGCCGTGATTATTGGAGGTAATACAGTTCGACGAGATAACCCCTTTTTGACGAGTCGCAGCACTCAAGCTAATAATCCTTTGCGGGTAGTTATGAGTCGTAGTTTAGATTTGCCCACAGAGGCTAATTTATGGGATGTCAGTGAAGCTCAAACTTTAGTATTTACAGAAATAGATTCTAATCAAGAATTTAAGGAGTATTTAAGGCAAAAAGGGGTGGAAGTGCTGGAAACTTCGACTTTAACTCCCGCAGTAGTAATGTCTAATCTCTATGATCGCGGATTTCTTTCTGTACTTTGGGAGTGTGGGGGAACTTTAGCAGCCAGAGCGATGGCTGATGGCGCAGTACAAAAAATTTGGGCTTTTATTGCTCCGAAAATTATTGGAGGGGAAATAGCTCCAACACCAGTAGGGAATTTAGGGTTAACTAAAATGACGGAGGCTTTTGAGTTAGAAAATATTAGTATGCGTACTGTTGGTTGTGATTATTTATTAGAAGGTTATTTGCATCAGAAAAAGGAAAAATTTTGAGTCTTTTTATAAGACATTTACAGCATATTTCAAGTATATGAGTTACAAGTATTAATATTCAAACCTCTCAGGGCTTTTTGGAAAATGGGGTTTCAGGGGAGATTTCTCAACTAAGAATCAATTTGCTATAATACTAAGGGGTTTGGAATACTTGTTACAAGTGCTAGGGATATTCCATGTAATGGACCTAGGTTAAACTGAAGTTAGAGTAAATCTTGAAACCATATGGGGGATCGCGATAGAGATAACTGCTCTTTTATATTTTGAGTGGCTATTTTTGAACGTATGTTATCAAGATGTAACTTTTTAGTAAACTATTTTTTCACCGGTGGTATTGTAAAAATGATTGATACAATTTTAGTTGTTCAAGGGCAAGAATTAAAGTCTGTGAAGCGTGGTCTTAGCTGTAGCTTATCTGTACCTCCAAAATTGTTACCTCTACCAATAGGCTTGACATCTGTTAGTCGCCATTTGCATCAGTGGCAAAAAAAAGAGGATTTTTGCTCTCAGCAACCATCAAATATATTAGTTATGGGATTGTGTGGAAGTCTCTCTAGTCAATATATGCCTGGAGATATAGTTATTTATGATGAGTGTGTTTTACTTGATAAGTCTCAGTTGCTTAGGCAAAAGTGCAATAGCGTTTTAACTAATAAATTGCAAACTAATTTACCAAAAAAAGCATCTCTAGTAAGAGGTTTAACTAGCGATCACTTAATCTATAAAGCCGAGGAAAAACAATTACTGGGAAAAAACACTGGCGCAGCAGTAGTAGATATGGAAGGTTTTGCTATTCTGAATTTCTGCGCTAAGTTATCTATTTCGGTGGCGATGGTGAGGGTAATTAGCGATGACTGTCATCATGATATTCCTGATCTCTCTTCTACTATAACATCATCAGGAAATTTGCGACCCTTACCATTAGCGATCGCTATGTTTCGGCAACCAATTGCTGCTTGGCAACTTATTCGAGGTGCCAGCAAAGGATTACAAGTTTTGCAACAGGTGACAAGCTGTCTTTTTACGGATTAAAAAAAAGCGGTCATTTTAGTCATCAGTTATCAGTTATCAGTTATAACTTATTAGCCATTAGTTATAAGTTATCAGTACCTCTAGCAGAAGCATTCAGATGAAATACTAAAGTTTATTTTCTCTAGGAACCTTGAAAGAGCATACTTAAAACCTTGTTTTTTGGTAAGCACTGAGATTAAATTATTTTTTTTAAGGTGCGAGAAGCAGATTTCCAATCATCCTAAACCATCCAGAGTTTTTATTCTCCGGGAATTTTAACTCTAAGTTGCTCACAGTTTATAGCTAGTTATAGTTAGCATATCTATTGTCTAATGGCGTGAGGGTTTTTCCACCTCAGCAGGTCAATACAGATAAATGGCTTGGTCACCAGGTCCGGTGTAGTAAGAATTGTCCCCTAATTTTTCTGCTGCCGGTATGCCCAAAATCTTATCTATGCATGAGCTTGAGTCACCGACTTCTCGTATTTTGAGAAACCCCGAAATTTGGTTGGCTATGAGCATAATTTGTGTCAATGCTTTGCGAATTAACCAGCAAGCCCTAGTTAAAAAGAATTAAATAGTTACTCTGTGACCACCCAATTTTATTTTCCTTCTCCAACTCATTTAGTATTCGCGTAACAGTAACACGACTAGTACAAATAATTTCAGCTATTTCTTGATGAGTTAAGCGAATATTAAGTATTTTCCCTTCTGGCAGTTGATTCCCAAATCGATCTGTTAACCATTTTAATAATCTCAGCAGTCGTAATTTAATTTTTCGAGAATGAATAATTCTTAATAGTTCTTGAGTTTTTTGAATATGAGAAAGCATTACCTCTTGAGCATAAAAATAGCTCTTTGGTAAAATACTTGCTTGCACAATAGTTAAGCATTGAACTTGATAAGGATAAAAAGGAAATAGAGGTTGACCAACAATATCTCCTTGACCCCAAAATCCTAGAGTAATAACATTTTTTTCTTCATTTTTACTTAAAGTGCGAACTACTCCAGTATCTATTCGCCATAATAATATATCTGTTAATGGCATGAGTTGATGACGTTTAAATTGATGATGCCTCAACTTAGGGGATGCAGTCATTACTGAATTTAAGGTCACTTTTATTCTCCTGTTTATGTTGCATAATAATTATTTTTATAAGTATTTAGCTGTCAGTCATCAGCTACAGTACTTCCCGCTGTAATGAGGAGAAGATTTAGCGGTTAAAATGTCTATACCATAAGGGTTTTACTATTAAAAATAGTATATCATTTATCCGAAATCTGCTGTATTATTTATAATTTTTAAGTAATTTGTGAAGTGAGAATAATTAATAAATAAAAGCAGAAAAATAAATTAAATTATGAACAATTACTACTTATTAATTATTCGTTTAGTATAGCTTAAGACTGACATTTTTTTGCCATGCAACAATTAATTCTCAGCTAATTATTTTTGAGAAAATTAATTGTGAGTTGCTGGATTTTTAGCTTGGGAATAAAATCGTCGTGAATTAGCTTTAAATACTTGTAAAAATGGTTTTTTTTGATTATTGTTTTCTTCATAATCCCTACAATTTATTGCTGTTTCAGTTAGTGCGCTATAGGGATGTACAGTACATTTTAAACGATAGTCTCCTGTGAAAAATGTACAGCGACTACAAGGAATTTGATGCAGTCGTTTTACATAATTTATTCCTGAGTGAAACGTCAAATAAAAATTATACAAACTAATAGTAATTAGTGATATAATACCAATCATAAAAAATACATGAGCTAGGCTTTGAACTATCTCTTGGTGAAATAAATTAATCATAGTTTCAACTCTATACTGAATCAATACTTAGTGAAAAAATCCTAGTTAGAGGTAGTAATACAACTAACCAAAAACTGAAGCGATCACTTATATTATATGTAATCTCAATAATAAAATTCAGACTATCTCCAGAACCATTATAGTATCAAACCATTTAATCATCCGCCTGAAAATTGTCATAGTAATTAAATGTGTAGGAAGTAATCTCAAGGGTGGCGCGAGATCGCTTCCTGTCGCTCCGTTGTAGTCACTGATCATCTACAATGGAACTCATTATTGGGATTTGATATGACTGCATTGAGAATTTAAAAATAATATCAAATGATCAACTGTTGTTGTTCATAAAATAACTAACTAATTAGTAATTATGATCTTCTGCTTAACTACCGTGCAAATATCAACAATAGAGTGTAAGCACTCAGTAGTAAGCTAGCATCTTACAGAAAAATTGCCGCTTCATTACCTTTAGTTGAAAACTCAAAGTCGTTTTCTTTGTGTTTCAATTCTTTGATTGAAAATATAGTATAAGTTAAGGGAATACCTACTTTATTCATTAAAACACTGAGAGATGACTGGGAGCTAGCTGAATGTTTATAATAGACTATAATTTTAACAGGACATAAGGCTTTGAGAAGCTTTTTTGAAGGGCTCTAATAGAACATTTAACTTGCTATTGCTTGTGGAGTGATATTTGATGAAACCAGGCTATTTTCTTGCCAAAATTCTAGAAGTGGTTGTCCTACATTTAGAGGTGAAAAATGATGGAAAAAATAACCACCTTCAGGGCATTCCCAAATGCGATCTTCTGGTTTTAAAAACGGTTGCCATCCTTGAATTAAATTAGGATCAACAATTGTATCATCGTAGCTGCCACATACCATTAAAGGTACAGGAGATTCTCTTGGAACCATACTTTGGCGTTTTAATAATGAATGAGGGGATGGAGATAAATCTAAATCTCTCTCCAATATTTTCACTAAATTTTGAGTAATTTTTTTACCTTGTTCACCAAATAAACTTTTTACCATATTCCTCAAAATTATTTCACGACTACAAGGTAAAAGATAACGATGTACATAATAATGTGCTTGCCAATCAACTGTGGGATGAACACCTACAGATAATAAGGTTAAAGATTTGACTCTTTCTGGATATTTACGAGCATACATTAATCCTACTAATCCACTTGTACTATGACCAATAAGATGAATAGGTCTATTTATAGATTTGAGATAATCATGAAGTAAAGTTACAGCTATATCAAGAAGACAAGGTTCGTCGGGAGTTTGCAAATAATCCCATTCTGCAATTAAAATTTTTCTCGATAAGTAACGAATTAATCGCTGATTAAAAACTTTTAGACTCGGGCTAGTATTTAACCACAATACATCTGGAATTTTAGACATTGCTTTTCTGTTCTCCTAGGTTATTAAGGTACTAATAAATAGTACCTTTGAGTAAAAAATAATTTTTGGAGAAGGAAGTGTCTGAAATCAGAAGTATAAATTGACCTTTTCTAGTAGAATTTTTTTTAGTTTCAACTAGATATTGCTCAAATATTCTTTTCATTTTTCTCCGAAAGCTTCCTTCTCCTAGAAGTTTTGAACGTTAAAGGAATTTCTCTGATTTAATCAACCTTAGTCAAATCTGAGAATTTTGCTGATTCAACCAGACTAAACCCCAAATTCTGTTTTCAGTTGCTTTACCCATTCTTTGATCCGTTCATCTGTTAAATCGGCTTGATTATCATCATCTAGAGCTAAACCTACAAACTTGCCATTTTTGACTGCTTTGGAATCTTCATGATCATAACCCTCTGTAGACCAAGACCCAATAGTAGTACCTCCAAGCCCAGTGATTTTTTCCTCCAAAATACCCATGGCATCCTGAAAATTATCAGCATATCCTATTTGATCACCTGTACCAAAATAGGCCACTTTTTTGCCGGTGAATTTTACATTATCTAGTTCTTCACTATAGAAACCACTCCAGTCACTTTGTAGTTCACCAACATCCCAAGTAGGACAACCAATAATTACATTTTGATAACCATCAAAATCTTCGGGACTTGCCTCGGATATGTCATGGATAGTAACTACATCGTCACCACCAAATTCCTCCTTAATCTTTTCTGCAGCTTCTTCAGTTTTACCTGTTGTGGTACCGACAAAAAGACCAATTTTTGACATTTTTACCTCCGTAGTAGTAGTTTTTTTTGTCTTAATACGTAAGATTTTAGCTTATCATATTCTAATATGTTTAAAAAAAAGAATGTCTTTGAATAATTTAGTCAACAAAAATAGTTATATTCAGATATATACTTCGTACAATAAAATTGCTTCAGAGTAAAAATGTAACAACAGCTCAGTCTAGCTGACTATTGATTATTTAAAACACTCCAAGCCTTTGTGGCAAATATTTATCACCCTTGGTATGAGGCATTAAAATTTTTCAGGTATTACAGCATCGGAGCGGAAATTATTATTTACAGGGAGTGAATAGTAAAACTATTGTGGTGCGGGCATATTCTCCCTAAATTTTTCCTCGCTAGCAGCGGGAAGTGCTGTATGTAATACCAATTTCTAAGAATCAATAAAATTATATAATCTCATTGTTTCAGATAATTTATAGCCATACTTGAGAAAATTGGTGTCAGAATTGAAAGTTTGTTATTTCTGGATTATCATAATTAGTTAGAATCTGCTTTAAGACTGTCTGCATAAAAAATAGTTATTTTTGAATTTTGATTTTTCTCTGAAGTAATAACTAACTGCTACCCTCAAAACCTATTTATCAATATGATATCCTAGGGGAAGAGTTGATAAATATTTTCAATAAGTCTGGGAAACAAGTCTTAGTATAATTATCTATAACTATATTTACTGTTGATTAATTATTGCGATGTAGTTCAGTTTGAAATATAAGTAGCATAAAATAGATAGTTGGTAGTTATTACAGGTTAAGCAAGATAGATTATAAACAACAGTTAAAACCTTCTAAGCTACTACCAAGTAATGGCTACCGAACAAAACGCTAACAGAGATATATCGCAAATTTCTTCTCACTCAAGTAACTACTGATAAAAAAAGTAGCTGCACTACAGAAATTAATCTGAAATCATTATGATTCTTAGGTGAAAACTTCATTTCTAGATCATATGTAATATTTAGGCTGCATTGTCATTTAATTCACCATAAGGAATTTGGTATTTATAATTAAGATAAATGAGAAAGATTTCTATTTATTAATTATATTAACTCATAACTAGAGTTAGTTTGTCAAGCCTGAAAGGCAAATTTTTTTATCACAGAAATTTTTCGTTTCCCGAAACACTTGCAGGGAGAATATCTACGCTCTCCCTACTGTAAGCTTTCCAGATACATAGTTTGAAAGTTGGAATTTGACAAATCACACTTAAAAACTCCAAATCTCAAACAGGTAAATTAGATTAAGATTCTTCTGCTACGCCATTCAAAGCATCTTCTACGCGCTTAAAGTCAAAACCTATAGCTCTCAGAGCGTGCCATAAATGACCTTGCAAGAAAAAGAACGATAAGAAGAAATGAGCATTTGTCAACCAACAACGAGCAGTATGAGCACCATTAGGCAACTTGACACTGTCGGCAAAATAAGGAGTAATTCCTAACTTAATATCCAAAACAGGACCGTAAAATTCTACAGGATAAGCCAAAGTATTAACAGCACAGAAATAAGTTGCAACAAACCCTGCTAGGGCAATTCCACCTAGAGAGTAAGAAAGAATTGCTTCACCAGAGAAGATGAGAACCCGTTTTGCCCAAGGAAGGGGTTCCTTAATAATGTGCCAAATGCCACCTAAAACTAGAATAAATCCCACATAAATGTGACCTCCAACTAGGTCTTCTAAACTATTAACAGTGGCGAAATGAGTTTGATATCCATATATTACCAATGGATCGAGAGTGGGATTTGTTACTAAACGAACTGTTTGAGTTGTCGCATCATAAAGCCCATCGAAATACATAGCTTTTGCTGCTAATAATAAAGCACCAAATCCTAAGAAAAGTAGGTGATGGCCTAAGATAATACCTAGCTTTTTTGGATCATCCCATTCAAAGTGAAATTGCTTCGCTTGACCTGTTGCATCCTTTAAATTTGCTGGAGCTTTAAAGGTGTGAAAAAGTGCTCCTGCTCCTAATACTGCTGATGAAATTAGATGTACAATACCAACTACAAAATAGGGATAAGTGTCTACAACTGCTCCACCTTTTCCAATACCTAAGCCTAAAGTTGCTAGGTGAGGAAGTAAGATTAAACCCTGTTCACCCATAGGTAAATCTGGGGAATATAAAGATATTTCAAATAGAGTAAATGCTCCAGCCCAAAAAGTAATTAGAGCAGCTTGACCTGCATGAGCAGATATGAATAAACCAGATAATTTAGCGAAGCGAGCATTTCCAGCCCACCAATCGTATTTAACTTCTGGACTACCATAAGTTTGCATTAAGTTTTGCCTCTTTGAATTATAATCAATAGTTTATCGAAACAGTAAATACTAATTTTTATACAATAATTAGTCGCTGTTAATGTTCAATATTATTCAATAAGTCAATCAAAAAAACAGTATGATCAATTACTTTTTTTAAAAGAAATTATAAAAATAATTAATCATCTATTAATTTGATGATTTGGTGCTAAGTTATAATCGATTAATCCCTGAAATATTCAGCTATTCAGCCGTAATAATTCCGGGAAAATTATATATTTTTAACCACTAAAAAATAGATGACATTTCTGTCAAAAAAAACACTGATATTAGGAAATTTTTCTCGCTAAAAATCTAACAACTATGTCAGTATTAGGGATAAAACTGCCTAAATATAAACTCTAATTTTCTGTGATATTTGTGATCTTATCCCACTATCAAATTGTCATTGACTTGATATTCAGTCCTGTTTTATATTTTTGTTTAGGAGTCGAAGATCTTTCTTTAGTTACTAATTGTGGTATCATGCCTTCAATCAAAATAAATATATCTGGCCACTAATTTATAGTGGTCATTTTTTTCTCTTCAAAGTTAGATGGCCATTACTAGTCTATAAACCAATAGTTTTTGATTTTAGACTAAAGGATTCATGGTTAATGACAACTGTCACTACATCTGGCCTTTTGATTTATAAGTATATTACATACTTATTGCAACTAATATTCAATAATTTACTAATTTTGTCAAGGTTTTTTTGAAATTATTTATCATTAATTTTTGCAAATACATATTTAAGTGTTTATAAATATTCTTAATGCAAATTTTTTTTAGTAAAATCTCAAAAAAGTATTGACAAATTTTATCATTAGCTTCATAATACAAATTACATTGCTTATGGTGTTCTTCTCTCTGGTAGGACAACGTATATTAAATTAGTCGAGTCCCTCGGTCACAATGATGATATTTCATTGATAGACTGGAAAGCAATTGGGGACTCTTTATTATTTTGAGCTAAGAACTTGAGAAGGCTTGAAAGAACGAAGTTATACCAAATAAACTTGGGAGTAGAATCTTATAAGAAACTGAGTTGATGGAAGGTAGATGGTAGCATGGTAGAGCATTTAATGCTTGAGCAAAAATAATTGACTTTTTTAGACTAAGACTACCGAATTTGAAGTTATAAGGTATTGGTTCATTTCTAGAGAGCGATCGCTTCCAAGTTATAAAATTTTCTTGGTATGGGAATACAGATATTAGTATGGTAGAGCATTTAATACTTGACGAGGAATAATTAACTGTTTTAGACCAAGACTACCGAATTTGAAGTTATAAGGTATTGG
>ENA-UENW01000522-UENW01000522.1-marine-metagenome-genome-assembly--contig:-NODE-522-length-10642-cov-147.526440_pt1 | contig 10642 bp, 7 predicted proteins | sample MGYA00237876_ERZ529329 | MGnify/ENA primary metagenome ERZ529329 (study PRJEB26372, sample SAMN05368346) | marine metagenome | biome: cultured habitat; feature: ocean water; material: water; isolation... | reverse complement strand
ATAGGGAAGCTTTCTATTAACAGTGAACAGCGATCGCTAAAACTTTCCTAGTAGGTATTGCTTGGTCAGAAGGAGGAAAAATTTTGTTTCCCAATAGCAAGTTTGACTGGCAAAAATTAGAAATAGCAATGATAGCAGGGAACTGGCAAAAAAATTGGTGGTAAACAGCAGTGGGGTGGTTTTGATTTCGTCACCACTGACAACACTCGTTTCAATAGTGGGTAACTAACTATGAATTGATGGATGTTATCAAAAAAATGATTTTTTTTTGAATACACCTGCCGTTGAATCATTATTCAGTAAGGTCAAATGGTCAGTTTATTTGCGACTCCGTTCCACTTATATGTTGTTCAAGAGTTTATTGCTCCTGGTCCTAATGATGCAGATGTAGCAACAGTTTATGAAGGTATAGCTCTTTAAGGTTGGCAACTGTCGGGAGCTTCTCAGAATAAACCTTATCAAGTTTATGATCTCAACCCGACTGTAGAAACTTTAACAACAGCTGCGAACGTACAAGGGGATATAAATAAAGCGACTGCTACTGCTGCTGATAAGTTTGTAGATTTCTTAACTCAACCAGAAAAACAAAAAGTATTTGTGCAATATTGATTTGCTCTCAGTTGCAAATATTTCTTGGAATCAGAATATTCCTGGCGCTCAGGTTAATCTGCAAGTTTATACTGTGGCTGCACCACAACCATCTGTTTTGGGAGAAATTAAAGGGTTGTGGCAAGGGGTTCAGTAAAATTATAAGTCAAACAGTAAGAAGAAAATTATAGTGGTCATAGGAGTTAATGATATAGTTGATATTACTGAAAATTGATTATGTCTAATATTACACCTATCACCTATTTATACTAGCTAAATATTTGCCATTAATAATTAAATATCAGCTTGTATTTAAGGGCTTATACTTAATAACAGCGGTTAAGGGAGAGAAAAAGATAAATTCACTTCTTAACTAATAGTTCAAAGTGAGTTAAGCTAACAACAGTTCTTCAAGGAAGTCTGTTTAATTAGTTATTTAAGGCAAAGTTTATGTTTGAATTTTTGGCTAGTGTTATTATTACACAAGGGATTTTAGATTGGGAGCCTGTAGGTTATAATACTAAGGCAACAACGTTAATAAATATGAACACTATTGAAGGCCTGGGCAACAATTTGTGGAGGGCAGAAGTATTAAAGCAATACGATCAGGAGGCAGATGATGGAATGAAACAGGTCTATATGGTGGTGGAAATTGATTGTAATATTGGCAGGTTTGCTTCTCAATTAATTAGAAGACAAACTGGTCTTGGTGAGATTATTGCTGAAACAACGTTAGAAGGTAATAGGTTCATTTCTCCTCAAGGTTCTGAGGCTGGAATTTTGATGATATGCGATCGCTAATATATTAAGGATGTATACTATCGCTAATATATTAAGGATGTATACTATCCCTAATATATTAAGGATGTATACTATTTAGCTCGAAAAATTTTCAATTTGGCACTTTGATTAGGTTCTGTTCCCCTAGTCTCTCTCAGGATGGGAAGTAGGGGAATGGAGGAATGGGGGAGGGGTAAACAGTTGAGGCTAATTTTTCTTTCTAGTTGATGGTTGATAATATTTATAATATCCTAGTTAATTAAGCTACGAATATAGCAGTAATTTTTCCATTTGTTTTGAATGGGATGGCAGGATATTTTTTAGTTTTTACTCTTATCTTTACGGGCAGTTTTAACACCAACATAAGAATAAATGAAATGACATCTCAATGTGGCTGCCGAGTTGTTATAGAATATATGGAAATATAAAAAAATTGACTGACGGGAGGATACAAGTGACAAAATTAGTTAAGTTTCAGTTAGATGATGATGATGAGTCTTTTGTCTATGTGGAAGTGGATGAAAAGCTACCAGTCAGTAGCAATGAAGATGAAGATGAGGAGTTAATTGGCATTGGGGATGAGGTCGCTCAACAGGCTAAACAAACACTGGGAAAGGCACTTTCTAGTATTAAGCCGGTGGCCAACGCAATTATCAAAAAGGTTCAGGACTTAAATCAACCGGCTGATGCTGTAGAGGTGAAGTTTGGGATAAAAATGAGTGGTGAACTGGGAGCTGTTATTGCATCAGGTAGCGCGGAGGTTAACTATGAAATTACTCTGAAATGGAATAAGACGGAGGGTTAGTAACGGCAAAGTTGGCTATGGATAACTATAGAGTTTAAAAAGTTGGAAGTGGATAAGGTTTAATGGTTTTAGAATTATCTATTGTTAGGATATTTAAATCTGGAGGTGGTGTCGCTGGCTCTGGTTTTTTGGTTTCTAATGAGTATATTTTAACTTGTGCTCATGTAGTGGCTTATTGTTTAGATACTCCTAAAAAAACTGCACATATAATTATGAGGCAGAAAGAAATTCCTGATGAAATTATTGAGGTTAATTTTCCTATTTTTGAGAAAGGTAAGATAGGTGAAAAACTTGAGACAAAAGTGACTTTTTGGCGACCTCTAAATGATCAGGAAAATATACAAGATATTGCAGTATTAAAACTAATAAATTCTGATCTACTTCCCGAAGATGCTAAACCAATTAATTTAATTCAAATAGGAAATCAATCTCTTAAGGAAAATGAGTTTGAAGCATTAGGTTTCCCAAAAAAAGGGAGCGATGGGGAGTGGGCTACTGGAAAATTGATGGGACCAATAGGCCGAGGTCTTATCCAACTTGAGGGTACTAAACAGACAGGGCTTCGCTTGGAGTCAGGGTTTAGTGGTACTGCTATCTGGGACAAAAATCTTCAGGGTGTTGTGGGTATGGCGGTAAAAGCAGACCAGGAACGCCCTGAGGCTAAAGTGGCTTTTATGATTCCCACGGACCTAATACTTCAAGTTGGGGATTTGGCCACGGTTTGTCGCGTTGATGGTAGGATACAAGGAGCGATCGCTATTTTGGAAAATTATTTTGAAGATTATACCACAGAAATACGCTATGCTTACAACCTATCTTTGCCAGAAATTTCTATTCCTTTAAGTTCTGGGAAATCTCTAGATGAGTACCCTGGATCTTTGAATGAGATGATTCAAAATTTGGATGACCGGACAAAGGAAAATTATTCTTTGCTGGAGAGATTTATCTGTTTTTTATTACTGCATCTTGAGGATTTAAAAAAACCTTCTGAGCTTTGCCAGAAATTAACAGAATGGTTGGAAAAATATTCGCAAAATATTGAAGATTTGAAGGCTGTTTTAAGAAAAGAGAAAGCTCTGAAAAATCAGGAAAATTTTCAGATTAAACAACCAGAACCTTATCTATTAGTAGCTGCTATTGAAAAGAGTAAGGGTTTTATTTTGAAGGCATGGCTAATTGAAAATCCTCAAAATTATACTCCGGAAAATCCTCAAGGTTTCCATTCTTTTATTGATGAAGAAAATGTTCTTATGAATGCAAAAGGAACTATAGTTAGTAATAAAAATACTTCGGAGTTTAACCAAGCTAAAAATTTGACTGAATTATTACAGTTCTTTTGGGCTGATGTTTCGGAACGTTATGATTTTAATCTAGAGAAAATTGCAATATTTTTGCCTTATAAATTAATTGACCGGGATATTAAGCCGGTAGATCAATATATAAGTGATCCGAATATACCTGAGTATTTTCAAACTTTATTGGGAGAACAGTGTGAAATCACTCTCAGGTTTTCAGAACGCCTTAGGCTGTCTGGAAATTCTAATGCTGAATTAAATAAATTTAACCAAAAGTGGCGATCGCTAACTAGCAGACAAAGTGCAAGAGTAATTGATATTTTTCATCCTTCGGCTACTAGTGGTAATAGGAAGAAGTTTTTTCGACAAATTTTTGCTGACGATGTGGCGGCAGTAAGATTAACAGAAGTGCTGCAACCAGAGAAACGAGAATCAGTTATGGAAGCTTTTTACTATGCTGGAATTCCTGTGGCGCTATGGATGAGGCCAGAAGCAGAAAATATTGACTGTGCTGAGGAACTGCAAAATATCTGTAACGCTTGTAACTCTTTGTCAAATTTACCTAAAGCTATAAAAGCAAAACGTTCTGAAGCTTGGGAACAAGATATTGACAGACATATTGGTAATCACTTATCATTACTTTGGGAGGATCCTGATATTGTTCCACCTGTTAATGAACTGAGGATGTTGGAGTCATGAATAACTGGGAAATTTTTAAGGAAAACACAGAACCTCATGATGGTATTCAAAATTTGCCACCTCCTCCTAGTTGGCGACCTTTTGGTCAAGAAAACAGACCTGGGGAAAGTCGCTTGAAGCGACGTGGTGAAACTTTTCAGGCACGTTCTGATGAAGTCAAAATGGTTAACGCTGCATTATATTTGAGGCGACCTCTACTTGTCACTGGTAAACCAGGAACGGGTAAGTCTTCCCTCGCTTATGCTGTGGCTAGACAACTAAAACTGGGAGAAGTGCTTTACTGGCCAGTTACTACCCGCACTATTTTGAAAGAGGGACTATATAGTTATGATGCTATTGGTCGGTTGCAGGAGGTTAAACAACAGGAAAGACTAAATAATCAGACTTTTTCCTCAGAACAATATCGAGAACAGATACAACAAATTGAAAAATACATAACTCTCGGTCCTTTGGGAACTGCTTTGTTGCCTTCAAAATATCCCCGGGTTCTTCTGATAGATGAAATTGATAAAAGCGATATTGACTTACCTAATAACCTTCTGGCTATTCTCGAAGAGGGGTTGTTTGAAATTCCAGAGTTGGTCAGAATAAAAAAAGAGGTAAACAAGGTAACGGTTCGTACTGCTTACAGTGATGAAACTGAAGCCGAGACAGGTTCTCAGATGGAGGCGGAAATTGAGAATGGGCGGATAACTTGCACCGCTTTTCCTCTGGTGGTGATGACTAGTAACGGAGAAAGAGATTTTCCGGCACCTTTTTTACGGCGGTGTTTGCCTTTAAGGATGAAATCTCCAACTCAAGAAGAATTGACCAAAATAGTTATTGCTCATTTTAATCAAAATACTGCTGAACAAGAAAAAATTCAAACACTAATTAAAAATTTTATTGACCTCCAGGATGAGAAAACTCTGGCAACTGACCAGTTATTGAATGCAATTTTTATGGTGACAAAGGGTCGTATCCCTGCTACCGAAGGTAAAAGTTTTTTTGACGACGAATTAGTACAACAACTTTTACAAGACTTAGGAAGAGCTGAGGCTGAAGATTAAAATATGAGTAGTTCCAGTTTTGAGCACACCATTAAACTTTTGATAGACCGACTCGCTCGAACCGGAATTTTAGAAGGTCTGGAACTCAGCGATGAAAATATTGCTGATAGTATTTGGTTGGCTTTACAAATGGGTACGGTGAAGACTCCACAAAAGCCGAAGCCAAAATATGAACAGCAACCGGAACAACTGCCGATAATTTTTGAAGACAGTGATCCTCAACCTGTTACCGAGAGAGAACCTCAAGTATCAGTGATCACGGAGGAATCAATAGACCAAACCCCCGAAAAACCTCCAGTTAAAGGTTTGCCATTCCAAACACCCGCGGCTCCAGCTCTCCAGAATGTACTGGAGTTAGGTCGTGCTTTGCGTCCTCTGATGCGGAAAGTTCCCTCTCTCTCCAGAAAAACACTAGACGAAGAAGAAACTGTTAATGTTATTGCCGAGCAGGATATCTGGTTGCCCGTTACTAAACCAGAACCCGAACGCTGGCTTGACTTAGAACTGGTGGTAGAAGAGTCGAGTTCCGCTTTTATTTGGAGAGAGACGGTGAATGAAATGCAAGAAGTCTTGGAAACTCAGGGAGCATTTAAAAATGTCCGAGTCTGGAGTTTGCTCAGTTCAAATACTAAAAAATTAAAATTAGTCCGGCGACATAACAGCGGTAAACCAAAGCAACGTCAACATAGTCATCGAGAATTAATTCATTCTAACCAGCGGGGAGTAGTTATTTTTGTCAGTGACTGTACTTCTAAAATTTGGCAAAATGGTACTGTTCACCACTGGTTAAAAGTTTGGTCAGAAAAAAACCCCACAACAATATTACAGTTATTCCCTGAATATCTTTGGGATAGCACTCAACTGGGAGTGGGAAGTAAATTTTTTGGTACTGCTGTTGCACCAGGAGTTCCTAACCCCCGGTTGGTTTTGGAAAATTTACCTCCCTGGATACCTATAAACTGGAAGAATGCTTTGGTTTTACCTGTCATTCTGCCTGAACCTGAACTTTTGAAAAGTTGGTGTCGGATAGTGTCCGGAGCTAGTAACTCACGAGTACCTATATTTTTATTTGATTTATCTTTTGTTGAAAAGCAATTTTGCCAAAAACAAGAAGACTCTCCACCAGAGCTACCCACCCCTAAAAAAGAAATTTCACCTACAACTAGGGTGAGAAAATTTCTGGCAACAACTTCTATTACTGCTCAACGACTCGCAGGGATGATGGCGGCGGCTCCGGTGAATTTGTCTGTGGTTAACTTAATTCGCAAAACTCTCTTAAAGGAAGCTACCACCGTTCATGTGGCGGAAGTTTATATGGGAGGTTTGCTTGCTCCAACTGACTCTAAGGATGATCAACCAACTTATGAATTTCTTCCTGGTGTCCGAAAAGAGTTGAACCAGGCAATGGGGCGCAACGAAACTACGGCTGTTCTGGATGCTGTTTCTCGTTACATCGCTGAAAAAATTGACCGACCTATTCGTAGTTTTCGAGCTTTGTTGACCTTATTGCCTCAATATGAGGAGGAAGACCGGGAGCAAGTCTTACCTTTTGCTCAAGTTGCTGTTGATGTATTGGAAAATTTAGGTGGAGAATATGCTGAGTTTGCTGAGAAGGTTGCCCAGAAAATTCGACCTGTTTCTGTTCCTCCCATTTTTGAAACTCCCGAGTCAGAAGTCAGATCAGAACCTCAAATTCAAACTGATACTTTTGACGTTGCTTTCATTGAAGTGCAGGAAACTGTAACCTTTGAGTTTGATCTAGCAAGGTTGGAAAAAAGACGTTCAGAATTATTGAGATTATTTGGATATCGATGGGCTATCAAAAAACAACGCCGACAAGTTACAGGTATTGTGGAAGACTTGGGGAATGGAATTAAACTTGAAATGGTGGAAATTCCCCCAGGAAAGTTTCTTATGGGCTCCCCAGAAGATGAATTGGAACGAGAAAGTCGTGAAGGTCCTCAACATCAGGTGAATATTTCAGCTTTTCTCATGGGTCGCTACCCTGTTACTCAAGGTCAGTGGAAAGCCATTGTTGATAATGTGCCAAAAATTGAACGTGACCTTAAGTCTAACCCTTCATATTTTAAAGGAAATGATCGACCTGTAGAAAGAGTGTCTTGGTATGATGCAGTAGAGTTTTGTGCCAGACTATCCAAATATACAGGCAGAAACTATGGGCTTCCCAGTGAAGCTCAATGGGAATATGCTTGTCGTGCAGGAACAACTACACCCTTTCATTTTGGGGAAACTATTACTACAGACCTGGCCAATTATGATGGCAATTATACTTATGGCCAAGGGACAAAAGGCAAGTATAGAGAAGAAACAACTCCTGTTGGTAGTTTTGAAGTGGCCAATCCTTTTGGCTTATACGATATGCACGGGAATGTTTACGAATGGTGCGAAGATGATATGCATGATAATTATGAGGGTGCACCCAATGATGGTAGTCCATGGCTATCAGGTAATCAAAATACTACAAAATATTCTACAAAAGTATTACGGGGCGGCTCCTGGCTCAACTATCCTTGGTGGTGTCGCTCTGCGTACCGCTACGACTTTAGCTCGGACGGGGCGGTCATCATCAATTTTGGTTTTCGTCTTGTGAGTTTCCCCCCCAGGACTCCTGAATAGCCCTTTGCTCTTTTGCCCTTTTGCCCTTTTCAGTCTCGCCTCTGGCGAGTCGAAATTTTTTTTGAAATTGAGAAAATATGGCCCAAATATAAAAATATGAATGAATTACCAATTATTCAAAAGACCTATGATTTTATTAAATGGTATGTCCCAGTATTAAATCGTTTGCCAAGGAATTATCGTCTTGGTTTAGGAACGCGGATAATTAATCATCTTTATGATTTGCTGGAAAATCTGATTCGTGCCCGTTTTAGCACCAGTGAAAAATTAGAGATTTTGCAAAACCTGAACATTAAACTTGATGTTATTCGGCACCAAACTCGCCTACTCTCAGATTTTGAATTAATTTCCAGCGATCGCTACAAATATATAAATATACAGATCAATGGAATAGGATCTGACTTAGGTAGTTGGACTAAAAACTTATCTGAACCCTAATAATCAAACTTAAAACAAAATCCAATGAAACGTCATGGAAACCTTTGGCCCCAAATTGTAGCCTGGAAAAACTTGTTTTTAGCCGCTCGTTACGCTCAAAAAGGCAAGCGACTTCGAGACAACATCCCAGAATTTAACTAAAACTTAGAAACAAACATATTCAAACTACCAGCCCAACTGCGAGATAAAACCTATTCTCCCGGAGCTTACAAAACTTTTAGAATATATGACCCCAAGCCCCCGTTAATTTCTGCCGCACCTTATCGCGATCGCGTCGTTCACCACCCTCTATGTAACATCATTGTCCCCCTAGTAGAACATTATTTTATCCACCATACCTATGCTAACCGTATAGACTACAGTTCTCACCGAGCCCTGCAACGTTTTATCAACTTTTCTCGTTCCAGCAAATATATTCTGCAATGCGACATTCAGAAATATTTTCCCAGTATTGACCTAGAAATTCTCAAAACCAAGAACCGCCCGAAAACTAAATACCAAAACACATTATGGTTAATCGATACAATTATTGATGGTAGTAACCCTCAAGAACCTGTGCTAGAATATTTTCCAGGAGATAACCCGACCACTCCCGTACTCCGGCGAAAAGGTCTACCCATAGGCAACCTAACCAGTCAATTTTTAGCTAACTTTTTCTTGGATAGCCTCGATCATTTTGTCAAAGAGAAATTGCAAATCAAAAAATACTTACGATACGTTGATGACTTTGCACTTTTTAGCGACCACCGAGAAACTTTAACTCAAGCTAGACAAAAAATAGAACAAAACCTTACTGCTCTACGTTTAAAAATTCATCCCATTAAAACTCAAATATTTGAAACCCGCCACGGAGCAAACTTTGTAGGTTTTCGAGTATTTCCAGAGAGAATTCGAGTCCGCAATGACAACCTCAGGCGAGGGCGAAAGCGACTAAAGCAAATGCAGAAAGATTATCAAAACGGTACTCTGTCCTTAGAAAAATTGAAAGAACGAATGCAAAGTTGGGAAGCCCACTTGTCCCACGGAGATACCTATAAATTACGCCAATCTATTTTTGCATCCTATGGCTTTTCCCGTTCCCAGGGTTAAATGAGAAATTCACCAAGGTAAAAGTAAATCTATTTCCGGCAAGACCTCCGGACAGGGAACATTTAATCGTTAAATTTGATCAATTTGAACTATACTAAATGTGGGGCAGGCAAACAGCGGCTCCTGGAACAACTATCCTAGGAGGTGTCGCTCTGCGAACCGCAACAACTATAACTCGGACGAGGCGGACAACAACAATATTGGTTTTCGTCTTGTGAGTTTCCCCCCCAGCACTCTTCTGTGCCAGAACTGGCATATGGGAATATGTCGGGCGTGCCAAAGAAGAGTCCAGACCTGTTCCGGCGATGTTGGTAACGGCATCCGAAAATCAAATTGAGTTGGGCGGCCCAGTAAGCAATGCTGAACTGTTGCCCGACTTCATATATATATAGATCCATGGTAAGAATTACTATTCGTAAGAAAAAAGAACAAGCTGAATACTATACCGAAGACCTGGGCAATAATGTTGAACTGGCTATGGTTAAGATACCAGCAGGCAAGTTTATTATGGGTGCTCCAGAAAATGAGCTAGATTCGACTCATTCTGAACGCCCACAACATGAAGTTACAGTACCAGAATTTTTTATGGGGCGTTATCCCATTACTCAAGGCCAGTGGAAAGCTGTTGTTGAAACTACAGAAAAAATTGAACGTGACCTTAAGCCTGACCCTTCATATTTTAAAGATGACTATGAAAAATATAATCGTTGGACTCGCCCAGTTGAGAAAGTTTCTTGGCTAGATGCTCAAGAGTTTTGTGCCCGGTTAAGTCAGAAGACAGAAAGAAACTATCAGCTACCCAGTGAAGCACAATGGGAATATGCTTGTCGTGCAGGAACAACTACGCCTTTTCATTTTGGGGAAACTATTACCACAGACCTCGCTAACTATCGTGGAAAGGATGATGGGGAAAAAAAATCGTCTGGCTCTTACGGCAGAGGCCCAAAAGGAGAATATAGAGAACAAACCACTCCAGTTGGTTACTTCAAAGTTGCTAATCTTTTTGGATTATATGATATGCACGGGAATGTCTGGGAATGGTGCGAAGATGACTCGCATGATAATTACGAGGGCGCACCTAATGATGGTAGTCCATGGGTATCAAGTAATCAAAATACTACAAAATATACTACAAAAAGATTACGGGGCGGCTCCTGGTACGACTTTCCTTGGTGGTGTCGCTCTGCGTTCCGCGGCTACTATTTCTCGGTCGAGGCGGTCAACGACTTTGTTGGTTTTCGTCTTGTGAGTTTCCCCCCCAG
>ENA-UENW01000518-UENW01000518.1-marine-metagenome-genome-assembly--contig:-NODE-518-length-10789-cov-161.232986_pt1 | contig 10789 bp, 9 predicted proteins | sample MGYA00237876_ERZ529329 | MGnify/ENA primary metagenome ERZ529329 (study PRJEB26372, sample SAMN05368346) | marine metagenome | biome: cultured habitat; feature: ocean water; material: water; isolation... | reverse complement strand
TAGTATGGAGAATTTCATATCGACAGTACGCTATATATAGCGTACTTGCGTAAGTCCTGTTAATAATGGATACCACTGCGAAAAATTTATACAGAAGTTAAAGAAAATTTACTCAGCAATTTATGACCAAGATTAAATTTCAACTGTCCCCCAAACTATCAAAAGTGGAGAAAGAAAAAGGAGGAAAAATGGGATTGGTTCCAGTTAAAACGATATAGGTTATACAAAAAACTTACCTTCTGGATGGAAAGATGTTTGAGACTAAAAAAATTTGATGGGAACTCACCGAAAAGGCTATGGCCTACTATTAATCTTTTTTGATACAACTAATGCTCAAAAGATTAGCTTCAGGAAGCAAGTGCGACAGCTATATCCCCTAAGTTTTAAAGATCCCTGTAGGAGTTTTATAGTAAGGAATTTCTTATTTTAACTTAATCAGGTATAGTATCAAAAGTAAGTAATATCTGGAAAAACAGAATGAAAATTGCAATTATTGGTTGTGGTTATGTAGGCAGTGCAGTTGCCAAGTTGTGGAGTCAGAAAGGTCATAAAATGATTATAACTACTACTACTCCTGAAAGAGTTTCAGAATTACAAAATATAACACAACAAGTAGTAGTAATGAAAGGCAATGACTTTAACGCAATGAAGGATGTATTGCAAAATCAAGAAGTAGTATTGTTGAGTGTAGGCGATCGCTATCGTACTGGGTACAAACAAACTTACCTAGAAACTGCCGAAACTCTCTTAACTGCCTTAAAAAAAACTCCTACTGTCAAACAAATAATTTATACAGGTAGTTACTCAGTTTATGGTGATAAAAATGGTGAGTGGGTAGATGAAAATTCTTCTGTTACCCCTGCTACTGAAGGTGGAAAAATTCTCCATGAAACTGAGCAGGTGTTATTATCGGCATCCACTCCCCAGCAACGAGTGTGTATCCTGCGTTTAGGAGGAATTTACGGACCAGGTCGGGAGTTAGTGAAAATTTTTAGTAGGTGGGAAGGCCAAACTCGCCCCGGCAGTGGGAATGATGTCACAAACTGGATTCATTTAGATGATATTGTGGAAGCATTGGAGTTTGCTAAGAAGAAACAGTTGCAGGGTATTTACAATTTGGTGAATAATGTACCGATGATAAGTCGAGAATTACTTGATGGTTTACACAAATATCAGGGTTTAGGACAGATTTATTGGGATGACTCCACTTTTTCAACACGTCCTTTTAATGCTAGGGTATCAAATCAAAAATTGAGAAATGAAGGTTTTGAGTTAGTTCATCCCGAAATTGTCTTTTGAGGAGGGAAGGAGGAAGAAATAAGTTCAAATCTGGTAGCATTAGTATAATTAAATAGTTAATTAGGGGTCACAACCCAGAACTTAGAATTTGGGAGGGAAGAGAACTTAGGAGTATTTGTAGGCTCGGCTGAAGGTAAAATATTTTTGGAAGCCGAATTAAGCAGATTTGATACAAATAAAATAAGGTAAATAATGATAGAGATAGGTAGGTTACCCTGATTCTATAAGGACTTTCATTACAGAAATTTATAGCTTAACTCCAAGTGTACAATTGTCTGATTAAATTGTTATGAGTTAATAATTTCCTATAGTATAAAAACTACTCCCCTACAAATTTACTTTTGTATTTTAACTTTTCACCTTTGATTAATTAATATGGATTTATTACGATCGCTACCTTTAGGATTATATCTAGAAAAACCCATAACATGGCTACATAAACTTGACCCTAGAGTTAAATTAATCTGGCTAATGAGTTTTCTTCTCAGCCCTGTTTTAGGTAGTTCTTCATGGCGTTTAATATTAGTCGCAATATTAATTATTTTAACATTTACTGCCTCAATTCCTTTACGAGTTTGGCAAAAACAAATGGGTTGGTTATTAATGTTCTGTTCTTTAATATTTGTTATGAGTGCAGCGATCGCTCCTGATGGACTTTCAATTAACTATCAACCACGCTTACCAAAAGATGAACTAATTTTTGCTCAACTAACCCCTAACTTAGAATTAGCATCAGAACCAAAAACTTGGAAAAACATTTTTGAAATATTCGGAAAAGAAACTGTTCCACAAACGGTAAGAGAAAGCCCAAAATTAAATAAGCTACCTCAACCCACCTCTTATAGCTACATCATTTTTCAACAAAATCCAATTACCATAACCCGTCGTTCAGTAGATTTAGGCATTCGTATTGCCACTTTATTATTTACAGTTATTTATAGTACTAACCTGTATCTTTTAACTACAGCCTCAGAGGAAATTACAGCAGGTATAGAATATCTCATGGGACTTCTCAATAAATTCAACTTACCTGTAACTGAAATAAGTTTAACTTTAACTCTATCTTTAAGATTTATACCTTTAGTTTTAGAGGAAATACAAAATTTAGTTCGTTCTGTTCAAACTAGAGCAATTAATTGGAAAAAATTAGGACTCCGACAAGCTTCTCAGGTATGGCTAATAGTAGTAGAAAGATTATTAGAAAATTTGTTATTGCGAGCAGATCAAATTGCTAGTGCAATGAAAGTACGAGGTTTTACCACTCCTAACACACATAAAGTAGAATGGCACAATCTAAAGTTAAAGCCATTAGATTTGATAGTATTGGGTAGTTTAGTGTTATTCTGGTGGTTTAGGTTGGCTTGGGGAGGACAAAGTTAAAAAAAAATAAAATATACATTATGATTTATGGCTAGGAAATTGAACTAGGACAGCCTACGGTTCAATTATTATGGCCTACAACGGTAGAGGTCGCTCCCGGGAGTAAATTTTTGCCGTGCTACATTGGTAGCCTTATCTATATAAGTAATTATCTGATATTATTATATAATAGTAAAATAAAATTTTTGTGAAAAGAGCTGTGAGATACTTAGTTTTAGTTTCTGATTAATATTGTTAATATTTTTCAGATCAAAATTGCAGATTGAGATTCATAACTAAATGTCAAACAATAATAATTTTCAGAAAAAATAATATATTACAGATATATTTCTTTACTAAAAGTATTTAAGAAAATGGCGTTGGTTTGGAAGGGGATGAAGTTTCTCTTTTAGGGACAATTAAATTTTAGTTGTCCTCAACGGGATAGGCAAGAAAGTTCTACTCCTGCAGATAAATCATCATCATCAATTACTAACGTCAAGAAAGTAAAAAAGTCTAAAATCTAAAATAAGAGGGTCTGTCAATTGACAAAGGCCACTAAACTCCTTGCAAATTTTGTGATTATCTGCTGATTTTAAGCCTAAATGACCAACGAAACTTACATGAACCATCCTAATTTTGGCCTTTTATATAGGGTGTGCTTAATTGAGATTGAGAACAAGAAAAACAAGAAAGAATTGTTTACAACGCTTTATGCTCAACGCTTATTTTTTTTAGTAGTGACTAATGAAATAGGTGTTATAAAATTTGAACCAGTGAGTCGCTCCGACGCACGCTTAATGGTAGAAATTCGTCTTCGCCTGCTACGTCGTAATCGTCAAACGGATGATTACCAAAAGCTCCAGCAGGTTCACAAAAATACTTTTCAATAATACTCCTTGGTCAGTTATCAGTACCTCTGGAGGAAAAGAAATGAAGTTGTCCTACCAAGACAAATTACGTTCAATAAAAAGTCAAGTAGAAACAATAGATAAAACCCTGGAAATGCTGAGACTTTAATATAATTAAATGTTTTGGCTGTCACCGACATCAAAGGCTCAAAGATTTGATTAGTGGGAATAAAATTGATATTCAATGAATGCTTGTCCTTAATTGATACATTGGACATGACTTAAATGCTTCAATTAATGCCAAAAATCAAGTCAAGGTTTTACTAAAAGATTTTATTACCAACACCAAATTTTGAAGGATATAAAGGAGTTCAATAGAATTCATACCTTTTGAATGAATTGCACGAAGCAGTTGGGCATTTCTTCTTGGCTCGGTTAACTTACTCGCCAAGAAGCCTAGCCCATATTCTTGTAATCAGCTATTGAGTATGTCACTATAAATAGAATATTCTTAAGTCTAAAGATGAAATGGTTGAGTCAATTGCTGAACGTATTACCAACATTAAATCTAATTTACCTAAGTCAGTACGGTTAATTGCTGTAACTAAACAGGTATCAGTTGATACTATTCGTACTGCCTATGCAGCAGGAATACGAGATTTTGGGGAAAATAAAGTTCAAGAAGCAGAAGCAAAGCAAGCTCAACTACAAGATTTACCAGATATTACCTGGCACTTAATTGGCCACTTGCAAAGTAACAAGGTAGTAAAAGCCTTAAAGCAGTTTCAATGGATTCATTCTGTAGACAATTTGAAACTGGCCAAACGCCTTAATGCTCTAGCAGAACAGTTTTGTTATAGTCCCAATATCTGTCTGCAAGTTAAAATTTTGCCTGACCCTAACAAATATGGGTGGACAATAACAGAATTAATGAGTGATTTGGAAGAGTTAAATCAATGTCAACATCTGAAAATTAAAGGTTTAATGACTATTCCACCCCAGGGATTAGACGATTTACAAACTCTATCCGTATTTCAGAAAACTAAGGAGTTAGCTCTCGAAATTAGGGAAAAGAATTTTTCTCACCTAAAAACCCAAGAGCTTTCAATGGGAATGTCAGAAGATTATAATTTAGCTATATCTGCCGGTACTACTATTGTGAGACTAGGTAGAATTTTATTTGGCGAAAGAAAGAATAAAAAAGACTGATACTTTATCTAAGATAACTTAAAAAAATATAGTATACTATCAAACGGGTTAAAAAAGTCAAAATATGGGTTGGTTATATCTTATTTATTGGATTTACTAAATAATCCACGCAATTTTAACCTGTTAATATGTAAAAAATAACGTTTTATTTAATTGTAATAATTATATTATTTTATACCTGAGTTTATAGATTAACAAGAAGTAAAAGAAAAACGGAAAAAATAATTGAATAGTTAACTAATGAGATTAGTTGAGAGACATATAATTAAAGAAAGTCATCAACATGGGAAAGAGATAGATAAATTTTGTTTTCTTTCTAAAAATATCTATAACTATGCTAATTATTTGGTACGTCAATCTTTGATTTTTAACAAAAATTATCTGAACTATAATCAGATATATCATCAATTCAAAAATAGTCCATATTATGGATTATTACCAAGTAAATTAATTCAACAAATACTAAGAATATTAGACAAAAATTGGCAGAGTTTTTTAGTGGCTAATAAAGCCTACAGAGAAAACCCAAATAAATTTACAGAGCAACCAAAACTGCAAAAATATAAAGATAAAATTAAAGGGAGAAATTTATTACTTTATATCATCTAAGCCATTAGTAAGCTAAGTCTGAATCAAGGGAAAATCAAATTATCAAAAATAGATATATAATTCTTGATTCAGGTAGAAAATATTACTTGTGTGAGAATAATTGCGAGACTAAAACGGTATGTAATTGAGGTGGTGTATGAATTACTAAACGAATTTGCTCTAAACAATTCTAAAGCAGTAGTAGCTATTGATATAGGAGTAAATAATTTAGCGGCGTTAACATCAAACTAAAAAGAGTTTACACCGATCCTGGTTAACGGACAGCTGTTAAAAAGTATTAACCAATTCTATAACAAAACGAGGGCAAAATTGTAGAGTAGATTGAAAGAGGAGTTGAGGGCATCAAATCAGATTTAAAGATTAACAGCTAAACGAAATAATCAAATAAAAAATTATTTTCTTTTCTGTAGCAGATGGATAATAAATGATTTAGAGGAATGGGGAATTGGGAAATTAATTATCGTCCAAAAGCCCTTCTGGAAACACTGGGTAAATAATAGATAGAAAAAAAATAATCAATCATTTGTAAATATACCTCATAGTCGTTTTGTAGAAATGTTAAAATACAAGGGAGAAATAGCAGTAATAAAAGTGACTGTAAGTGAAAAAAGTTATACATCTAGTGCTAGTTTTTTGTCATTAGATTATATCCCTAAATATGGAGAAGAAAATGGAAAAAAATATGAGTTTAGTGGTTATCGAGGGTGGAGAGGACTGTGCCTAGAATCAGGCTCAAAAATCAGGATAAATGCAGATATAAATGGGTCATACAACATCATGAGAAAAGTAATCCCAATAGTTTTTGATGGAGGGATAGAGGGCGTTGTAGTTCGTCCAGTTAGGATAACTCCTAATCAAACTAAAAATTAGTTGATATTATATTTAACTAAAGTTTCTAGTAACTATTAGTATTTGTTAATGAAATAGTATTGGAGAATTTTAACAGTGAATAATCTTTTGTCCAAGTTTAAAGATTTTGTCGGACTTAATGAGCCAGTTGAATATGAATATGATTACGATGAAATGGAAGGAGAACAGTATGTTTATCCTCAACAACAGCAAACTCCTGCTGCTGTGCCTACTCAGGAGGAAAGTCGCAGTAACCGCCGATTAAGAAATCGGGCCAGTGCTACGACTGCAACAACTGCTAGCACAACAGGTATTAATGGAGTTGTTCAACAAGAATCTGGAATGGGATCGGTTATGAATAATGTAATTGGAATGCCAGGAGCTTTAAACGGAATGTCTGAGGTTGTGGTTTTAGAACCACGCACTTTTGAGGAAATGCCTCAAGCAATTCGTGCCTTACGGGAGCGCAAATCTGTGGTTTTAAATTTAACTATTATGGACCCAGAACAAGCCCAAAGAGCGGTAGATTTTGTAGCAGGTGGTACTTATGCTCTTGATGGTCATCAAGAACGCATTGGAGAAAGTATTTTTCTGTTTACACCAAGTTGTGTACAGGTGAGAACTCAAACAGGTTTAGTAAACGAAATGTCACAGACTCAACCACGCCCTCGTGTGCCTAACTCTGGGTCTCAAGTTTGGCAACCTGAGCAAATTCAAATGATACAATAGTAAAGGAAATTTGGGTATGGGGTTAATTTAAAAATTGAAATATAGTTCTCTAGTTAGAGTAATTATATTAGAGTTGTTTGGTGTGGGAAAATTTAAAATGTTTAAAACCTTATTCTATAAGTTTTTAAACATTTTCATCCTTAAAAGCACCCATAAACCTCAACTTATTTTGGGTTTTAGCCATTTTTGGGGCTTAATTCCCAACAACTCTATTATAAAAATACCCATCCCCAATTCCTAGTTTATATATTTATTTTTTTGGTTGAAAATGGCAATTACTAAGTTGGGTTTAATAGGTGGTGGGGTAATGGGAGAGGCTTTGCTATCCCGCCTAATTAAACAAAATGTTTATCTACCCTCGGAAATTTTAGTTAGTGACCCCCAGCAACAAAGGCGGAATTTGTTGACACAAGAGTATGGTGTACAAGTGACTACAGATAATAGTTTGGTAGTGACAAGTACAACGGAGGTTTTATTGCTGGCAGTTAAGCCTCAAATATTTGATAGTGTAGTGTCACAGTTGGGAGACTGGCAAGTTGCTGGTAAGACAACAACTTTACCTTTGCTAATTTCTATTATGGCTGGTGTGCCTTTGCAAAAGCTGGAAGCATTTTTCTGTGGGCAACCTGTGGTTAGAGTTATGCCGAATACTCCAGCAACAGTGGGTGTAGGTATGAGCGCTATCGCTCTGGGGAAAAATGTTCAACCATCACATCGGGAGTTAGCTACTTGTATTTTAGCATCTATAGGTCAGGTAGTTGAAGTGTCAGAAAGTTTAATGGATGCAGTTACGGCAGTGTCTGGTTCGGGACCTGGTTATGTAACAATTTTTATAGAATCTTTGACAGATGGGGGTGTTCGTGCTGGTTTACCTAGGGCGATCGCTTATCAATTGGCATTGCAAACTGTTCTGGGAACAGCGGTTTTATTGCAGGAGTCAGGAATGCACCCGGCACAGTTGAAAGATCGGGTGACAAGTCCAGGGGGCACAACTATTGCTGGAATTGCTGAGTTAGAAAGTGCGGGTTTTCGTTCTGCTATTATTGAGGCTGTCCTGGCAGCAAAGGAGAAAGCGGAAGAGTTAGGAAATAGTTGACTAGCTATCAACTCAAAATTCTTGCCTAATAGCTAGCCTCCTGGGTCTCAACTGTGAACTTCAGTTTTTAGATCTTTGGGTAGAAATTCCCTAACTGATAAGTAATAACTGATAAAGGAAGTTGAACAAAAAAAACTTGAGATAATATTATAATTATGACAATATTAGATGATTTTTGATTGATTTAACTTAAATAAATTGAGGTTAAAAAACTATATTTTTCTCTTAGGCAATGTGAGAGGAAGTCTGATAACTGGGTAGATAATAACTGAAAAAATTATGCGGTACGAAAAAGTCCTTAGGAAGTATTATGGTGTGGCACACAAGCTATAGGGTGGATATAGAGTTACTAATAGATAATGTATTGAATAATACTTCGTTTAAAAATAAAATTTCTTGACAATGGGAAGGGGATAACCTGATACTTTAACCCTCTATATTGATTATTTATTTATATTAGCAACTTTTTTAGCTGCTCCAAATATGAGCAAAAAGGATTAGTGGTTATAAGTAAAAATTAACAGCATTAACAACGGTGAATATATTAGGCTTTTACTAAGAGAAAATTGAGCAAAAATTTAGTCTATCTTAAGTGGCAATATTAAAGATATTGTTGTACTTAATATCAGTATATAAAACTGTTCAAATATTAAAGCTAACCAATTATTTTTTCTGAGAATAAAATCATAAATTTGGATAAGGTATATAGAAAGGTTCTTAAGTGTTAAGCAATTAATTTAACCTATATTAGGGTATCTTTTAATCCTAATAATGGTATGAAAAATTGACTTTTTCCTCAGAAGTAGTATTAATTTTAGACATAAATTAATGAGAAAATTATAATATTTTGTAGTAAAGTGTGATTATTATATGCCTTGTTAATAATATTGAATAATAATTCAAATTAAGCTAAAAAATTGTTACTAAATATATTTTGTAGTGTGCTTTTTACCGTGTGATTTTCCTAAGAAAATAATATTAACTTAATAATTTTTCTGATTATGCTTAACAAAAATATTGGCTATATTTCCCCAGATTATTTATATAAATATAATAGTCCTATCAACACAGAAGCAATATTAAAAATTCGTCAAGAAAGACAAGCAAAATTATTTAAATTCTCTCATGAAAAATATTACAAGGCAGTACAAACAATAGCAGATATTCAAAGCAACTTTTTCGACTGTTCTAGTGCAGTTATCAAAGTCGGTCACCCTGAGGAAATTTCTCCTGGTCAAAAACAAAGGCTTTACCATTGTTTACAAACATTTTGCCCCTGGAAAAAAGGTCCCTTTGAACTATTTGGGGTAAACATTGATGCAGAATGGCGTTCCGACTGGAAATGGGATAGAATTTTACCACATATTAGTTCTATTAAAAATCGCAAAGTTGCTGATATTGGTTGCCACAACGGTTATTTTATGTTTCGGATGGTGGATCAACAACCGGAATTAGTCATCGGTTTTGAGCCCTACAGCAAACATTTTTGGAATTTTCAACTTATTCAAAATATCGTCAAACAAAAAATGCTGGCATTTGAACTTTTAGGAGTGGAACACATTCACTACTATCCCCAATTTTTTGATACCATTTTTTGTCTGGGTATTCTCTATCATCACACTGATCCTATTGGTTTATTACGCAAAATGCGACAGGCGTTAGGGCCAAAAGGTGAAGTTATTATTGACTGTCAAGGTATTCCTGGAGATTTACCAGTGGCACTTACTCCCCAAAAACGTTACGCACAAGCGCGGGGTATTTGGTTTCTTCCTACCCAGTCTTGTTTAGAAAATTGGATAGGGAGAGCGGGGTTTAGCGATATTAATTGTTTTTTTGCTGCGCCTTTGTCCGTTGAGGAGCAACGACGTACTATTTGGGCAAATATTGATAGTTTACCAGAATTTCTTGATCCTCACAACCCATCCTTAACTGTTGAAGGTTATCCCGCTCCTTGGCGTTATTATGCGATCGCGCGGAAGTAATTTGATTGGGACTTACCCACAGGCCCTAATTAGGGCCTGCTGATTAATTCTGAAAGCATTGACAGATAAAGACCTTAACTTGATTTGTATGGAAGAGCTGGCTGTTTATATTGAGGTAATAGCCAATTAAATCAGGATTTAGGTGATAGCCATGAGTGAACCAATTTCTAATATCATTTATATTGTTTCTGAAAAGTAATGCTATACTTATATTTTTGACGAATTAAACTTTTTTTGATTCAAATAAGTTTCAATAAATTTTTTTCTCAGGTTAAGAGAATAAACTTTCATAGTAGTTGAGAAATTAGATTTTTAAGAATTGATATAATATGATCGCGATCGCATAAGATAGATTATTTTATTGATTCATTTATGACTTTTATTGTACCTCAGTATCCTCGAAAGTTCTGTAAATCAAGACTTACTTATCAAGCGCCAGATCTAGTGAATGTGAATTTAATGGAGCAATATTTTTCCTGAAAAAAATTATTAAAACTGCAGTTTTAGTTATTTTTTTGAGTTTTTTTTTAGTGACAAATTTATATTCTTCAAATTACTTGATTTTTGTTAATTTTTATTATCAATACTTTCAAATAAATAACTCTAATAAATCTTTCACACTTAGTTTTATTATATTACTCTAAATAGACTTCTAATTTTAATGTATTAAAGTCTCCTAAGAAGTCCCTTTTCCCCTAGGTATTCCAAAAAATGGCCACCCTAAATTAATTGTTGGCCATTTATCAAGTTTTTCTCTCTCACCTCACGGGGTAACAAGCTAGTTGAAAGCTATATATAGAAAGGGA
>ENA-UENW01000517-UENW01000517.1-marine-metagenome-genome-assembly--contig:-NODE-517-length-10798-cov-3.358198_pt1 | contig 10798 bp, 9 predicted proteins | sample MGYA00237876_ERZ529329 | MGnify/ENA primary metagenome ERZ529329 (study PRJEB26372, sample SAMN05368346) | marine metagenome | biome: cultured habitat; feature: ocean water; material: water; isolation... | reverse complement strand
TGCAACAACTTTGCCCGCCTAGCTAAAAACTTTAGACAACTTCAAAACTAGATTTAACAGTTGGCTTGGAAAATATTAGTACTTTTATCATGTCTTTATCCCCCGATTTCACTTACCCAGGTCCGTTCACTACAACTTTCATCTGATAACTGGTTAGTTATCAGATGGCTAATAAATTGCAAATTATTTATCTCACTTAACTTTCATACCCATATGAAGACAGCTATCAATTTGCGGCTCCTAGGATTGCTCGCATGCTGCCTGATTGGACAGATGATGTTCGCACAATCACCAACGGTGACTGATGTCGACGTAACAGCGAGCGAAGCTCGTTTTGAGGTTAACAACCCGAACTCTATTTACGCTTACGAAGTAGTAATTTCAGGGCCAGACGGCTATCGCACTACCTTCAGAGTTGAAGACGCTAACTCTATTCATCTTACTCCAAAGCGTGCTAACGGCACCAACTTTGAAGATGGTAGATATAGCATGAGCGTAACTCCTGTTTTCGAATTGGCTCAAGAGCATAAGGATGCACTACAGTCATTCCGTCAATCAGGTGACCAAGCTGCCATCAATCGCTATATGATCGATAACAGTTTGCCTACAAGCCTTGATGTATTCACATACAATTTCGCTGTTCGTGAAGGTCACTTTGTGGCTCCGAATCGCCATGAAGAGGACATGGCTCCTCCTACGATGATGGGTCGCCGTACAGACTTCCGCGCTTCTGATCAGATCTATGCGTCTATCAATTATTTTGAGGTAGATGTAAATCCACAAGCTATGGATTATTCACTATCTGCTGAAGACGATCAAGTTTTCATTGACGACGTGATTGTTGATGGAAGTCTTTGTGTAGGTCAAGATTGTGTAAATGGTGAGAACTTCGGCTTCGATACTCAGCGTTTGAAGGAGAATAATCTTCGTATCCACTTTAACGACACCAGTGCTTCTGCAAGTTTCCCTAGCAATGACTGGCGTCTTGTAGCGAACGACTCTACCAACGGTGGTGATAATTACTTCTCTATTGAGGATTCTACTGCTGGTACTACACCTTTCCGCGTTGAAGCCGGAGCTGGCAACAATGCACTACATGTAGATGCATCGGGTGGTAACGTCGGTATGGGTACCAATACACCTGCAGTAGAATTGCAAGTAACAGACGGTGACTCTCCTACCCTTCGTCTGGAGCAAAATGGCTCAAACGGTTGGACTCCACAATCTTGGGATGTAGCAGGTAACGAAACCAACTTCTTTGTACGTGACGTCACTAATGGCTCTAAGTTGCCATTCAAGATTAAACCTGGTGCACCAGACAACGCAATCTACGTTGCTGCCAATGGTAATATCGGTTTAGGAACCTCCAATCCTGGTTCACGTTTACAACTAGAATCAGGTGACCTGTATGTTAAGTCCGGAAACTTGAACATGGATGCTGGTAATTTGACGATGACTGGCGACATTCTTGTTACTGGTCGCGTTGATGTTACGGGAGATGCTAGATATCGCTTATCTAATAAGGCCAATTTCATTGGTACAGATGGTACTACCAACATCCTACAAATTAATGGCAGCACTAACCGCGTAGGTATTGGTAAGGTCAACCCTGATCACCTTTTGGAATTAGGTACAGACGATGCAGTAAAGCCTAACGGTGGTTCTTGGTCAGCGCCTTCAGATCGTCGCTTGAAGACGAATATTCGTGATTACAATGACGGTTTGGCACAGGTAATGGCCATTCGTCCTGTTCGCTATCACTACAATGGTAAGCTGGACATGCCTACCGACAAGGAATTCATTGGCTTGATTGCTCAAGAAATCCGCGAAGTAGCTCCTTATACTGTTCGTTCTATCGATAAAGGTGAAAGCGAAGAGGAAGGATATCTATTTGTAGATGGTACGCCGTTGACTTACATGTTGATTAATGCTGTACAAGAGCAGCAAGAGATCATCAATACACAAGAAAACCGTATCGAGCAGCTTGAGGCTCAGTTGGATGAAGTGGCTCAGTTACGCCAAGAGGTTGCGGCTCTAGCTAAACTACTAGAGGCTAATGCTACTTCAAAGGCTAGTGAAGATCAAAGCAACGTCAGCCGTGATCGTAAGTAGTGTCACACCCAATGTTTAATTCAAAAGCAATCGAATAATGAAAAACTTAAAATATCTCTTGCTTCTGGCTGGTTTGTGCACTATGCAAATCGGTTGGAGCCAAGCGGAACTAAATAACGGGCGTAGCGTCACTGCTAAGCCTGCACAGGTATCTGAAAAAGCAGATACTCCTACTCCTACACCAAGTACAGAAGAGTTTACCGGAAGTGATTTCGATATTCCTGGTCAGTGGAATCAAGACAAAGTTGTAGAAGACAATGTCTTCCCTGCGGATCTTGAAATCCTGAGAGAAGAATTACTTACTTCTTCTTCTCCTCGCCAGGTAATCGAGCGTGTAAACGCTATGAGTGAAAAAGTAGAGGCCTTGCTAGTAGCTAACGAAGAGCTTCGTCGCGAGAACGAGGTAATTCGCAAGAGCTTAATGGCTTGCTGCAATAACAGCAGCAACCTAGAAGCAGAGGATGCGTACCTACTCCAAAATGCTCCTAATCCAGTAGTAGACCAGTCTCAAATCCGTTACTTTGTACCGGAAAACATGGCTGATGCTCGCGTTGAAATCGCAGACCTCAAAGGTATTGTTTTGCAAACCTATGAGTTGGAGCAATTCGGCCTTAATAAGGTGAACGTTGATACGCAGAGCCTTGGTACAGGAAACTACATCTACACATTGTATGTAGATGGTAAGATTGTAGACTCACGCGTTATGATCGTGACAAAATAAAACTAAGTTCCCTTAGTTATTTAAATGCAGTAGTTCTTAGAGGGCTACTGCATTTTTTTATGCCAGCTTATCGATGGTAGCGTTATTAAAGATATCTAGTGTAACATCACGAACCTGGAGGAAGACGGCACGTATCGCGCAGTTTTCTTCTTGCTTACATTCATCACAAGGTGTGTAGTAGTTTAGAGACACACACGGCATCAATGCTATCGGACCATCCATAATACGCATGATCTCGGTGAAGGAAATTTCAGAAGGGTCCTTCAACAACCGATAGCCACCATACCTCCCCCGCTTACTCAATAGAATTCGGTGATTGCAAAGCTCCCTCAGTATACTCTCTAGGAATTTCTGAGGTATATTTTCATTCTTGGCGATCTCTGAAGCAAAGATAGAGCGGTCATCAGCCTCATTGCGAGCGATGTAGAGGATTGCCTTAATGGCGTATTTACATTTCTTTGAAACCATAAACAATTCGGTGCTGTAAACAAAGATAAAATTTTTAGAAGATTCTTTTTTTGTCTTAATTCCTACTAATTCTATAGAATTTATAATATTTATTGACTTTAACTAAAAAATGCACTTATATTGCCAACCGAAAACAATCTAAAAACTGGCAGATCACGATGATCTCACCCGATCAAGTGGCTCCCTAGCGATCCTAAAGAGCATGAAAAGCTTCAGAACTGAGTTAGAAGACCCAATTGTAGAAAAGGATATTCTAGAGCTCGAACGCAAGATTCACGAGTTCCAAAACGGTCAAGTGGACGAAGAGCGTTTCCGCAGTCTGCGTCTAGCGCGTGGTGTATATGGGCAACGACAGGAAGGCGTACAAATGGTGCGCATCAAAATTCCCTTCGGAAAACTCACCACTCGCCAGCTCCGCCGGATTGCTGACATCTCAGATGAATATGCGACGGGGAATCTTCATATCACCACTCGACAAGATATCCAAGTCCACTATGTAAGCTTGGATAGAACCCCTGAGTTATGGGCTGAACTTGAGCGAGATAAGATCACATTGCGTGAAGCTTGTGGTAATACTGTCCGCAACATTACCGGCTCACCTAAGGCAGGAATTGACCCTGCAGAGCCTTTCGACATCAGTCCTTATGCGGATGCCGTATTTCGTTACTTCCTGCGTAACCCCATTTGCCAAGACATGGGACGGAAATTCAAGATTTCCTTTTCTTCTTCCTCGGCAGACGACAGTTATTCCTTCGTGCATGATCTGGGTTTCATCCCAGTAATTAAGGATGGAGTAAGAGGATTTAAAGTGATGCTTGGAGGAGGGATCGGTAGTCAACCTCACCATGCTGAACTTGCCTCCGAATTCCTTCCAACCGATGAGATCATTCCATTCACAGAAAGTGTTCTTCGGGTGTTCGATCAATATGGAGAGCGAGCGCGTCGGCACAAGGCCAGAATGAAATACCTCCTGCAGGATGTAGGATTTGATGGTTTTAAAGAACTCATCGAAGAACAACGTCAGAGCTTACCGTACCAGCAATACGCTATTTCTACTGCAGATGTAGCCAATGTACTGCCAACGCCAAAGCTGGATTTAATCCCGGCGCCAAAAGATGAGGCTTACCAAATTTGGAGAGCAACCAACGTACTTGCTCAAAAGCAAGACGGTTACTTTGCCGTGGGGATCAAGTTGACCAATGGGGATATTGGTAGCGATAAGGCTCGACTCCTGGCCGATATCATTGACCAGTGGGCTAGCGATGACTTGCGTTTGAGCATCCAGCAAAATATTTTACTACGGAATGTGCCAGAAGCACATTTACCGGCACTCTATGCTGCACTTGACAAACTAGAGCTTGCTGCTCCCGGCTATGAATCTCCGCTAGATATCGTGGCCTGCCCTGGCACCGATACTTGTAATCTTGGAATTGCAAGCAGTATGGGGCTAGCCAAAGAGCTTGAACGTGTTTTGCAGTTAGAATTCCCCGAATTAGCTCATGACAAGGAGCTGATCATCAAGATTAGTGGCTGTATGAATGCCTGCGGGCAGCACACCTTAGCGAGTATCGGATTTCAAGGTATGACGGTGAAAGCAGGAAAACTTATTGCGCCTGCATCACAACTGCTGCTAGGTGGAGCAACACTAGGGAATGGGCAAGGACGTTTTGCCGATAAGGTCCTTAAGATGCCAGCCCGGCGCAGCCCAGAAGCACTACGTCGACTGCTTGACGACTACCAAGACAACCGTAATGGGAGTGAGGCTTTCCATGAATACTATGATCGGCGAGAAAAGGACTATTTCTATCAAATGTTGAAAGACTTGTCCGCTACCGATAATCTTGTTGAAGCAGACTTCACAGATTGGGGCAATGAAGAAAAATACATACGTGCCATTGGTATTGGAGAGTGTGCAGGTGTTACTGTCGACTTAGTTGCTACATTACTCCTGGAAGCCAAAGAGAAGCTAGAGAATGCAGAGCAGGCTATTGCTGGCGGTCGTTTTGCTGATGGCATTTATTGGACCTATACAGCGATGCTCTATGCAGCCAAAGGCTTACTAACCCCCACAGATACCAAGCTAAATACTCAACAGGCAATTATCCGCGGATTCGACCAGCATTTCAGCAATGAATTTGATCTGGGAGAGACCTTTAGCAGTATTATCAAACAGATGAAGCAAGAGGCTCCTACAGCTACATTCGCCCAGCAGTACTACCAAAATGGTCAACTCACAGTGGCAAAGATCGAACAGATTCGTACCAATCAATTGGAACCACAGATCTAATAATCCTTGAAAGAATCCGCATGAAACCGTTCAATCAAAAAGCCAAGATTACGCTAGTAGGTGCAGGTCCGGGCGATCCAGAACTTCTAACTCTGAAGGGGCTTCGCGCCCTTCAAACTGCAGATGTAATCCTGTACGATAGCCTTGCTAATCCTGCCCTATTGGAGCATAATCAGCACGCAAAAAAAGTCTTCGTTGGGAAGCGTAAAGGTTGGCAACGATATAGTCAGGCCGAGATCAATAGTCTCTTGTTAGACTTTGCTCGATTTAATTATCACGTTGTTCGTCTGAAAGGTGGTGACCCCATGGTATTCGGCCGTGCTATGGAAGAAATTGAGACCGCACGTGAGCATGGCATTGAAGTGGAGGTGGTTCCAGGTATTTCATCTTATTCTGGGATGGCAGCCTATCATCAACTTCCCATCACTCAACGAGGCATTAGTCGTAGTTTCTGGGTGATGACCGGCACAAACAAAGATGGCAGACTAAGCAACGATATCGCTATCGCTGCGGCTTCTAGTGCCACAGTAATTATTCTGATGGGAATGAGCAAGCTCCCAGAGATTGTCGAGCTGTTTACTCAGCATAAGTCAAATGATTATCCCGTTAGTATTGTACAAAATGCTACTCGACCAGATGCCCGGGTTCTTACTGGACAACTTGATAACATCATGGCGTTAAATGCTATTGCTCAATTGGGTAGTCCCGGATTGCTAGTTTTCGGAGCTGCGGCCAATAAATTAGACGCTGTGACTGCTCACCTTACCGCTCAAAATGTTCTAGCCTAGTGAATACGCTATATCCAATATTTCTAAAGACAGAGCAGCTCAACTTCCTCATCGTTGGAGGAGGGAATGTAGCTTACGAGAAGTTGTTTTTCATCCTGAAATCAAGTCCGGGAACGAAGGCAACAGTTGTTGCGCCGATGATTCGGCCAGAAGTACGAGAACTTGCGAAAAAGCATGCGGTGGAACTCATTGATGATATCTACAATCCTTCCTATTTGGATGGTAGACATATTGTCATTGCAACCACTGATCAGCCAGAGGTTAATCATCAAGTCTATCTGGACGCTCGAGAACGCTCGCTCCTGGTGAACGTCGCGGACACACCAGCGTTATGTGACTTGTATCTAGGAGGTATCGTCACTAAAGGAAACTTGAAGATTGCTATCTCGACTAATGGTAAGTCCCCTACCCTAGCGAAAAGGCTACGGCAACTCTTTGAGCGCATATTCCCGGACGACATTGATCAACTATTAGCTAATCTTCATCGTTACCGAAGTACACTTAAACTTTCCTTCGAAGAGAAGGTGGACCGGATGAACGCTTTGACCCAAGAATTAATTGAAAACAATGATTAAGACAGACATTATCATTATTGGCGCTGGCCCTGTAGGCCTTTTCACCGTTTTTGAAGCGGGTCTATTGAAGCTGCGCTGTCATATTATTGATGCACTGCCTCAGCCAGGCGGTCAACTGAGTGAAATCTACCCCAAAAAACCAATTTATGATATCCCAGGATACCCGTCTGTATTAGCGGGCGAATTGGTAGATAACCTTATGGAGCAAATCGCTCCTTTTAAACCTGGATTTACACTTGGAGAACGTGCGGAGAAGCTGGAAAAGCAAGAAGATGGCCAGTGGTTGGTAACTACGAATGAGGGAACTCAGCATTTAGCGCCAGTTGTTGCGATAGCAGGTGGCCTAGGTAGCTTTGAGCCTCGTAAACCGCCAATTAGCAACATCGCTGATTTTGAGAAAAAGGGTGTGAACTACTTCGTAAAAGATCCGGAAATGTACCGAGACAAACGAGTTGTCATCGCTGGTGGTGGTGATTCAGCCTTGGATTGGACCATCTTTTTAGCAGAAGTAGCAAGTGAAGTCACGCTAGTTCACCGCAGGAATAGCTTCCGCGGTGCTATTGATAGCGCGGAAAAGGTTCAGCAACTGGACATGGAAGGCAAGATCAAGCTTGTTACGGAGGCGCAGGTAGTTGGCCTGGGCGGGAAAGAACACCTGCAAGAAGTTACGATCAAGCATAAGAACCTTGGTGAATACAACAAGGCCACTGATTTCTTCTTACCGCTATTTGGTCTTTCACCAAAATTAGGTCCAATCGGAGAGTGGGGCTTAGAAATTGAGAAAAACGCCATTGTTGTAGAGACCTTCGACTACCGTACCAATTTACCTGGTGTATTTGCAATTGGAGACGTCAATACTTATCCTGGGAAACTGAAGTTGATTCTTTGCGGATTCCACGAAGCCACACTAATGTGCCAGACTGCGTTTAGTATTGTCTACCCAGATAAGAAAAAGAGCTTTAAGTATACTACCGTTCAAGGTATTGAAGGATTCTAGAATCGCCTTCAAATAACTTTCTATAAACGGCGTGTTGACCATTTAAGTACCCCAATAGCGGTGCATGAATGGTCAACACGCTTTTTTTATTTACCTTCGACAGGTAGTATTCTAATCAATAAGAGCTTCCCCGGTTTGGGCATACAATCCTTAGAACTTAAGAAAACGCCGGTCTTCGCGACGACGTAGTCTTAATAGCCCACTAATTTTCTAGACTTTTTATCTTTTCCTTGAATCCTTTCGAGTGGCATCCGTATGCGCTATGGCGGTAAAAGGAAGTATTATAAACATTGCATAAACTCGCTCGACAAGTTGGAGCTATCATAAAGAACGCCCACAGTCTCCCGTCGGATAAATAGACAAGAGATGCCCCCGATAAGAAGATTATTTCAAGTCAACATCCTAGCCTTAGCTGCAATCATTAGTCTACTGTCTATAGGTACCTTGTATATACTTTATGCCCAATTTGAAGAATCACGTCAAGAGAATCGTCAAGCCTATCTTGAACAGAACTTGCAGAAAGCAGTCATTGAGTTTGAAAAAGGTATTGAGAAGTATGCGGTTCTTGTTTCAGGCTTAAGAAGCTACACATTAGGTCTTGGCAGGGTTCCCAGTGCTCAGGATATTCAAAATTTTGTCATCCGCCACATAGAATTGATCGAATACGGCAACTCAATCATTATCAATTACATTGATGCTGATCATATCTTCGTCTTTTCTGTCAGTGAAGTAGACCTGACACCAAACGAACTAGTCGGTGTAAACCTCAATGACATTCGTCCACCGGAAACGGTCCGGAGAATGGAATATCTCCTTCAGACTGATGGTCTAGTATCCTTTCCTCCCATAAACTTGTATGAAGGCTTTGTAGGGTTTCCAATCGATTTTCGCCTTGTCCTTAATGACGAGGTAGTTGGTTATATGACGCCCTTAATTGACATCAAGAATATTCTCGATCCTGTTATATCAGCCGATGTCAATGACGAGTTTACCTTCCGATTCAGTTATGGTGATGATGTGACATTTGATCGTGAGCAAGTTGACAATGGTACAAAGGTTCATCACTCTAGAATAGACACAGCCAACTCCCATCTTGCAAATGACAAGTACCTAACAGCAGAAATTGAGTGCTATAATTTACCCTTTTCTATAGGTATCGCCTATCGGGATGAGATTGCGACTGCAAGTATATTACCGTTTATACGCGCTAGTTTTGCTGTAGTCCTGGTATTACTATTAATCTCCTCCATGCTCTTTCATTTCTTTCTTCAAAGTCGTTCCAGAAGTGCAGAGCTGAAGGACTCTAATGAGGAACTAGTAGTAATCAATTCATTTTTGAAAAAATTCATCTACGCATCTTCGCATGACCTCAAGCAACCTTTGGTCAACATTAACAATTTCCAAGGATTGCTAAGGAGGAAATATGTAAATGAGTTTGACACTGAAGGTCACAAGTATTTCGATATCATATCGAGTAGCATCAAGCATATGCATTTGATTCTTGAAGACTTATTGATTTACTCAAAAATCCTTAGAGGAGGTAAAGAGAAAGAAACCTTCGACTTAAGCGCTGTATTAGAAGAAATTGAGAAGATATACGTCTCAAAAAAAGTACGGATCACCTATTCTCCATTGTCAAAAATCACCGGAAATAGATCTGAGATTCAGCGGCTATTCCACAATTTAATCTCGAACGCTATTAAGTTCAACGACAAGGATATCGCCGAGGTGCAAATCAACTGTAAAGACCAGAAAGAGCGCTTGGAAATATCCATTTCTGACAATGGCATTGGTATTGCGGAGGAGCATCGAGACATAATTTTCGAAGAATTTCAACAGGTAGACAAATACAAATATGGGGGCACGGGACTTGGGCTCTCCATTTGTAAGGAAATCGTAAGGAACCACGGAGGCACTATCAGGGCTGAGGGCAACGATTTTGGTGGCGCAGATTTCATTTTTCAATTACGAACACATGATTAACAAAGTACTTCTTGTAGATGACGACATGCCAACTAACTTCTACCACAAGCTCATCTTGAAGGAATCTAAATTAGTCAAGGAGATTGTAGATTGTATCAGTGTCGATGAGGCGATCACTGAATTGAAGTCGGGAATAACACCACCTGATGTTATCCTTCTAGATATCAATATGCCATTAAAAACCGGTTGGGATTTTCTGAAGGAATACGAAGAGTTAGCCACTGAGTTAAGGGCTAGGCAAGTAATCATTTTGAGCACTACTAAAATTCCTTCTGACCTTGAACGGGCCAATAACAACCCACTGGTTTCAGGCTTTCTCCTTAAGCCATTGACTAACGAGATGATTGAGGAAATAGTAAAAAACTTATGATCGCCTCTCAATTACAGGCTACTGCCTGTTCCTAAGGGTATGCAATCTTATTTGATGAGATAATACTAGAAGCGCTTCAAGTCTTGGGCAGTAAAAGACCATTCTGGTGTCCTAATGCTCTGAGTCTCTGCACTGATTAGGTACCAGGGATCGGAGCGGCTAGGGTTCTTTAATACATGGATGTCCTGAGCAGGCATGTAGCTTTGTGCCAATAACACGATAATCTCCCCACTCACTTCATTTATGGCTTTATCGACTACTATCACGGCGTGGCCGGGGCTCCCTCCTTGGATCAATACGTCTCCGACAGCAATGTCGACAATAGCCTTAGGCTCTAGCTCATCTGCTAGAGAAAGCGTTCCGGCGTAGGCAAACACCATGTTTAGGTAGCGTCGAAAACCTTCGTAAGAGTGATCGGGGCGATTCCGATTCACCCACCGGACATCATTACCATCCACACTGATTCGTTCGCCATTCCTCCATCGTTGGTATGGGGC
>ENA-UENW01000509-UENW01000509.1-marine-metagenome-genome-assembly--contig:-NODE-509-length-11070-cov-161.653801_pt1 | contig 11070 bp, 8 predicted proteins | sample MGYA00237876_ERZ529329 | MGnify/ENA primary metagenome ERZ529329 (study PRJEB26372, sample SAMN05368346) | marine metagenome | biome: cultured habitat; feature: ocean water; material: water; isolation... | reverse complement strand
CAGAATTATTGATAACGACGAAACATTACCCCAGAAAACCCCCCAAATATCCATCGGGGATGGGGAAATAGTAGAAGGAGACCGGGGTCAGAAAAAAATGACATTTCAAGTCAAACTGAGCAACCCCAGCAACAAAACAGTCACAGTAAATTATACCACAGTAGATGGGAGCGCTAAGTCAGGAAAAGATTTTCAACGGAAAAGCGGCGTAGTGACATTCAGACCAGGGGAGACGAAAAAGACAGTTAACGTTTCAGTATTGGGAGACGCTTTATCGGAAAATCTTGAGTTGTTTCAGGTCAAACTCACCAGTGCCCAAAATGGGAAATTTTCAGCTCAGACAGATCAATATGCCACAGGTATTATTCAGGATAATGACCAACCGCAAATATCCATCAGTGATGCCAAAATTACAGAAGGCAACAGGGATAAGAAAAACATGAAATTTGAAGTCAAATTGAATAGCGCCAGCAACCAAACAGTGAAAGTAAATTATGAGACTATTGACGGCAGCGCCAAGTCAGGAAAAGACTATGAAAAGAAAAGCGGAGTCGTGATATTCAAACCAGGGCAGACGAGAAAAACCATCAACATTTCCACTTTGGGAGACACATTATCAGAAAATCTTGAGTTGTTTCAGGTCAAACTCAGCGGTGCCCAAAATGGAGAATTTTCAGCTCAGACAGATCAATATGCCACGGCTATTATTCAGGATAATGACAAGCTCCCGGAAATATCCATCAGTGATGCTAAAATTACGGAAGGAAATACAGAAAAGAAAGAGATGGAGTTTGAAGTCAAGTTAGATAAGAGTAGCACTCAAACAGTGAAAGTTAATTATGAGACCGTTGAGGGCAGCGCTAAGTCAGGAAAAGACTTTCAAAAGAAAAGGGGAGTGGTGATATTCAAACCAGGGGAGACGAAAAAGACGGTGAATGTTCCTATTTTGGGAGATACCGATAATGAAGCGAATGAGAAATTTGAGGTCATACTCAGCAGCCCTAAAAATGCTAACTTATCGGATGGGAAAGGAGTCGGGACTATTCAGGATAACGACAGAGAAGCTATTGACTTAGGAGTTCTTTCCGAAAAGCCAATTTTGAAGTCTGATAAAATTGGGTTTACCACTGGAGGAGCCAACCGAGATACAGAAGACTATTTTCGTTTTGAGGTGGAAAAAGAAGGTTTAGTAAATATTTTTATGGATAGTTTTGTGCAAAATATAGGAATGGAATTATATGATCAAGATGATAGTTTACTTTTCCGGTCAAATGTAGATGGTCTTGGTTTAGAAGCTATTAATAAGACTTTGGACCCTGGTATTTATTATTTGAGAGTTTTTCCAGTGGGCTCGAATAGGACTACATATAATTTAAGTATTAATATTGTTGAGAGATGATAAAATGTCTATAAATAATCAGTTTGAACTTCTCAATTTTTAACTGATGAAAGTATCAGCTTTCTGAGATTTTATCTGAGGTCTAAATAAAGATAATTTCCTAATAATTTCCTAATATTATGTTAGATAGTATCATTCGTGTAAAACCAGGCTGGGAGCTGCGGCCTGCTAACTAAAACTTGCCGCCTTAATCTCATCCTGGTGGGAGCTAGGGGTGGGTTCCCAACTTCTTAAAAAGGCTTTTTCAGCTAGTGGGGGCAAATAATAGCTTGATATTTAATTTGCTCCCTATTTATTATGTTAATTCATCATTATTAGATATAATACTTATCCAACGAAATTGTTTAGTATTATCTGCTATAGGTTTACTATCACTGTCCGGGTAAATAATAGTTAATTTTTTGTCAGATTTTAGCTGAGATTTTAGTTGATAAATTATCTTAACTCCCATCATACCTTGTACTTTAAATCATAGCATTTTTTAGGTTAGCGATCGCTAATTATTCAAACAATATAAATCTAGTTTAATACCCATTTCCCGTAATTTTTTTCAGCCAAAATTCAGAAATATTTTTGCCATTACTATAAAGCTATTTTTTTCTGTTTTAAACCTTAGTAAATCCGAGAGTAAAAAGCCACTTAATTCATTTTTATCTAGGTCATAAACATAATATTATTCACATCTAAAACCCAAAACCTAACACCTAACACCTGCCACCCTGACCACATTTAATTTTTCAACATTATTTAAAACCCCAGGCGCCACAGCCTTAGGAATACAAACCACATTCCCCGCTCGCATTTTCTCCAAGCGATCGCCAACCACAGAAACAAGCTGACTCAACCGCCAGCGCATAACCTCCCCATGCACCGGAATAATCTCAATTTCATCTCCCAGCGCCACAGACTCAACCAACTGTAAAACAATACTTTCTGACGTCGTCTCCATTACAATTCCTAAATACTCATGAGTACCCCTACTACTTTCCAACTGCTTATATACAGAATCACTCCCTGCAGGACTTTCCAACGAAGCAGAATCATAGTCACGGTGAGGAATAGACTCTAACTCAGCCACAATTTGACTCAACATTTCTGGAGTTAACCTCCCCTCCCCATAAGCATCGATCGCTTGCCGATAAGCCCGACAAGTCACCGCCACATAAAACGACGACTTCATCCGCCCCTCTATTTTCAGAGAACAAATTTGATGCTCAAAAAACCCTCCTACCTGGTGAATACCCCATAAATCTTTAGAAGACATAAAAGTCACCGGGCGATCATCAGTTTTTTCCCCCAACTGATAGGGAAAACGACAAGACTGAATACAACCACCACGGTTAGAGTCTCTACCAGCAGTAAAATTAGAGATTGTACAATTACCCGAAAAAGCCATACACATAGCACCATGCACAAACATTTCCACATCAACGCCAGTCTGCGCTCTAATTGCCCCACCCTCTACCACACTAACTTCTCGCCCCACTATCAGACGCTTCACACCAAACTGTTTCCACATTTGACCAGCATAAGAATTCAGACAAGATGCTTGAGTCGAGAGATGAATATCGATATCAGAACTACGTTTCACCACTCGCAAAACCCCCAAGTCAGAAACAATAACCCCATCAATACCAATATATTCTAGAAACCGACAATATTCTGCCAAACCCTCAAAATCATCATCATGGAGAAAAGCATTCAGAGTCAGGTAGACCTTAGCATCATTTTCGTGAGCAAAATTTACCCCATATTCCAAGTCATAGTCAGAAAAATTATCCGCTCGCGTCCGCAGACCGTATTTTTGCCCCCCCACATAAACAGCATCAGCACCATAAGTAACCGCAACCTTTAGACGTTCAAGATTTTTAGCAGGAGCTAACAATTCTGGTTTCCACATATTATTTATATATATTCATAGTCATGAACTTATATATTTTAGCTCCCTCCCTAAATCATGCTTTAAAGAATCAGAATTAACGCTATAATTCAAAAATACAGGTTTTGCAGAAATTTGCAGCAAGAAAAACCATGGTGAAACAACTCAAAACCGAAACCCATCAAGAAATTGTTTATCCCGATAGTGATGGCCAACCAATAGCAGATAATACAGTTCAATTTCGCTGGATAGCGGTCCTCTACCATAATTTAGCTTGGCTATTTGCCGAAAATCCTCAAGTCTTTGTAGCTGGAGATTTACTTTGGTATCCTGTAGTTGGGGATAATAAGTTGCGTCAAGCCCCAGATGTTATGGTAGCGTTTGGAGTACCTAAAGGAGATCGAGGTTCTTATCAGCAATGGAAAGAAAATAATATTGCTCCCCAAGTAGTGTTTGAAATTCTTTCTCCAGGAAATACTTTGAAGGAGATGAGTAAGAAACGCCTATTCTATGATAATTATGGAGTGGAAGAGTATTATTTGTATGACCCACAAAAAAATGATTTGACAGGATGGTTGCGTTCTGAGTCCTTACTGGATGTAATTGATGAAATGAATGGTTGGGTCTCTCCAAGATTAGGAATTCGCTTTGAGGTCTTGCCCGAAACTTTACAATTATATCATCCAGATGGTCAATTATTTGCAGATTATCTGGAGGTTCAAAAACGGTTAAATGAAGTTCAAGAACAATTGGACAATGTCCAAGAACAATTGGACGACGTCCAAGGACAATTGAATGAGGAACGTCAGGCTAAAGAACTTGCTAAGTCAGAGCTCCAACAGGAACGTCAGGCTAAAGAACTTGCTGAAGAACGTGCCAAACGTTTAGAAAAATTACTTCGAGAAGCAGGAATAGATACTGATAGTGGGACTTAAAAAAAATAGGGGGCTCAAACAGACTTAAATATAGACGGGGGAAGGCTTCTATCTCAAAAAGGTATAAATCCTGAATAAGCGAGGGTTCTAGCCATTTTTAGGGCATAGACATAATTTCCTTTTCTAGAACGACCTTTCCCCATCTTTTTCACCAGAAAATGTTTACAGCAACTTTAATTTTAGTAGACCACAGTAGGGACGTTCCATGGAAAGTCTTTACAAAGTTTTGTTTTGGTTGTGACCATATTTATCAGTCTGAAAAGCGCTGTAAGTACCAATAGCTGAATGTTTATAATTCAAATATAGAGGTTTTGCAGAAATTTTCAGGGAAAAAAACAATGGTGAAACAACTCGAAACCGAAACCCATCAAGAAATTGTTTATCTGGATAGTAATGGCCAACAAACCTCCAGATGGTCAATTATTTAGAGATTATCTGGAGGTTCAAAAACGGTTAAATGAAGTTCAGGAACAATTGGATGATGTCCAAGAACAATTGAATGAAGAACGTCAGGCTAAAGAAGTTACTCACTCAGAACTCCAACAGGAACGCCTCCCTAAGGAAGTTGCTAAAGAACTTGCTAAACGTTTAGAAAATTTACTTCAAGAAACAGGAATAGATTTTGATATTAAATAATGGGAGTTCAAAAATAGAGGTGGGGTGAGCAAATAAGTGGGGGTTAAGCATCAAGACTGTAGCTTCTCACTTTATTCATTCCATCCAGCATTAGGTACCTTTTGCTCCCTGTCTTCCTTTTGTAAATATAATTTGTAAATATAATAAGTATTTAACTGGATTTTATATTACTAGTTATTAAAAAAAAAATTGATGTTTTCAAAAGTGAATTATGGCAATCATACTAGATTTGATATAGTACTAATATTATCATGTATTTATTCTAGTTTTGCAGTATTTAATTTGAGGTTAAATTCTGTTTCTATATGTCTACGACCTAATGTCGAAAAAAACTATCTTAATTCCATATTTTTACTTCAATTTTCTCTAATAGATATTCTTTTTCTATTAGTTGAGACCAGATAAATTAAAAAATAGCTATGAAATAGTCCACTTCTTGAAATAGGCGATCGCAATTCCTCAAATATAATTCTGGAAAAAATTCTTTTAACTAACTGAAATTATTCAATAATTTCAGCAGTATTGTTTGTAATATTATTATCAAAAATTACTATTTACCAGGAAATATTTTTGGTGATAAAAATTGCGATCGCAGCTTTTTCAAGAGTAATAGTAGACATTTTCTCTATTCTCGGCAGGCATTGCCACAGTAAAGCTCAAAATAAAACCTAAAAATTAATATGTATATGACTCAAGTAAAATTTCAAAATACTTGAATTTGATTAATAACTCAAGGAACCCTAAATTATTTTGAAAGCCTTGTAAAAATTGCTTCTATTGATGGAGGTAAACGACGCATAATTTTACCTTTTTCCCGGTCAACAGTTACTAAAGTCACTTTGGCAGTCGTATATAATTCTTGATTATCCAAAGATTGAATTTTGTAATCCCATTCTAACCTAACCCCTTGAGTATTTCTCATGCAGGTCTTGACCACAACTACCATACCCAGCTTTATAGGTTGATGATATTTTATCGAAAGATCGACTACTGGCAAATCACAACCGAGGTTAACTAACTCAGCAAATTCAATACCAATAGAACGTAAACTTTCGACTCTCGCCTCCTCCATCCAAGAAAGATAAACTCCATGCCAAACAATACCACCATAGTCAGTATGGTGTGGATAAACCCGAACTACATATTCAAACCAGACTTCCGGCTTTTCAGTAGGTTGATTTTCAATTGCACTTGTAGGTAATTGAGGTTGAAATTGTTCTGATGAGGCCACTTTACAAAAATTTCTAAAACTCTACATTTCTCAAATTTACCATTGCAATTAGGAATATATGCTAGTTTAAATGACTATTATTATTTGGTTCACTTAACTTAAGATATGATTAATAAAATTTTGTTAGCAGTAGGTGGTCGGGGATTATGTGAAGAGATGCTCAATATGTTGATGGATATCCCCTCTTTCCAAAAAGCATCTGTAACTGTCCTACACGTTATACAGCCTCAAGTTACTTCAGAAGGTATGTCAAGAAAATTAGAAGAAGGCGGTAAAATTTTAGCTGAAGCTGTTAAATCATTAAAAGTAGCTCCCGAAAAAATTAATTCTCGACTCAAACAAGGAGACCCAAAAGATATTGTTTGTCAAATAGCTGACGAAGAAAAATCTGACCTAATTATTATGGGTTCCCGGGGTTTAGGCAAGCTCCGAGCCATTCTAGAAAATTCAGTTAGTCAATATGTTTTCCAGTTAACTACTCATCCCATGTTATTGGTAAAAGACGATGTCTATATCCAAAAAATTAAAAATGTGATGGTTGTCTTAGACCCATCAGAAGAAGGAAAAAATTCTCTCAAGTTGGGTATGGACTTAGTCAGTCAAGTTTCTGGAGGAAAATTAATTTTGAGCTATGTCAAGAAAGACATGAGTGGTAAGTCTAGTCAAGACTACACATCAGATGCAGAAAAAGAGCCTATAATAGCCGAAGCTATAGCAGAAGCAAAAAAAAGGGGTATTAAATATAGTTGTGTTACTGCAAGTGGTAAACCTGGGCCAGAAATTTGTAAAATCTCTCAGGAATTGAATGTAGGTCTATTAATCTTGGGTTCACCAGATCGTCGTCCATCCGTAGCCAAGAACCTTGTAGACCTCGATAAACTATTAGGAAACTCTTTATCAGACTATGTAAGAGTTTATAGTAGTTCTCCTGTACTTTTAATCCGCTAAAGAGCGCCACAGAAAACTCAAAATTTAGCCCCCTTTAACCCTCCTCTATTTTTGCTACCATAAACCTACTAACTATCTTTATCCTCTAGCGCCAAACCACCAAAACTACTATAACTTAACAGATGAATGAGTGCTAATGGTTAGTTATATAAGTCTTCAAAAGTAGGAGCATAATATAAAATACTCCCACACTAAGCTAATGCTATGGTGTGGGCTCTCCTTTAAGAGTCCCAGTACTCCGTCAGACTTCAACGACCTTAAAGACGAAATGCTTTACCGCCCTGTTTTTTATACTGATCCTTGGGTCTACATTACCCTCTATTAACATACCGCAGTACTCACAATTTGGGAGTTATTTTGGATAATTATATAGGGACTTTTTCGCCACAATTTGACCATCAAAAAAACCCAGAATAATATTGTAAATTAATGGGACATTAAGTCCCATTAACTAACCATTGATTCATCTCACGCCATAATCTTTAACAAGAGCGTAAAGCTTCTCGACGATAAAGCTAAAAACTTTACTCCTACTTGATTTTTTTCTGTGATCAACTCCTAGCTTTTTAGCTTTGTTGACTATTATTGGTTTGAATGTACAAAATGATCAAGAAAACCGCTGGCACAAATATAAACAAAATGGTTGCCACAAAACCCAAATCATTAACTTCCATAATTACCCACCGAAGAATTTAAATACCATAAATCCAGAATACCATTATTTACGTTTTGGTTTTGTTTTGACAACCACAGGACCGTTCACTAGGACCTGACAAGCTAATCTCCAGTTTTCAGGCCTCTTTTTTAACTTTTTTTCTTCCACCTCAGTACGGGGTGAAAGATTTTCCAGACCTTCAATAATTTCTACAACACAAGTGCCACACTGTCCATAGCCACCACAATTCATCAATTTGGCCGTAAAGGTGTAAATGTCAACGCGATTTTCTAGAGCTTTGAGCCTTAAATTGGCTCCATCAGCAGCAATTACTTCCTGATTTTCGTTTTCAAACTTAATGTTGGCCATCATGAATTATTAATTTATTGTTATAAAAAAATATTAACTAATATTAAGAACTTTAACTTAATTTTTAAGTTTAAAGTCTCCCACCCGCATCAGGCAACTTTTTATTAGTTTTTCCTTATCTGTGAGCAATTAATTCTGAGATAAACTAACCAGTTCCTAGGCCGACCCATAGAGGCCAAAACTTATCCAGATTCTGAATATTTAAATCATCCAAATCTTATAATATCCTTGTATCAAAATACTTTTGAGATTCATGACCTCAGGTCATAACCAAAACCCTATAAAGTTGCTTTCGGCATTCTACGCAAATATGTTGCGGAGCATTTTATGGTCACTGGTCACTCACCCTGTGGTCTAATGAAATAAAAAGCGCCTTCAATTTATTTATCTGAAACTATTTTTGTTTGATTTGGACTATTGACCCAAACAAAAAAAACCGTATATTTAAAGTAAAAAGATTACACTATAAGTTTTAGAGCTTATTTTTAACCTATTTTTCTTAAAGTCCCCCAACCTCTCCATCTCCCCTCTCCCCAGATATCTTTTCAGAGAAAAGTTAGTAATAACTCTTAAAGGAGTTAAAAAGCCTTGACTTATAAATGGGTGACTTTTGACTTTCTTAGTTCAGGCCTACATTTTACACCTTAACCTGTCATCTTAAAAGTAGTAGAAAAATCCCTAAAACTCTTACCTATTTATATTCAGTAAATTAGGTTCACTAGACAAAGCGATCGCCAAACCATCACCAATAAATTAAACATTGATACTAAATTTATCTAGATAAACCTTGGCCTATTATCTGATCCAGAACTTCACAAACAATCCTAAATTCTAACCCCTGACTTTCCATACTACTTTTGAAAGTGCAGAACATAGCTTAAGGATTATTTGACAAACTCCCATCAGGAAGATTACTCACAGCTCGTTGCAGTTCCGACAAAGAACGATTATAGTCAATTATCGCCCTTAACAAATTATCCTCAGCCCTAGTCAAATCCGTCTCCTGTTGAATAACTTCTAACTGAGTTCCCACACCTGCTTGAAATCGTAATCTCGCCAAACGTAAAGCTTCCTTCGCCTGCTCCACACCCAACTCAGCAGTATCAATATTCTCAAAGCTAGCTTCCAAACCAAAGAAAGCTTCCTCAACTTCCCGACGAATCTGATTTCTAACCTGCTCAAACCTAGTCTCTGCAATCTCCCCATTCAGTATACTTTGTCTAGCAGAAGCCCTTGCTGCACCACCATCAAAGAAATTCCATCTAAACCTCAATCCTATTGTACTACCATCAGCCCAACCCCTAGCTGCTCGCCAACTTTGGTTCTCAGTAGTTAATGCTAAAACATTGTAGGTAGCAAAAAAATTCAAGCTTGGTCTAACTGATGAAAGAGCTAGTTTCCGCTGCTCATCACTTAAATCTCTTTGCACTAACTGCTGTTCTAACTCAGCTCGGTTCCGAAAAGCTGCCACAATTGTTTCATCTAAAGATAAAGGCCAAGACCCCACTGGCTCAATTGGATCGGCAGCCGTCAAATTTATCAACTCATTGGCACTTAGTCTTTCTGCCAAACGACGTTGGGTAGTACGTTGATCTCGAAGAGCATTTGTCAGACTTTGTTGTTCATTAGATAATGTTACCTGAGCTTGCAATACATCAAATCTAGTTCCTACTCCTGCTCTTTCTAAAGCTTCCGCATCTTCCAAACTTTTGCGAGAATTTCTAACAGCAGCTTCTCCAATTTTAACCCGTCCATCTGCTTGTTGTAAATTATAATAATCGTCCGATACATTCAGACGTAATTCTTCTGAAAACCTCTCTAATTCTAACTCCCGTAGACGTATTTGTTCCCTAGCAACTCCAATTCTTGAAGAACGAGCTTTACCAAGACCAAGGTCATAATCAAATCGAAATGTATTGTTAAAAGTTGTAGTCGGGAAATTTTGAATATCAGTATCTATGAGCTCGTCTCTTCCTGTTACCTTATTGACTCGTTTTTGAGCCTGTGCTTGCAAGTCACCAAAAGCACTTTCTGTACGTTCTATAACTGATTCAAAAGTCAGACTAGGCCACAAAGCAGCTTGAGCTTCTCGCAGAGCAGCTTTACTCCTGTCAACTTCTAGTTGAACAATTTGGATATCTGGGTTATTGCGTCGCGCTAAATCAATAGCTTCCTCTAAAGTAATTGGTATTGTTTCTTTTATCTGTACTTGATCAGGAGTAACGGGAAAGTATAGTGGATTGGAATTTGGTTCTATTTGAGGAGGAGGATTTGTTTGTAAGGTTCCATTGGGTACTGGTGGAGGAAAACTTTCATTATTTTGTTGAGCAATAATCAAGCTACTATTATTTGATAAATGTTTTTGATTCTCAACCCTAGCTAAATTAGGAACAGTATTCATAGTTGAAGTTTGATTGAGACCAGTCTTTATCTGAACAGAATTTTGCTGTTTTGAAGTATTTCCAAAAGTAGGTGGACGCTGAATAATTGAGACTAGACTATTATTGGTTCTTCCTACTAATCTAATTGGATTATTTTTATTTTTTTGCGGATTATTTAATACAGATGCCTGGGTTTCAACCTCTGATAAATCATTTATTGTTGCCATTGTAGGAGCACGATTTATACTAGTCATCACTTGGTAAGAATTTCCTAGAATTGGATTTCTTTCGGATATTTTTTCACTATTATTAGTCTCATTTTTTTGATTCTTAATTTCTGGTGTTGATGCCTTTAAGTCTGTCTGATTTTTTCCATTTTCAACTTGATATTTTTCTAAATCCAAGTTAAATATTTCTGCATGATTTAATAAATTAGTTGATTCTTGAAAGCTAATTTCTTCAGAAAAATTTATTTGATTTGCTACCTCTAAATTTCCAGATTTTGACTCCAGCAATTCTAAAAATATAGAATTTGATTTACCCAGATTCTCCACATTATTTTCTGAATCTATGCTTAATCTTTCTGGATTATTTGAAAAAGTAATTGATTCTTGAAAGCTAATTTCTTCAGAAAAAT
>ENA-UENW01000507-UENW01000507.1-marine-metagenome-genome-assembly--contig:-NODE-507-length-11202-cov-158.544274_pt1 | contig 11202 bp, 10 predicted proteins | sample MGYA00237876_ERZ529329 | MGnify/ENA primary metagenome ERZ529329 (study PRJEB26372, sample SAMN05368346) | marine metagenome | biome: cultured habitat; feature: ocean water; material: water; isolation... | reverse complement strand
TTTTGCCGCAACCTACTTAGGATTGCTATATTTCTTATTCTACATAATTAACTTTTTGCTAATTTATACCTCTGAAGTTTGAAGTTTAAGAAATTCAGTATTAACACCAGACTCACGAGTTAAAGCTATTTTTCCTGTTCTCGCAATTTCACGAATACCGTATTTAGAAAGCATTTGGACAATAGCTACCATTTTTCCTGGGTCTCCCACTACTTCAATAGTTAATGAGTCCTCTCCTACGTCTACTACTCGCGCCCGAAAAATAGTTGCGATCTCTATCACTTCTGAGCGCATACTTGTAGTAGCATTAATCTTGAGTAACATTAATTCTCGTTCTACACAGGGAGCAGCTGTAATATCGTGTACTTTCAAAACATTAACCAACTTATATAGTTGCTTGGTTAACTGTTCAATAATTCCATTATCCCCAGGTACTACCATTGTAATTCGAGACACACCGGTTTGTTCTGCTGGCCCAACTGCTAGGCTTTCAATATTAAAGCCACGACGGGCAAATAAACCAGCAATACGGGTTAAAACTCCCGCTTCGTCTTCAACTAATACAGAAAGAGTGTGTTTCATTATCTAAATTCAGTAGAAATGTATTTTATATTTAGTTATCTTATACTAAAATATGAATTAGATCAGGTAATAATTTCAGAAACAATTTTTATTGAATGGGAACGAGAGCTGGAAAAGCAGGTAAAAAAAAATTGGATGAAAAGCGAAAGATTTACTGTAAAAATATCTTATTTTCCCTTGACATTTTCTTAGTTAATTATGCTATTATATATATAATAAATATAAAAAAATAGGTCAACCCAGGGTGATAATTTACGAGTTTAAAGTTCAAGTTAAATCTCAGCAATATAAAGCAATAAATAAAGCTATTCAGATATCTAAGTTTATTCACAACAAGTGTTTATGATATTGAATGGACAATAATATAATTTTGTCTGTAAATATGATCTTAAGAAACATGGTATTGATTAGCTAAAGAGTTTAAATTTGCTAGTAAACTAAATTTAATGTCTGGATAATCTGCTGTGAAGAGGGTGTTGTCTAAAATATCTAGATTTTATTTACGATAACTGCAACAAAAAGTTAAGGGTAAAATCAAAAATTTAAAAATCATTGTTGTGCCATAAAATCTAAAACTTATGGTGGGAAATTATCAGAGCACAGAAAAGCAATTACTTTTTCAGAAAATAAAAATATAGTTACCTGAAAATTCAAAGTAACTTATGATTTTAACTACTATCAACTCAACCAAATAAAACGAGTTAGAATAGTTGAATTTGCTAATATTTATTATATTCAATTTGCTATTTAAATAAATTTATGCATTGAAACTCAATGGTTTAAAAAGAAAGCTAGCTTGGATTCTTTTCCAGGAAAATAGGGAGTAAATACAATTGATAATTGTGAAAAACCAATAGAACTTAATACTTAGAATTATCTATTACCTTTTATTGGTTTGGAAAAAACTGATCAATCCTAAGATTGAGGTAACTACTCAAAAAATAACTGTTAGTAAACAGGCAAATTATTCGTACTTAAGCTGCAGCTATAAACTTACTTTTATACCAATAGAAAAAAACTACTGAAGTTGTAGGTGTAGACTTAGGTATTAAAAAATTAGGAATTTTTAAGTAATGGGAAAGTTGTTGAAAGTGGGAACTCATAACGTAAGTTTGAAGTCAAGCTTTCCAAATTAAAATCTCTAAAATGGAATTAAGTTATTGGTTCAGCTAATTTGCAAAAAGCACAACTTAAAATTGCCAAGATACACAGAAAGATAGCTTTTCATATCGCGCAGGGAAATATTCGTAAAAACCTACTTCATAAATTGACAACTGACCTAGGCAAAAACCACGGCACTAAAGTCAATGAAGATTTAAATGTGAGCTGAGCATAACCCATCCTCAGTAAGAGTATCAGCTGCAGAGCAATGATTTTAGAAATTTAGGAAACAACTTCAGTATAAGACTCAGTTGTGTAGTTATGATCATGTAGTAGTAGATATATTTTTCCATCTTCACCCATCTTGAAGTAGTTGTGGTCATGTTAAAGATATGCCATTAAAGCTGAGGACTTAGCTTGTGGATGAGTAGCTGCCCACAGTCTAAGTTTAAGCAGGAAGTAAACTGGAAAATGTTATTTATTATGACGTTTTATATTAGTCTCAAGAAGCAATATCAAAAATTATGAGTGATGAAAGTCCAATTATTTTAGAAGTGAATAGTGAGTATGAAATAACTCAACGTTTAGATATTTGGCTGTCTCAACAAATGCTAGAGTTATCGCGATCGCATATTCAAAAGTTAATATCCCAAGGCAATGTGAAAGTAAATGACCAACTCTGCACTTCTAAAAAAGCAATAGTACACCAAGGGGATAAGATTATTTTAGTTATTCCACCACCAATACCTTTGGCAATAGAAGCTAATGATATTCCTTTAGATATTCTCTATGAAGATGATGCTTTATTAATTATCAACAAACCAGCAGGTTTAGTCGTACATCCTGCTCCCGGACATTCAGAAGGTACTTTAGTGAATGCACTTTTAGCTCATTGTGACTCTTTGGCAGGTATTGGGGGAGTTCAACGACCGGGCATTGTGCATCGGTTGGATAAAGATACCACAGGCGCGATAATGGTGGCAAAAACAGACCACGCTTATCAACATTTGCAGGCTCAGTTACAGGCAAAAACGGCAAGGCGAGAATATTTAGGAGTTGTTTATGGTAGTCCCAAAACTGACAGTGGTATAATAAATTTACCTATCGGTCGTCATCGGGTAGACCGCAAAAAAATGGCGGTGACACCAGTTGAGAGAGGTGGAAAAATTGCTGTTACTCACTGGGAAGTTAAGGAACGTTTGGGAAATTTTTCCATGATATTGTTTCGCTTGGAGACTGGACGGACTCATCAAATTCGGGTTCATAGTGCTCAAGTAGGATATCCTATCGTGGGTGATACTATTTATGGTAAGGGTCGTTCGGTGGGGGTGAATTTAACTGGTCAAGTTCTCCATGCTTGGCGACTAGAGTTACAACATCCGGTTTCTGGGGAGTTGGTAGAAGCGATCGCTCCTTTACCAGAAGATTTTCTGACTTTGGTGGAGGTTTTACGTAAACGTTTTGGGTTAAGTTAGTAGCCTGAGACAGAAGTTAAAAATTAAGAATCAAAAGTTAAAAATATTAATTAATAAAGTTATAATATTTTAAGTTAGGTTAAGCCCTAGTGCAAACCAACAGATGAGTCTATCCCAAAAAGGATGATTTTTGGAGATTTCACGATTTTTATATTACCTAAATATAAGGGTTTCAATTGAAGTTGGATAGGTTCATTAAGGGGGTATACCCTCCTGCAAAAAGCTAATTTTTTTTTTGCTTATTATATAATTTTAGGAGTAAAAGATAATGGATCGTGGAAAAATTGTGGCTATTATTACTGGAGCTATTTCTATTGCCTTGGCGATCGCCTATCTAATTATTGTACAACTATTAGACATGCGGGGTCCTGAAATGATACCCGCCCCGACTTCAATATTACCTTTTGTTTTTTAACAAAAGACAATTTTTAGAAGTAGTGATGCTTTCAGTATACCTTTCTCACTCTTAGGATATCAACTAGAAATCATCACTACTAATTTACAGTTACCTTAATTTTTTTGTTCAATATAAATCATACGAGTTCGGATAGAAATACCTGTAGTTGTAGAAGTCCAACCTATAATCAAATAATCTTCAATGGCATTTTTAATTGTAATTTTTGAATGGTCATAAACTAGCACAGCAAAATTTTTGATATATTCCTCGGTTGTCTCATCAAGACTTATTAAAATAGCTTTACGAGCAATTCGATAAATATGCTCTATAGCTTTTTGAGCATCTTCAACAAATAATAATGCTCCCAGACAAAAAACAAAATCGTAGGATTGAGTATCAATTTTAGGTAAAGCCGTTTCTATTGGTTTATGGATAGTTTGATAACCTCTTTTAGCTGAATATTCCAGCATATTAGCCGAAACATCAATACCTGTATATTCAAAATTTCCCTCTAATAATTCACTTAGAAAGCCTGTTCCACAACCTATATCTAAAATACTACCTTGATGGTAATTATATTGATGAAATATTTTAGCTGCCTCATAGACGTGCTGTGCATTACACTTGGGGTCTTTTAATACATCATCATAGTTAGGAGCAAAATCATCATAAAATTCTTCAGCAGAAATTTTATTTACCATAATTTATAGTTCAAGATTTACTTATGTTTACTCTTCCATGTAATACGATCAATAGGCAACATTAAATATTAAATCTTAGTCAACCATTATCTTAGTTTTTTTGCTGAATATAAATCATGCGAGTTCGGATAGGAATTCCCGTAGTTGGAGAAGTCCAACCTATAATCAAATAATCTTCAATGGCATTTTTAATTGTAATTTTTGAATGGTCATAAACTAGCACAGCAAAATTTTTGATATATTCCTCGGTTGTCTCATCAAGACTTATTAAAATAGCTTTACGAGCAATTCGATAAATATGCTCTATAGCTTTTTGAGCATCTTCAACAAATAATAATGCTCCCAGACAAAAAACAAAATCGTAGGATTGAGTATCAATTTCAGACAAAGCTGTTTCAATGGATTTGTGGATAGTTTTGTATCCTCTTTTAGCTGCATAATCTAGGATTTTACTAGAAATATCAATTCCTGTATATTCAAAATTTCCCTGTAATAATTCACTCAGAAAACCTGTACCACAACCAATATCCAAAATACTACCTTGATAGTAATTATATTGATGGAATATTTTAGCTGCTTCATTGAGGTAACGCACATAATACTTAGGATCTTTGAACAGATCATCATACTTGACAGACCAACTATCAAAAAATTCTTCAGCAGAAATTTTATTTACCATAATTTATACTTCAAAATTTACTGAATAACTGATATTAGCCATCTATTATATGTTAAGTTTTAGTGACGTTTTACCCCTCACAAAAGCCAGAAATTTTAACCCCTGTTTCGTACTTAAAACTTCTATAATAATTCTACAGATAAATATTAGTTGCCTTGATCATGTGATAAGAAATAAGTAATTGAGTCAAAGCTAGAGGATAACTCTGAAGCAACTCCCCAGTTGTACCAACTAGCTTACCTATATCTGGATGTGTTTCCAGGGAGCAGAAATCTTTTAAGTGGGGCATTTCCTTGCAGAGAATTATCTCTAACTCATTTACCTGTGCCTTAGTAGCATTACTGTCAATTTCCAATACATCTACTGGTTTACCCATATCTCGGTCTAAACCCAAACGGACTGCAGGTTGAAAACTAGGACTACCTTGATCGAGAATTTCTAAAAAATCTGGGTGGGGAATAGTTGGTCTAAGCAACAAACGGACATTAAGTTGAGAACTATTTATATCACTAGAATAGGGATAGAAGCTAACAACTACATCTGCCCACTTGCGTTGAGGACGGATAAATGCGTCTGAGTCTGCTTCCCGCTTTTCCATTTGTTTCAGGACTTCTGCCTCAGTGTAGCCCCTTTTCATCGTATCCCGTTTTACTTTCCATTTTGCCCTAAGTTTTTCTGGAGGGGCTAAGTAGACTTTCACGTGGTAACAGTCTCTTGCCCCCCTAGTCGAATAACCCAATAGTCCCTCAACAATAACGAATTTTTTAGGTTTAATATATTCTGGAGGGTCAAATTTTCCGGTTGAGTGATTATAAATAGGTTTGAGAATTGGTTGTCCGGTACTCAGCAAGCTTAGATGTTGCTGAATTATATCAAGATGGTTACAGTCTGGGTGGAGGGCAGTAATGCCTATTTCAGCTCGTTGTTTTCGATCATAGCGATGGTAGTCGTCTGTACAGATAACTGTAACGTTTTCTGGCCCTAAGACTTGAGCCACTCCTCTAGTTAAGGTAGTTTTACCCGCAGCGCTATCACCTACAACACCTAATATTATTGGACTATGAGTCATAATGTTGTTCTCCCATCAGAAAATGGCCTATATGGCACAACCTCAAATTTGTAATAATCTTTAATTCTATGGTTTATTTAGCACTGGGGGCAAGGTTTTTGATAATTAAAGAAAATGGGAAGTATTTTTAGAAGGTCAAAGGCACAAAATGAGATTCAGGTTAAATTCGCAGTATGGACTATATTTGAGGGTTGATTATTGTAGTAGACTGTTATTCCTATAATGTTAATTTGTAATGTTATTTTGAATAGCATATTTATTCAAAAGTGGTTCAACTTCTCTCTTTGCTGTAATAAGAATTATAGGAAAAAATTAAACTTACAGTTTTAACTATATCAATCTAGTAGTTGATTGTTTCAGCTAAAATTGTAAGTTATATTTGTTATTATGTTATGTTTTTCTCTGGGATATAAACAGCAAAACTTTGCAGTAGGAAACAATAGTTAAGTATAAACATCGCTAATTTTTTAGCTCGATATTATAACATGAAACGATTCAGTAGAAGTTATAGAAGATGAAAAAAACCTTCATTAATTTTCCCTTCTGACTCCTGACTCCCTTGAATATCTAATTACATTGAATATAATTCTTCCATACCCAGCCTACTTGTTGAGAATTAGCCATAGATCTAACGTAAACCCACTTTCTTTGAGACTGTTGCCCTGCTGGTGGTTGTGAAACTTGTAGTTGAGTACCCTTATTAAAAAGGTAGGGCATAGGTTTACTTCGAGCATTGGGAAAGTCTTGAACTGGAATATTGGGGGAGTTAGGCCAACCTGTAACTTGACACATTGTTCCTATAGGTACTCCACCTGTGGTATTCCCTGTATTGGGTAGTTGCGAAGCAGAGAGTGTATTGCAATTTTGCAGGTAGAGACTATATACCCAACCTTGAATATTATTTGGTGCTATCACTTGGGTCCATTGTCCGTCATTAGTCCTATTGATGACTGTTACAGAAGTACCATTATTAAAAAAAGCAATACTTTGACCTCCAACTGGTTGATTTCGGAAACTTACACCCTGACGGTTATCTTCTGGTGAAGACTGCAGTTTACAAACTTGTTTTTGTTGAGCAATTAATATCTCATTTGTGCTTTTAATTCCTGGAGTCCATTGCTCTGCCTTGGCAGTATTTAGCATTTGGCTTCCTAAGAAAGATAGGAAAGCAATTGTTAATACTCTTAAAGAATTTAAATTTTGTTGAATATTATTGTGCATAAATATTTTGATGAATTTTTCCTAAAAAAAAACAGTTGGTATTCAAGTGCTAAATGCTTCGGAAAAACAAGTTTAAAATATCAGTTTTATTTTCTTCAAGAAGTCAAAAAATTATTCCTGAATACTAAACTTTTCTGTACAACGGATAAACATTTCTACTCCTATTCCTAAAGCTGTTTCATCAAAGTCAAATCTAGGATGATGGTGAGGATAAGCTAAACCTTTTTCAGAATTTGCAGAGCCTAAAAAGAAATAACAACCGGGTACTTCTTGTAAGAAAAATGACATATCTTCTGCTCCCATGGTTTGACATTCTGGTATGACACCGGCAGGAGTTTCTACTATTAATTCCGCAACACTTCTAACTATATCTGTAACTTTTGGGTTGTTAATTAATGGGGGATAAAGTGGTTGATAATTCAACTCATAATTAGCTCCATAGCTTGCGCAAATTCCAGAAATTATTTGCTCCATTTGTTTACTAAAATAATTTTGATAATCTAAATTAAAATAGCGCACTGTACCAGCCATTCTAGCAGTATTAGCTATAACATTAAATGCTCTACCTGCGTTCAACTGACCTATAGTTACAACTGCTGAGTCTATAGGACTAATATTCCGAGATACTATTGTTTGTAATGCATTAATAACTTGTGCTGCTACTACAATAGAATCTATTGTTTGATGTGGCATGGCTCCATGGCCACCTTTCCCTAAAATTGTGCAATTAAATCTTTCGCTGGCTGCCATAAGAGCACCACTGCGGACTCCTAATGTGCCTAGGGGGAGATTATTCCATAGGTGCAAACCAATTATGGCATCTACATCAGGGTTTTTTAGTACTCCTGCTTCGATCATTGGTTTGGATCCTCCTGGTCCTTCTTCGGCAGGTTGGAAGATTATTTTTACTATGCCACTAAAATTTTCAGGATGAGTAGCGAGATAGTGGGCAGTACCCAGGGCGATCGCTGTATGTCCATCATGGCCACAGGCGTGCATTACACCATTATGTATGGATCTATATGGGACGTCGTTTAATTCTTGTATTGGTAGTGCGTCTAGGTCGGCTCTAATAGCTAGTACCCGTCCTGGTTTATTGCTGTTAATAGTTGCAACTATTCCTGTGTTAGCAATTCCTGTTTGATGTTCGATGCCCCACTCTTGTAATTTTTGAGCAATAAATTTTGCTGTTAAGTGTTCTTTGAAACCTAATTCTGGTCTTTGATGCAAATGTCGTCGCCACTCAACTAATAGAGGTTGCATTTTTCTAATCTCTGGGCGCAGTTGAGACTCGATAAGGGAATTTGAGTTGGGAATAGTTGAGACCATGTTTTTGATAATTAAGAATTTAACTCCTGATTTCTAAATTCTAACTTCTTTCTTTTGAGGGTTTGAGAGGCCAAATTCCTAATGTCCCTAATAGATATGGTGGTTGTGGGTCAGTTCTTAGTAATTAAAAATTTAACTTTTAACTTTTAACTTTTAGTTTCTGGCTTTTGACTTTTAACTTTTAACTTTTGACACTACTGGCAGAAATTTCTCTAAGTCTAGGTTAGAAGCTGCTTTTGCTAATTTATCTAAGTCGGTAATGTCTTTTAAGTGTGGTATAATACCGCAAACTTGCATTTGAGTTAAGGATTCAATTAAGTCAACTGGAGTCCAGTCAGCTATTTCTTGTTCTGAGCAGGGTTTGATACAGTTGAGGATAATGCCTCGGAGGTTAACTTTCATCTGACGGGCTAGGGCAACGTTTGCTACAGTTTGAGCGATCGCTCCTAACTTAATTGGTACTACTAAAATAGTGGGTAAATCCCAATCTCTAGCTATATCTGCTACGGTGAGTTCCTTAGTTACAGGGGAACCCAGCCCTCCTAAACCTTCAACTAATACAAAATCTTTTTGCTCTCGCAAGGTTGTAAAAGTTGACCATATTTTGTCTAATTGTATTAGACGACCTTCTTTTTCTGATGCTACGGGTGGTGCAACTGGTGTCTTATACCATAAAGGGTTGATTTCGTCAAGAGATTGTTCGAGGGAAAATAGTTGGGTGTAGAGTTCGCGATCGCCAATACCAGTTTGAATAGGTTTAAACAGGGCTAACTTCTGGTTTTTGTAGTAAGTTTGCCAGTAAGCAGCAAGAGCGATGGTCAATATTGTTTTGCCTGCGTCAGTATCAGTTCCAGTAATTAAAAGTTCTTTCAAGGTGTTTATCGGAAGATTTGATTGATAATTATTCAATATTATTGGATTTTGGTTAACTCCGGCAGTAGTCTGGATGAAAGGTTAAAATTAAGGTCTAAACTTCTAACTTTTAACTTCTAAATTCTAAATATGATCAATTGGGGGCCCTATCTAGAATCAGTTTGCCGAGAGTATGACCGTTGGTGGGAGGTTTATACTCTGACGGATGTGGCGGGAAAAAAGCCCCATGAGCAAGGGCAAAATATTTTTCCTTCTTTCGATTTGGGTTTGATGGTACAAAGGGTTAAGTCGGAGGAAAAGCAGGGGAAAGACCCACAAGAGAAAATTGAACGGTTGACGGTTTTGGAGGGTTTACGGAAATATGCGGCTAATCATGTTTTATTGGTGGGAAGACCGGGGTCGGGAAAATCTACTGCTTTGGCCAGGTTGTTGTTGGAGGAGGCACATAAGGTCTGGTCTGGGGAAAATGGCCAAATTCCTATTCTCATAGAATTGCGCTACAGTAAATCTTCTGTACTTTCGAGAATTCAAGCTTTTATTGATAAGCACAACCACAATACATATATAGATGAAGAGACTCTGAAAAGTTTGCTGCTTCAAGGTAAATTTTTGCTGCTATTTGATGGGTTTAATGAGATGGCGTCGGAGGAGGCGCGACAACAGGTGAGAATGTTCCGGCAAGACTACCCAGAAACTGCTATGGTGTTTTCGACCCGAGATTTGAGTCTGGGGGGAGACTTGCGGATTGAGAAAAAGCTGGAAATGCAGCCCCTGACAGAATCTCAAATGCAGGATTTTGTCTGTGCTTATTTGCCGGAACAGGGTGAAAATTTGTGGGGACAGTTACAGGGGAGGTTGCGGGAGTTGGGGGAAACTCCGATGTTTTTGTTGATGTTGTGTTCGGTGTTTGACTATAACAAGGTCATACCTGCTCATCTGGGGTTGGTATTTCGTGGTTTTACTCAGACTTATAGTGGTCGTATTAAGCAGGATGTTCTGGTTGATGAAAGTTCTCGGCGTTGGTGGGATCGGTTATTGCAGGAGTTGGCGTGGGTGATGACAACTGGGGGGTCGAAAACTGAGATGATGGTTGCTATTCCTCGGAAAAAGGCTGAAGATGTATTGGCGGACTTTTTGCGAGGGCAGGTGGTGGCTCCGACTGACTGTGCCATGGGTTGGTTGGAGGATCTGTTGGAGTATCATTTGATCCAGGTGGGAGATGATGGTCAGATTTCGTTTCGCCATCAGTTGTTGCAGGAGTATTATGCGGCGGAAAGGTTGTCGTCGCAGTTGTCTGGTTTGAGTGACTATGAGTTGCAGTGGGATTATTTGAATTATTTGAAGTGGACGGAAGTGGTGGCGTTGATGTTGGGGTTGGTTGAGGATGAGGTGTTAGCGGTGCGGGTGGTAAGGCTGGCGTTGGAGGTAGATTGGTTTTTGGGGGCGAGGTTGGTGGGTGAGGTAAAAGAGAAGTTTCAGGAAGCGGCGTTTGCTGAGGTTGATGGGTTGGAGTTGCCTGGGTTGGCGAAGGTTGTGTTGGCTGGGTTAACGATGTCGGAGGTTACTGTTCCGAGGTTGGTTCAATTTCTAGAACACTCAGACAAGTATATGCGTGGGAGTGCAGCACATGCTCTGGGTAAAATAGCTTCGGAAAAAGCAATTGAGGAATTAATTCCGCTCCTAAAAGACTCAGATGAATATGTGCGTTGGAGTGCAGCATATGCTCTGGGTGAAATAGGTTCGGAAAAAGCAATTGAGGGATTAATTCCACTCCT
>ENA-UENW01000494-UENW01000494.1-marine-metagenome-genome-assembly--contig:-NODE-494-length-11612-cov-179.531048_pt1 | contig 11612 bp, 4 predicted proteins | sample MGYA00237876_ERZ529329 | MGnify/ENA primary metagenome ERZ529329 (study PRJEB26372, sample SAMN05368346) | marine metagenome | biome: cultured habitat; feature: ocean water; material: water; isolation... | reverse complement strand
TTTTTTTACACTTATATTGAGTGATTTCAAAGTTAGATATATTGTTTATAAACTAACTTTTACTCCTGTTTTACTTTTAAAAAACTGGCAGAACTCACAAAGCAAAATATCTGGTTTTTGTTGAATTTTATGTTCTTGTTAAAAATCAAAATTATCCTCAAATTTAGTTTTTAGCCTAACTCCTGTTCCAAAGCAAAAATACTTTTTTTACACTTATATTGAGTGATTTCAAAGTTAGATATATTGTTTATAAACTAACTTTTACTCCTGTTTTACTTTTAAAAAACTGGCAGAACTCACAAAGCAAAATATCTGGTTTTTGTTGAATTTTATGTTCTTGTTAAAAATCAAAATTATCCTCAATTTTAGTCTTTAGCCTGACTCCATGTTATTTTAAATTGACAGTTCCTGTCCTGTGTTTTGATAATGCTAATGAAATTAGGGAAAAAGTCAAACTTACTTGAAATTTTTGGTAATACATCAAAAAAGTATTAGGAAAGTGATCAAGTTATATCAAGGACCGGAAGCGAGCACTAAACCAGAGCTTTATACTGCTGTGCTACCCTTGCAGCTAAAATCTAAATCAAATTGAAATAGTTAACCACCAACCTAACTGTGATTTCAGTTTGCTCCCAAACCTTGACAAGTTTATTCTCAAGTTTATTCTCAAGTTTATTCTGTCGTTGATGCCTGAGACCATTCTTTTGTCTGACTATACCATTAGTTCACTCTAATTGTGGAGTTCGCTATGTCACCAAGATAACTCAAACGCATCAATTTATTATAAGGGATATCTACAGTTTGTTTGAGGTAAGACACATCCGTATTGACTATCAACTACTACTATAGCTCTATGTTATAAGCAGGAAAAAGCTTGGGTTAACTGTTCACTTAACTTACTCATAGCAGTATCACAACCATTAATTCTTTCATGTATTAAAGGTAATGCCCAACTGCCCTTTGCTTCTGAAATTTAGGCTAATGTGCTATACCCAAAACCTACCCCTATTGGTTGATTGACTTTGATTTTACCAGGTTGATATTCATCGGTTCTTTCTTGCAGTACCACTGTATCTTGTCTGAGGCAAGCACTATGGTCTCCTAACAATAATAGTCTTTGATTTGAGGTGATACAATTAATATAAATTTCCATCAACTTGTATTTTGACGGATAACAGTCTTTTATAGCTTCCTAAACACTATGTTATTGTCACTGAAACACAGACGCCAAAGATAATTATGCTAGATAAATGGGATTTGAAGTTAAGATGCCTGCATCAGTAAGCTCAAAAACAGCATTCTTTGCATTTGCGAATAAATGATTAACTTGGTATCATCATTATTTTAACTTGTAACCAGGGATTTTGGCAAGATAATTTTTATTTCATGGTTGATTTTTTACCTTTTATTGACTTACCAAAGAACTAGATACTTACAAGCAAGACCAATCATACTAAATAGTATAATCATTAGTCATAAAAATGCTGGGATCTTCAATTGATATCAAATCTTGTTTCTCAAATTTATTGATTGTTTAATTTTCTTAAATCCTCTCTTTGATTGCATCTTCAACTATTTAGTCTAAGCTCCAGCACCAGAATTTGAACCTAAAATATTTACTTGAAAAGATTGCGACTCTGTCTATTGGGCTAGGTCAGCACAAAACTTTTTGTTCTCTCTCTAATTTGAACTGAGGAGATGATCACAAAAAAAAATAGCTATGATAAAAGACTTTTCCTGATTATTAAGTCTAGACTTGATCAACAATATTAGAATATTAGCGATCGCCTTAATTATATGGTAACAAATACTAACTCGATTAACATGAAAATTTATCTTTGATGACAAACCTACTATTTTGAAAGTAAGTTCTGACTAATATTTGTTCTCTTAGTAGATAGATAACTAAATCTTTATCAGGAGTTTAATTTTCCTTGTTTCTCCAACACAATCTACTTTTTCCCCAAGTCTACTTTGTCTTACCCCAGTTCTTCAGGTCAAACCCATCTTCTTTTAGAACTTATCATTCCCTTTGGATCTAAGAGCTCCAAGTATTTATACTCATTACTCCTTAAAAATGCCACAAGTTTCTAGAATGATTGATACATTCGCTCTGCCCTATTATCCCAATTATGCCCTTGTAAGCACTCCCCTATTCCCTAAACACGAAAATCATACATGCACTTTAGCGAGGCTAATCTTAAATATTTAGTTAACAGTACTTCACAAGATAGGTTACTATGGTTAAGGAAAGCTTAAAGTATTTTTAAGCTACACCTAGAGCTAATAATTTACTACCACCGAAAAATAACAATCCTGATTAGGAGTTAAATTTTAACAATGACTGATAACTGCTCTTCAAATACAGAAGAATTTTTCGTACATTACCAAAAAATAGATAAGCCAGAAGAAGCTTGTGGTGTTTTTGGGATTTATGCCCCAGAAGAAGATGTAACTAAACTTACCTACTTTGGTTTGTATGCTCTACAACATCGAGGTCAAGAGTCAGCAGGTATTGCTACTTTTCAAGGTGATAAAATATATATACATAAAGGAATGGGGTTAGTATCTCAGGTCTTTAATGAGTCAATCTTAGAACAATTGCCTGGTGATATAGGAATTGGTCATACTCGTTATTCTACTACTGGCTCTAGTCGTATTATTAATGCTCAACCTACTGTTGTTGAAACTCGTTTAGGGCAATTAGCCTTGGCCCATAATGGTAATCTTGTTAATACAGCAGAATTAAGGGAAATGTTAATTGAATGTGGGTGTAGTTTTAACAGCACTACAGATTCAGAAATGATTGCATTAGCGATCGCCACACATGTGAAAGTTGGTAAGAGTTGGCTAGAAGCTGCTATTAGTGCTTTTCATCTATGTCAAGGAGCCTTTAGTTTAACTATTGCCACTCAAGAAGGTCTAATGGGAGTGCGTGATCCCCATGGAATAAGACCTCTGGTGATTGGTACTTTAGAAAATACTAACTCAAAAAGATATGTTCTTGCTTCAGAAACTTGTGCATTAGATATTATTGGAGCAGAATATCTTCGAGATGTTGAACCAGGAGAATTAGTTTGGATAACAGAAAAAGGCATAGCTTCTTTCCACTGGAGTCAAAAAACTCAGAAGAAACTATGTATCTTTGAAATGATTTATTTTGCTCGCCCCGATAGTATGATGGAAGGGGGTAGTTTATATAGCTACAGACTCAGAATTGGACGTCAGTTAGCAAGAGAATCTTTTATAAGCGCAGATATGGTAATAGGCGTTCCTGACTCTGGTATTCCAGCAGCAATCGGTTTTTCCCAAGAATCAGGTATTCTCTATGCAGAAGGATTAATTAAAAATCGCTACGTTGGCCGTACCTTTATTCAACCAACTCCGCACATGAGGGAATCAGGTATCCGCATGAAACTTAACCCCCTCAAAGATGTTTTAGAAGGCAAGCGAGTAATTATAGTTGATGATTCCATTGTACGTGGTAATACTAGCAAGAAAATTGTTAAGGCTTTAAGAGATAATGGTGCCACAGAAGTCCACATGAGAATTTCTTCCCCACCAGTCACGCACCCCTGTTTTTATGGAATTGACACAGATAACCAGGAACAGTTAATAGGGGCAACAAAATCAGTCGCAGAAATTGCTGAACAAATAGGTGTTGACTCTCTAGCATATTTGAGTTGGGAAGGGATGTTGAAATCAACACAAGAGGACCCCAACAGTTTTTGTTCTGCCTGTTTTACTGGCAACTATCCTATTCCTTTACCAGAAAAACTGAAGCGTTCTAAATTAATATTGGAAAATCAAGTTAAAGTTTAAATAGTATCAGAGCTAATTATTTAATTTAGCTAAAATAAAGTTTTTATTTAACTTGGCTTTCATAAATATTAAACAACGGATGCCATAAGTTGCTCAACCTAAGTTGATGGAATTTTTAATTAAATAATTAAATATAGAATACAAAAGAATACAAAAAAATTAGCTGGAAAGCACTTATGTATTGATGATTCATAGATAATTATTGTAGTAATCAAGTAAAAAATGCTATAAAAAGCAATTTATTTTTTTCAATATATACTCTATCAATAAGCTCTTATCTTTGGTTGATTAATGATAATAAAGAATAAGCTTTTAAGCATTAATATTACCTACAGCAGATCAGGAGCAAATTATGTACAGAGTTATGAGTAAAAATTATGTAGTGCGGGCATCTTACCCGCCGCCTAGCTGTAGCATTAAACAACGGAAAGGGCTCTATAACAAAAAAAAGGAAAGACAAGAAAATACTAAAATATACTGGCTAAAAGTTGTAAGTAGTTGTGCAAAATTAATTACACATTTATATAAGCTAATTTTTTGGCTTTCTTGTGAGCTCAAATAATTATTGCTTACTGAAAAAAACTGTAATAATTTACAGATAAAGACTTGGGATTTTTTTGTGTGAAAAAGTTACAATCTTTTTACTCTAGTGAGCTGAAGCTTTAGAATTGTGAGCTTATTCGGGCAGAAAAATTGGGGGAAAATATTTCTTTTAAACGGAGGATAAATGAAGAAAAAATTATTCTTAAATGGAATCCTCAAATAACAAAAACAATTCTGTTAACATCATTTAAATACATAACAGCTTATATTGATAATTAAATACTAATAATCAATTTTTTTTTCCAAAAATAACCACACTGATTTTTCATATTATAGTGTGGTTTTGGAAATCAAAAGTCATACTAATACTTAATCCTTCTTTTTCATATTATCAATTCTTTCTTTATATTTATCCTCACCTTCTGTTTTAAACAAATCATCCTTTAACCAATCCAATAACTCGTATTCATCATCATCCCACTTACCATAATCGATACCAAAAGTTTTATAGAAATAGCCTAAGTCTTTCGTGTCAAGACTATAATAAATATATGTTTTCTGTAGCTTTTTTGACTTGTTTTATCAACTCTTGAAGTTTTTATTTATCTTTTTTTATTAACTCTTCTTTATCTTCTTTGGTTAACTCTTGAAGTTTTTCTTTATCTTCTTTATTACTCATATTTTATCTCCATTTTCCTCTAACTTAGAAACTTTAAACTTAAAGTATTTACTTACATTAAAAATAAAATACTTCATACAATCTTTGATAATTCTAATTTTTTAATAAAGTCTTAACATTTATACTTATGAAAAAACTAACAACTATTACTCCGGAAAATCCCTGTCCGTAATGCTTGTTTGTCCCAAATATTTGTTGAGATAAGGCGAAAACACCTCATAAATTAATGTCAGTGGTTGGCCATGATGCCAAAATAGATAATGTCGTCCCCAAAAAGGCCCTGACTCACCAAAAGCAAACTCTAATTCTCTAGAATGCCCATAATAAATTCCCTGGACATCTCGATACAATTCTGTACGCAAACGAGCTAAACTTGCCCAAATTGGTAAAGACCGATTTTGCAAATACTCATCTACATGACTCGCTTCCCACCAAGATGAAGCATAAGCCAATCTTTGTCCAGAAGCTGTTCTTAGCCATACTTGTCGCCGTAATCTTGGGCCAGGTACAGTATGAATTAAATCAGGAGCATTATCCAGGTTCATCCCAATTGAGGACATATCAATTACATCAACTTCTGTTGGTTCAGTTGTTAATAGCTGCAAGTGACGAGTTGGGGAGCCATCTCCCAGAAGTAATATTTGCCATGGGGGTGAAAGTAGCGAATGAGGTAAACCTTGGCGAACAACTTCTTCTCCTCCTTGCCATAAGGGAGTTAAGGAATACCATCCTCTCGGCTGTATTGTCTGGTTCTTAGGTGAAATAGTACTCATTTGAATTATTAGTTATTAGTTATCAGTTATCAGTTATCAGTTATTAGTGCCTCTGGCTAAAGTCTATAAATGAAATACTAAAGTTTATTCTTTTTATCTCTTATCTAGTGGAGCAGGGGATATAATTTTTTGGTCAATGTTCTTTTTTGCAAAATTTAATTTTTTAGTATAATTATAGCGTCTTTACTTAATGATTTATACTAGCATCACTAAAAAAAGTAAGTCTGAAGTCTCACCCATAAGCGGGGGGATTTTTATGCATTAAAATAGTAATAATTATGCTATTATGTTATTAGTTTATATAAAAATCATGAAGGATATATTTAAGTATTTTTATTTAAAATAATACAACTAATTTAGGATTACTGTAGAGTGTTAATAATCAGATTATTTATTATTTGGGAAAAAAAATTACAGTATTTATTCAATAGTTATATTATTTTTTTTCAAATTACCATGATAAAAAAAATACAATATAAATTAATTTTAGGCAATCAAAAAAAATGAACAAAAAACAGGAATCATTCTTCTGGAAATCAATAAATAGCCAAGCATCAAAATTCAGAAAAAATCTCGGAAAAAAAGCAATAAATGTTAGGGATTCAATCAGGGATAATTATTGGGAAGCTTCTCAAAATAAAGCTTCAGAAATGGAAGAATTTATCAGCAATAAAGCATCAGATGTTAGCAAATATTTTAGAGAAACTGCTAAAGAATCTACTTTAGGGAAAAAGCAAATTAATTCAGAAGTCTCGGAAGAAACAGAAAATAATTTAGAACAAGAAGAAATATATCATATATTTGTTGCTTATCATATTGCTAGTCAGGGAGGTACTCAGAAAGTTACTCTTAAATCTGGTAAAAGCTATAATGTGAGAATTCGTTCTAATAGTACGGAAGGTTCTACTTTAAGATTACAAAAATGCGGTTTACAAGGTAATGATGCTTTCCTGGTTTTACATACTTTTTATAATCCCGAATTAAACCTAGACCGCCGGATGAATAGTTTAGTAATTCGTGCATCAATTTATGAAAGAAGTAAAACTAGATGTTTAGAAGCTTACAGCAGAATTAATTCTGGTTTACATACCTATGATTTGCCAGCACTAAATCTATTGGATTTTATTGTAGAATTATCAAATATAGATTCACTTATTGGTTTACGCTACAGAATTGCTAGTGAAAATTCTCGGTGGGTTGCCATTGATAAAGGTTTAGAACAAGTTTTATCTTATGGTAATTTAATGGAAGTTCAAAAGCAAAATTTAAAAGGTATTTATCTATATATTAAATCTGGAGAACCTCTACCTGATTTTGCTAATTTTAGACAATTAAATGCAATTATTTTAAATTCAGCGATCGCTTCGGAGTTAAAAAATAAATATTTATTAGCAAGTGCAACTTCTATGGCGATGAAAATAGATATATTAATTATCAATCTGATTTATAGTAATACGGAAATAGATCAGAGTAAATATCGTAAATATTTATCTATTTATCAACAACTTAGGGAAGAAGGAAAAGTAATAGATAATAAAATGATACAAAATTTAGATGGTGTAATTTTTAAATCAGAAATTCCTCGAATTTGTAAAATCGTATATCAGCTTTTAAGAGATAGATATTTTGAATCAAATTTGGAAAGAAATATCAATAATTTTAATGCAGCTTTTATGAAATTTAAGAAGGCAGAAAAGTTTGTTAAACAAGCAACAAATTCAGAAAAAACTACAAATAGCTTTGGTAATATTATTATTCAAACAGGTATGTTAATTCAGGAAGTTGATGATGCTGTAGTTAGTGGTGGTGTTGGAATATTAGCAGGAGTAAAAGTATTGAAAGGTGGAGAAGCTTTAATTGGTGCAGTAGGTTTAGTGGCGATCGCCTCGACTTTAGAAATGAGTATACAAGAGAAAATTAAATTAGGAATTACTGAGGAAGGTAATTTTTCTGGGGAAGTTGCTTATAGTGAAATGATGAATATTATTAATCAAGTTAGTTGGGTTATTGCTGATGGAGAAGAAAGCAAATTAGAGCAGGAAATTGATATTTTTAAGATATTTAAGGGAAATAAAAATAGAAAGCAAATTTTGAAGGACTTGGAAACTAAGTTGTATAGTTAGAATTCATAATATTTTATTGATGAAAAGTAAGCATTCAGCTCTTAGCAGTCAACTATCAGCAATTAACAATGAGCAATTACTGTTAATATGAAATACAAAAAATTGTACTAATATCCTAATATTTCTTTCTACCCATTTCCCCCAGAACCCTACCAATTTTTAGTGGCAAATATTAACGTATTTTATAGATAGCACTACCTGCTAACCTCAGAAGATTTTGAAATTACTCAACAAACTTTTTGAGATATTGAAAAAGTTATAAAGTATCCTAAAGTCTTGTTATATTGCCATAAACTTAAGGAAAATTAGTTGGGTAGTAAATTTTAATTTTATTTCAATTTCTCAGTTTTTTTTACCTCCTTTTTTAAGCAATAAGTGATAAGGCAGGTCTTCTGCAAGAGACTAGTTAATAGCTGATGGCTGAATACTTATGATTAAATTATCCAAACTTTATTTAATAGCTAAATAAATTCAGAGTGATTTTTTGATAATATGGGGTTTGGTTACTAAACCCCAAAGTTGAGTTTGATACAGCCTATTTCTTGTCAAGTATGGTCAAGTAATTTTAGTATATTTGCTCAACAAGAATGAAAACTTAGTTTTATACTTCAAAAACTATCTAACAACCTACTATCACCGTAACTTATAAACCCAGAATGCGCCCTTAAATATAATAATTAAAAATATACCAATTGCCTCAAGCATAGCTATATATTGTAAAATATAATTAAATCACATAATCTTATAAAATACAGCCATGTAGCCTAAATTTATAAAATTAGTCTTACACTCTATAGCTATAGTTTTTTGCTTCTATTTTATTTGTATTTCAAATTTTTCTATCTGAAAATATCGAACTAATTGAATTAATATGTCAGAATCAATAAAAGCACAATATCCTATTATTTCTTATAATCATATACTCTCAGAACTTTCTGTTAATAGTCAAGATCCATGTGAAGTTATTCGTGAGTTAATCTCTAATTCTTATGATGCTGAGGCTTCTCAAATTCAAATATACCCAATTACAACAGAAAGAGAAAAGGGATTTATATTTTTTGATGATGGCATTGGTTTAAATGAAACAGAAGAAACTAATGGCATTACTCCTTATCGTGCATTTTTTTCAATTGGAAAATCTACAAAAGTTCAAGGAGATTATATTGGCTATAAATGTCAAGGTTCTAAGCTTTGCTTTGCATCTAAAAAAATTACTATTATTACGAAATGTTCAGGTGAACCCTCGTGGCGATATATATCAATAGATAATCCACAAAAAAATATTAATGAGTCATTTAATATTTCTTCTCAGCATAGTGATCAACCTTGGAGTATTCTAAGCAAACTTTTTCCTATACTAAAAAGTTCAACAAAAAACATACTAGAAAAATTAGATAAAGATTTTTTTGACCGTAATTTTAAGAGTCAAGGAACAATGATTATTTTGGAAGGACTACACATTGCAAACTTTAATAAATTTTATTCTACAGATGAGTATGCACGAGACGACTGGTCTTATTTAAAACATTATATCCGCTTCAACACAAGACACGGTGATATGAGAATACTTAGACCTGATAAAACAGGTTTTCCCCAAAGAAAATAAGCTTTATTTAAAGGAAGTATGGGATACAATGATCAATGCAAACTGTTTCTATGGTCTAATACAAAAAAGGAATATACATTAAAAGAAATTGAATCGGGATATCCTTATTTACAAAAACCAAATGACAATGAAGAAATAAAAATAAGCACTCCTGCTAAAGTATCAAGCCTTGAGAATGGTAATTTTTCAGGGCGTTATTGTTCTACTTTTAAGTATCAAGAAACAATCTATTGTATCACTTTAGCAATAGATGGAAATAGAAGAGCATTAAATAATTATAAAGAGCTAGGTAGACAAGGGAAAGATAATAGCAAGTCCGGAATTAGATTAGTAGATCAAAGAGGAACATTCATTTCATCTGAAGGTGTGAAAATTTGTTCTTACAATAAAATTTTTGAGCATTTATTATTAGAAAAATATTCCATTCTTGCAGAGAATAAAGTTCAACGCCATTATATTTTGATCATCAACGGTAGTTTTAACGTAGTCACAAATAGAAATTCTTTAACTGATACTTCTAAACAAATTTTAGAAGACCCTCCATTTATAGAAAAAATCAAAAATTTTTTAGATGAAGCTGAACGAAACGTTGTTGTTTTTCGTGAATTGATTGAAAGATTAAAGAAAGAAAATCAAGAGAAAAAATTCGAAAAATATACTGAGAGGTTAAAAAAACTTAAAGAAAGTATTCAATATAGACCAAGGTTTAAAGTTAATAACATAGAACAATTAAAAGATAAATGGATTATAGCACCAGAACACGGAGAAGAGCATTGGGTAGGAGCATTATATACAATGTTTTCTCATTTAGTTACTGTTAACTCGCCTTGTCAAAAATTATGGGTACGCCCAAGAACTTTTTGTGGTAATGGTCTTGATAGCATAGCTGTTCCTTTAGAAGAAAATAGTTTAAAAGAAACGGTTCATGAAGGACTAGAATATAAGTATACTTTTTCCGCTACTGATCAATATAACCATCCTTTTATTCAGACTAATTGGATCGTTTGTTGGGATATGTCTATGCCAGAAAAAGGAGCAAAAATTGAGGATGCTTATGAATATTTTGGATATGTTTCTTTTGAGAATGAAGAATTAACTAACATTGGCTATGAAATTGTTGATATTGAACGTCTAAAAGGTGAGAGTCATTCTTCCCCGATTAAAGTAATTAGCTTAAAGAAATTACTAAATGAGACATTTGATTGTAAATGGACTACTCCACCCACCAAATAAATATCTTTTAATATTTAGGGCTATGGTTTTTTTGTAGGGTAATTGTTAATATTGACTTAATTAGGGTTGTCTGATGAAATCTAAAAGTATTGACACATATAAACGTTCAAGCATTTTTTTTACCTTTAAAAAATACTTGTTTTTTAATCTTTAAAGCTCATGTATAGCAGTGCCCTCTGGTGTATTTACACATTATTTCTTTGACACCTTTTCTAGACTGGGCTTTGATCTATAATTTATAAATACCTCAGAGAGCAGCGCTATATGTTATGATTCCTATATAGCAAATATATCTAATTTGCTGATTTGCCGATTACTATATATAGTGTTTTTCAAATTAAATACACACTATCTGTGGAAAATATATTGTCAACCATTACAATTTTTGCAATAAATTCTAGCTTATTGACAATTCCCATGGTTGATTGTAATTGATGGGTTAGCTCTGACCATGAAATAAAAATCAAAGTACAAATATATCTAACCCACTTTCCGCACTTCAACTTGTAACATTAAAAATAGTATAAAACCCGTAGCTTGCTACTAAATCGTTAATTCTTATTGGCCACTATGATTTTTTTCTTAATACCTGAATTCCCACTTTGAGGGATATCATCAAGGAGATTGAATGCATGAGTTTTGAATTATATTTATGCTACATTTTGTATTAAAAAATGTAAGACATAAGCACTCTCCTACTCCTTAAAAAGACCTTTTCCCCTAAACCCTAATTAGTATATATCTTAAACTATAGCGCTATAGTTTTTTTCTCTTCACATCAACAGGACTTACGCAGAGAAACTATATATAGCGTATATTAAATAGAGCGATCG
>ENA-UENW01000489-UENW01000489.1-marine-metagenome-genome-assembly--contig:-NODE-489-length-11694-cov-3.470200_pt1 | contig 11694 bp, 9 predicted proteins | sample MGYA00237876_ERZ529329 | MGnify/ENA primary metagenome ERZ529329 (study PRJEB26372, sample SAMN05368346) | marine metagenome | biome: cultured habitat; feature: ocean water; material: water; isolation... | reverse complement strand
GTTGCAGGGAGCAAGTGGAGTAGTGAGCTATACGCTGCAGAGTGATAAGTACACTGCTACAAGGCAGATGATAGTGGTGGAGTAGGATCCACCCCTAACCCCCGCTGACGATAAATGTCAGGGTCTAAGGACTCCTTTCAAGGAGGGGGATACGAGATGATTTAATCGAGTGTGAAAATCCCGGATGGTAGAGATGCTGTCCGGGGTTTGTGTTTTTGAAGGAAGGGTGGCGGGTGTCAAAAAAATGAGACTCGCGGGGTAAATACAACAACGCAATAACACTAGATATTTACTCTTTGGCTTGAGTTCTTTGTGAAGACTGATACAAAAATTGTAAGACAGCTAGACCTCCCCAAACTAATGCTGCAATCTTGTCATGGTGTAGGAAATTATTGAATACACCATGGATGAAGTAGGTGCTCAGCCCAAAAAACGACCCAAGAGCTAAGGTCATCTCCCAGGTAGATCCTAGACGGATAAGTTCCAATGAAGTGAAGAGAAAGGCGAGGATCAGCAATACCCAACTAAGCAAGCCAAGAATACCGGATTCAGAAAGAGCTTGCAGGTATTCTGAATGTGCACCTCCTCCCATGCCCGGACGATGGCGACCAAACTCCGTAACGCTTATTGTAGTCATGTCGTCCTCTCTTTGATAGGAAAGGTATTGGCGTTCGTAGGTTCCTGGACCGAAACCATGGATGGGGCGATCTTTAAACATCCGCCAAGCACAACTGTATCGATTGAGGCGCTCTAGGTTAGAGACATTATTGTTAGTATTCAGTATAGAGCTGAGGTGCTCTATTGGGTTCTTTGCCGTAGAGGCATTACTCTGGATCTTGTTTTCATTTGCAGGAAGCTGCAAAGTGAGTAAGAGGATGCTACTTCCGCCGATGATTGAAAGTACAAGTAAATGCTTCAAACGCAATCTAAATATCCATACGATTAAGGCACCAATGCCGGCCAAAACTGCACTCAGCCAAGCTGCTCGCGAAAACGACAAGTAAAGGCCAACTAGGAGGAGTAATCCACAGATACCAAAAGTGGCTTGTTTGAGTTTATGCTTTGACAAGCTGATACTGGGATAGATGAAACCAAGCAGTAAGAGTGCGCAACAGCTGTATAAAGCATGATCGAAATAGAAGGGACGGGCCGTCAGTACAGAAGCATCTATCCGGAAACCGTACTGGCTGTGTTGGTACCAAGCATATGCAAGTATGAGCAGAAATCCTAGTACGTAGGTGCGGAAGACAGCAGTTAGCCTACTGGCCTTATGATCAAAGAAAAGCGGTAGCATATGGAAAAACACCCACCAGTGAACTCCAGCTATGAGGCTATACTTGAAAGACACCCACGGTATTGTAGAGGTCAGACTCGTAACGAGCATAATCGATATGAAGACGAGTCCTGCAAGTCCAATTGGGGCTAGATAGAAAGACCTTGACCAAAAACCATGAAGCAAAAACCAAGTTAGGGAGAGGAGCGTAAGAACACCTAGAATAGGTTCTGATGGCAGGTTGATCTGGTGCATACCAGCGTTAAAATCAATGCCGATGGAAAAAGGTAATGATACAAATAGCAAAATGCTTAGAACACTAAGTAGACGGTAGAGTAGGGGAGACCACTGCTGATTTGTGCGGTATAGAAATGGAGCTAATCCTGACAGCAACGGAAGATGATTTGCATATCCACAGTGCTGCAAATAGGCTTGGTCTGACTTTCGGTCGCCATAGCCGTAGCGTGCCTCCTTAGGGTATTTGGATATATATGGCAGAATACGGCGCTCCTTTTCCAAACCATAACAGTTTTCACCGACAATTTGCCCATCGTAGTGATTATCCACGACCGCAAATTGGGTCGAAATAAGATCATAGCCTTGCTCTTTGCACCATGCTCCCAACCATAAGTCAGAGGAGGCGCTGAGGATAATAATTTCATGCGCTTGAGACTCATGCCAGGCAAGTCGATCTTTGGCCCCTTGGAGAAGAACACTTGGGATCCAGTCTAAGCTGAATTGGCGACCTAGTTTTTCTAATTCATGAGCTGGGATGTCAGCGAAAAAATGAGAGAATATGATACGCTTTAATTCATCATTCTTTACTTGGCCTGCGAAATACTTAAAGATGGATGGCAGGTGAAGTAAGAATCCCCACAGGAATGCTCTCCAGCCACGGACGAACTTAATGAAAGCAAGAAAAGAGTCGGCGGTGGTGAGTGTACCATCAAAATCAAAAACTGCGATGCCCTTCTTAGCACTCATAGGCTAAGGCGTTTGAATATTGGCTCTGGGATATGTCGGATGATCCACATGATGATCCGCCAAATGGGCTGGTAATAAACGACCGACTGCTGGTTCTTATAAGCAGTGAATATTCTGCCAGCCAGTTTTTCTGGTGTTGTGGTAAGGAAAGGTGGTGTTACTCGGTCTCCCAGCATTTTCGTCGAAACGAAACCGGGAAGAATTGTGCACACCTGAATACCAGAAGCTGATAGTGCTTGCCGGAGCCCACTCAGGTAGGCTGTGAAACCCGCTTTAGCAGAACCGTAATGATAGTTACTAGCTCTACCTCTTTCACCGGCCACTGAGGAGATGCCAATAATGTGCCCAGATCCTCGAGTTTGCATACCTCTTGCGATGTGATCCAGAATACTCACCATTCCCACAAGATTGGTGTTCAGAACGCTCATGCTCTCTGCTGAGTCAACAGGTGTGTTTGTAGGCTCTCCTAGAAAACCAATGGCGCTTAGAACCACATCAGGCAGCGCAGGTAAAGACTCATAAAAATTTCTATGCGAATCAATTTGAAGTGCATCGAAGACTAAACACGTGGCCTCAATTCCGTGCTCCTGCTGAAGGTTTGCAGCAAAGGCAGTTGCCAAGGGAAGTGTTTCCTCTCTTGAAGTAAGGATGAGCTTGTATCCAGCTGCTGCAAAACGAATAGCGCATGCTTTACCAATATCGGAGTTTGCACCTAGGAGTAGTAATGTTGGCATAACTCAAAGATCGTAAATCCGCTGTGACTGCAAAGACTGAAATCGTGTTCCGTTGTTGGTTGCCTCCGGATACATCTGCTTAAATGATTCAGCTGGCAGTCGAGCATCTTTGGTCAAGTAAACTCGGCCTTCGTATCTGATTACTATTGGATCTAGCTCTCCTAATACCTGGCGTGCTTTTGCTGTATTCTTTAGGTCAATAGCCAGGGAGTAACCGGGCATTGGGAAGTCTGTTGGAGCAGAGCCTGATTTATTCGAACCCATACGCTTTAGCACTAATAGATAGGAGTGTAGGCCAGACTGATGTAGATGTACCAGTATGCTTCTGATGCATTCCTCTGCTTCAGTAAAACCAACCACAAATTGATATTGCAAGAGGCCAGCCGGACCATATAAGCGATTCCAATTACTAAGGGCATCAAGCGGGAAAAAGAATTGGCTGTAATGTACCACTTGGCCACTATTGGTCGGACGGTTCTTCCACTTGTATAGCGTATTATTTAGCCACAGGCTCAACGGATTCATTAACCAACTTACGGGTAGGCGTGGAATCCTTATGGAAGGGCCCTGATGAACGACTCTAGGCTCCTGCTGGAGGCCGGTAGGTAGCTCACTAGCCTTACATGATTGTCCCATCAGGAGAGTCCCTGCTCCAAGTTGCTCTATGGATACCAGGCCGTCTAGCCAGGCGACTAGATAGGGCATCTCTTTGTTTTGTTCAAAGAGCCGAAGCATATCTGATAGATCGGTAGCGACTTTAGCCTGCTGCCGGTAAAAAGCCGTCTCTATGGGGGCAAGTTGGAAGGAAGCTCGAAGGATGATACCCGTTAGTCCTAATCCTCCAATGGTATCACGAAATAGAGCTGGTTGCACATCTCTCGAGCAAGTTTGGACCTGTCCATTGGCATCTAGTAATTCCAGGCTGAGAACGTAATCCCCAAAGGCACCCATGACATGATGGTTCTTACCGTGTATATTACTAGCGATTGCTCCACCGATTGTAACCATCCTAGTTCCTGGAACGACAAACGGAAACCAACCTTTGGGAATGATGTGCTGAAGAAGTTCATCAATTAGAAGACCAGCTTGAACTTTAATAACTCCATTCTCTTGGTCAAAATCCTCGATGGCGTTCATCTTCCGAGTAGAGATCACACTTTCTTGTAAGGCACTATCACCATATGAGCGTCCATTGCCACGGGCAATTAATGAGGTTGAAGCATTGGTTACGTAGGACTGAGTCTCCTCTGCATTACTTGGCTGTACAACGTCACTATCCACTTTGGGGTATCGGCCCCATCCCTCAATAAACATTAATGTTAATATTTTTTACTCAGATGAAATTTTCTTTTCTTTCTTGTCAAAACACTTATCTATTAGCTTAATTGAAGCCCATTATAGAAGCGTTTTTCCGTAATCGCAGCATAGGGGATTGCCTTATCACGAAACGACTTAAAGGACTCATAGACCCGAGCAGAGTAGGGGTCTTCCTGAACTAGGTCCTGAAGTACTTCCTCCGTCAAGACACGGAATCGCTCGATCACATCATCTGGATATTGACGAAGCTCGACACCTTTCTCAACTAATCCTACCAGAGCATCTGTATTCCGTTTCTCAAATTCCATCCAGCACCATAAGTGTGTTTGGTAGGAAGCAGCACGCATAATGGCTTTTAGATCAGGTGAGAGTTGATCGTATTTTTCTTTGTTGGCAAAAAACTCCAAAGCGGTACCTGGTTCATGCCAACCCGGTGTATAGTAGTATCGAGCAATTTCATTGAAACCCATGGAGGTGTCATGGTATGGCCCCAGCCATTCGGTAGCATCAATAACGCCGCGCTCCAAGTTAGTGTAGAGTTCACTACCTGGCATCAATACCTGCGAACCACCTGCTGCCTCGAATACCCGCCCACCAAGACCCGGGATACGCATCTTAAGCCCTTGGATATCAGCAATGCTGTTGATTTCTTTATTAAACCAGCCGCCCATTTGAACGCCTGTATTACCCCCCAGGAATGGTACCAGCCCGAATTGTGCGTATAGCTCCTCCCAGAGCTGCATACCTCCACCACTGATGATCCAGGCGGTATGCTGTGCGGCATTTAATCCAAAGGGTACCGATGCAAAAAACTGTGCCGCCGGAGCTACGCCTGCCCAGTAATAACCTGCACCTGACCCCATTTCCGCACCACCCGCACGAACGGTCTCAAATGCTTTAAGAGGCGGAGCCAGTTCGCCGCCACCATAGACGGTGATCTTCATTCTGCCAGCAGACATTTCCTCTACCAACTTGGCGAATAACTTACAGGCTTCATCCAGAACTGGAAAGTTCGGCGGCCAAGTGGTAGTCATTTTCCATTCGTAGGTCTCACTATTGGCTAGGGTGGGGGAGCCACCTCCCTTTTGGGCCTCCAGGTCTCCAGTCAGTGCACGAATGGCAAAAGGTAAAGAAATGGTGCCCAGAGCAAGGGCTTTGAATATTTTGCGGCGGTTCGACATGGTGGTTGCTTTCTTTGAGCAACTAATATAGGGATTTCAACATCAGCTAGACGCGATCCTCTTGGAAGGATAAAATCATACAAAAAGTAGTGCAATGAAACTTGTTATTAAAATATTTGTTTATTTTTAGTTGTAGAACGAATAAACGGTTGCTGCACTATTATGGCTTCTAATCACACCGAACTTTCCGCTGCGGAGCGCCCGTACCAAAAGGGTAGGGGAGCCCAGATCAATCCTACCTCCAAGTATGAGGCTTTTGTGTATGACAATACCAGTGATCCAGAGGGAGAGTTTCCTACGGAATACATAGAGGTGCACCCCAAAACTATCCTCAATAAAGTGGATAGTCCGGACATTGGTTTTTCCGTTTCCCTAAATCCGTACCAGGGCTGTGAACACGGCTGCGTATATTGTTATGCACGAAATACGCATCCCTATTGGGGCTATAGTGCTGGCATGGATTTTGAGCGAAAGATTTTGATCAAAAAAGATGCGCCCAAGATCCTAGCTGATACGATTAAGAAGAAGAGCTGGAAGACCATACCCCTCATGCTGGCCGGTAATACAGATATCTACCAGCCCGCGGAAAAGGAGTATCAGTTAACTCGCCAGATTCTTGAGGTGTGCTGGAAGTACCGATACCCAGTTGGCCTAATTACTAAGAACAGTATGGTCCTTAGGGACTTAGACATCCTCGAGAAGCTAGCCGCAGAAAATCTCACCCATGTTTCTATCTCTCTGACCACTCTAGATGAAGACTTGCGGCGAATGCTCGAACCCCGAACAGCTTCTGTAAAGCAACGCCTGAAAGCTATTGAAGAATTAACCAAAGCGGGTATCCCGGTTAATGCCATGCTAGCGCCTATCATACCCGGACTGACTGACCATGAGATTCTGCCCATGGCGAAGGCCGTAGCAGAAAAAGGGGCTATCTCTATTGGCTATACACTAGTGCGTTTGAACGGAGATATTGGAATGATCTTCGAAGACTGGGTCCGTAAAGCCTTGCCCGATCGTGCAGATCGGATTTTGAACCGTATCAAGGATTGCCGGGGCGGGAAACTAAGCGAGAGTCGCTTCCACAAGCGCATGCGCGGGGAAGGTGAAATTGCGGAGATGGTGAATCGTCAATTTAAGCTAGCTAAACAGCTGTACTTCAAAGACCAGGAGTGGCCCGCATACAACCTGGATCTTCATGAGCAATTTAAGGATGGGCAGTTGAAGTTGTTTTAGTCTATATGCTTCAAACATCTTTCTCGATTTTGAAAGAAAGGAAAACAACAACAAGATTAGGGGTCGCATCACTTTTAGGCTATGCCGATTTGTCTTTTAGAAATGTACGATTATTGTCACGCCCAACGTATATTGCTCCCACTTTGGATTACTGAACAGATATGCGCTTACTCTTTTTTCTTAAACACAAGTTTTCCAAAGGATGAGAATTATTGCAACGCTCCTTTTTCTGGTTGTTTTTCTAACTTCTAATGCACAATGCCCTCCTGGCAATGTGATTCTTCGTTCCCAGGCAGAGGTGGACGCCTTTGCTACGGACTACCCTAATTGCACAGCGATCAATGGCCTTTTGCAAATCGGCTTCGAATTTGATCAATCTGACATTACAGATCTTAACAGCTTGTCGGGTATCAACTCGGTTCAGCACCTGACTGTTCGTGTCAACCCTCAATTAACGAACCTTGATGGACTTTCTGCGATAACGTCGGTAGGGAACCTGATACTTTTTCAAAACGCCGTCTTGACGGATATAAATGGTCTATCAGGCATTACTACTATTACCGGAGATTTACGAATCCAAGGCAATGTTACCTTGCCGAATCTGGATGGCCTCGGCAATCTGTCATCACTAGGTGGAGACCTCTGGTTTCAGACCAGCTTTGCCTTGGCAGATATAAGCGCCCTGACGGGACTTACAACTATAGGCGGTAGCTTGAAAATCCACGGTGGTAATGAGTTAGTGGCCGTTGACGTCTTTTCGAACTTGACTTCTGTAGACGGTAATCTTGAAGTATGGACTACATCGCTGACCAATCTGGACGGCTTTTCGGGGGTAACCTCTGTAAATGGTACAGTGGATCTCTATAATAACGATGATTTGACAGATATCAGCGGAATTGAGAATATCGCCCCGGAGACGATCACATTGCTATATCTCCAAGATCACGCACAACTATCAAACTGTGCACTGGAGAATATTTGTAATTACTTAAGTGTAGAGGCTAATGCTACAAATATCTACGGGAATCTTTCTGGCTGTGAATCACGTGACGCCATTGAGGCTGTCTGTATTGTCCCTACCAGGAATACTGCATTCTTGGATATTAAACTATTTCCGAACCCAACAAGTGGGATGCTACAAATAGACCAGATCGCACCCGAACAAGTTATCGTTTATGCTCACCTGGGACAGGTCATAAAGAGGTTCTCTAGGCCAGGTCAAGTGTTAGATATAAGCGAGCTACCTGCAGGAATGTATTACGTGCAAATCCTGGCAGAAGGCCACACGTATATGGCAAAGGTAGTTAAGGAGTAAATAGGGTAGTGGTGGACCCCGGCTACACACTGTTAATTTTCTCAGAGGGTTTTACCTTTGACCTACCTTAGTTCGGTTACCTAATGGATCGTAATTCAATTAAGTAGGAAAAGAGGAACTCAGCATGAAGAAGTATTTAGCAGTCATTCCAGTATTCGTTATTGCCATGTGGTCTCTTAAGGCTCAATGCCCCGTGGGGAATGTTGAGCTGACTAGTCAGGCGGAGGTAGATGCTTTTGTTGCTACGTATCCGGACTGTACTGCCATAAACGGCTATTTGCAAATTGGGAGTTATGAAGCCAGTACTGATATTAATGACATTTCTGGCCTTAGCAGTTTGACTTCCATCGCAGAAGGTCTTGATCTGCTCTTTAATGATGACTTAGTGGATTTGAATGGTTTGCAGCAATTGACAACCGTCGGCGGTCGACTTTTTATCGGCTTTAATCCGAGCTTGATAGACCTGGATGAATTAGCGAATCTCACAAGTATTGGAGCAGGAGGACTATTTATCGAATCCAATAATGCTTTAACGAGTATTAGCAGCCTAAGTAACCTAACAATTATTCCTGGATCGCTAAGCATTAGCTCCAATGATGCGCTAGTGACTTTAAGTGGCTTGGATAATGTGACCAGTATTGATGGGCTCTTAACTATTCTCGATAATGATGGCTTGCTAAGCATTAATAACTTGCAAAATCTCACTTCGATTGGAGGAACACTTTCTATACGATTCAATTCGGTGCTGCCAAGTTTGATGGGCCTGGAAAATATTGATCCAAGCTCCATTGCCGGCCAGGGTTTGGTTATTAAGTTTAATCCAGAATTGTCAATTTGCGAGGTTGAAAGCATCTGCAATTACTTGGGGGTGGCGATGAATGTGGCAGATGTTTCCGGGAACACCACTGGTTGTGCTAGTCGGGAAGAAGTGCAGATGAGTTGTCCGGTAGTATGTCCAGAAGGAGATGTAGCCCTTACGACCCAAGCAGAGGTAGATGCATTTATTACTTCCTATCCTTTTTGTACAAACATCAATGGACACTTACACATTGGCCCCAATTCCGGATCCTCTGATGTCTCAGACTTAAGTGCGCTGTCGGCTATTACCCAGGTAGATGATGATTTAAGAATTGCCCTGACAAACGTGGTTGACCTTGATGCATTATCAGCGATCGATTCCGTGGGAGGTGGAATAGTGGTTTCTAGTAACCCTAATTTAACTGACCTTGATGCATTGACAGGGATTGCGGCACTGGGCGGTGATTTGAGGATTGGGTATAATGAGATGCTAACTAATGTAGACGGATTATCTGATTTGAACGCCATCGAAGGAAATCTCTATATCACCAGTAATCCTGCATTAACGAATTTGGATGGCCTATCAGGTGTTGTTTTTATCGGAGACAACCTGGGGATCAATGGTAATACAGCCCTCGAAAATGTGAATGGACTATCCGCCATTGACTCCATCGTTGGCGATTTGAATATTTCTACCAATAGCGCCCTGACTGATCTAAGCGGCATCTCTGGCCTAAGCTACATCGGTGAAGATCTAAAAATCAGAGAGAATGACCTGTTAACGGAAATACCTAGCCTTCCCAATATCAACTTCATCCCTAGAGAAGTCTGGATAACCAGCAATCCCGCCTTAACGAGCCTCAGCGGGCTTTCTTCTTTGACAGCTATTGGGGAGGCCTTACTCATCAGCAGTAATTCATCTTTGACGGATTTGAGCGGACTAGAAGGGATTACTACGATAGGTGAAAATCTTGATATACGTTCGAATGCTGCTTTAGTCGATGTGAGTGCCTTGGCAAATGTTACTTCCGTAGGCTACAATCTTACTTTCGGTTATAATGATGCTCTTACCCATTTAGATGGACTCGAAGGGATTACCGCAGTGGGCTTCAGTTTGAAGATCTTCTACAATAATGCATTGACCAATCTGAATGGACTTTCTGGTCTAACCTCCATAGGAGGCGAACTGAGCTTATTCCATAATGAGGCGCTATCGGACATCAGTGGCCTGGCAAATATCGATGCGAATTCGATTACAGAATTAGAGATCGTCTACAATGACTTGCTTTCGGATTGCGCTATTCAGAGTGTTTGTGATTATCTGTTGGTGCCAGATAATGAGACATCCTTTTTCCTCAATGCTCCGGGGTGTCAGATTCGTGCTCAGGTAGAAGCTGCCTGTGTGGTATCCACTACAGATATTGCAGCAAATGATATTGAGCTCTATCCGAATCCAACGACTGGTCATTTGCAATTGACAAATATTGCTCCGACGCACATTGCGGTTTTTTCGGCCGAAGGGCAACGTGTAGCCAATTTCCAAGGTAGTGAGTTAGATTTAAGCAATCTACCTGCTGGGTTATATGTGCTACATCTAACGGCAAAAGAGGGTACTTATGTGGCGCGCGTGGTAAAGCAGTAAATGGGACTTATATACAATTAGAATGACTAACACAATTTGGTATACCGCACGGAAAACGTTTGATGCTGAATATGGAGTAGAATTCAGTTGGGATAAGTACATCCAATGGTCTAAGTTGACCCATTTGACAGAATTGGTATCCCTTGACGGGATATTGAATGAATTGGCATTCAAACCAAATTTTGACTCGAAAGAAGATTGGAAGTATTTCGTCACTGATGAACGAATGATTACCCAGTTCTTCAACTCGATGGATTATGTTCTTGAAAAAACTAAGGACATAGCGTATTTCAATCTATTAGCCATCATTAAAGAACCTTATGAATCAAAAACGGACCTATCAGGTAATTTTGATTTTATAGGATATGACTTGATTGAAAGAGGTGGGAATGTAAGTGCTTTGACCAACTGTGGGGGATTTGATGAATCATTTCTACCAAGTGATTTAAACGAATTAGGATTAATTCATGAGTGGGCAAAAGCTAAGAAGATTCAAAAGGACCTAAAGATTAATAATCCAGCGGAACCCCATGCCGACTGTTATTTGTATGAAGTATGGAGGCATAAGACAATAGGAAGAAAGACCAAAACAAGCATATAAGACTGTAATAAACTAATGCTCTACACATCGCAGATGCTAGAAGTTGAACGAATAAAAAGCGGGTGCCAATACTAGATTGGCACCCGCTTTTGCTTTCTTGGTAAATGCTCTAGGCTATCCCATGCTATAGAAAAAGCGCTCCGCAATTACTTTTCCCTCCTTCACTTCGTAGATACACATTTCTTCGGCGAGTTCGCGTACACCATCCTTGCGGGTAACATCGATTCGCATCCCTACACTAAAGAAGTTTCCAAAGACGAGCGGGTCCGAGACAACAATCTCGTGAACGGTTTCCCAGTTGCCGGCATGGGCTTCACCTTTAGCAATTAAGGCGTCCACACCTTCGGTCATGCGATTGGGCACGCCTTCCATCTCATATGCTTTTGCGTCAGGAGCGAAGAGTTCACGGTAGGCGTCATTCCAATTGCCGACGCGGCAAATTTCAACAAGGCGATTTGCAACAGCTTCAATAGTCATAAATAGGTGATTTTGAATTAATTAGGTATACAACTAGCAGTGTCACTAGCGGATGCAAAAATAAAACAAAAAATTTATAAAAACAAAAAGTTTTATATTGGACTAGCAAGGAATCAGTAGAGTAGGGGACCTAAATGAA
>ENA-UENW01000483-UENW01000483.1-marine-metagenome-genome-assembly--contig:-NODE-483-length-12030-cov-4.097941_pt1 | contig 12030 bp, 11 predicted proteins | sample MGYA00237876_ERZ529329 | MGnify/ENA primary metagenome ERZ529329 (study PRJEB26372, sample SAMN05368346) | marine metagenome | biome: cultured habitat; feature: ocean water; material: water; isolation... | reverse complement strand
TATACTGACCGAAGTGGTGCGGGCTTCGCCCAAACCACTTCGGTCAGTATATACTGTACTTGCAGAAGGTTTGAATTCCCAAACCTCTTCAACGTCAGTATATATGTACAATAATGACCAAATGGATTTTCCAGGTGGTCTTAAGATTAGACCTTGTTTAGGCTCACTTTTTTCCCAAACGCCTAAAAACTTGCAATAAAAAACCCTCTTTCGTGCACTAAGTTCATGCAAAAAAGAGGGTTCACAGATCGTTTACAAACAGAATTACTGTCTGCTGATGCCAATCTTAGTTCAACAGCAGTGTCTTACGCAGGTAGCGGCCATACTTACGGCGATACACACGATAGACGCGCTTCATATGATGGTAGCTGTAAGGATTAACGTCCTCGCCAGTAGGCGAAAGGAATCCTTGCTGCTTCATCCATTCGTCGTTATAGATCTTACCTAGGTAACGACTCCCATGGTCAGGGAAGAGTACCACCACTACATCAGATGGCTTTAGCTGATGGCGTAGTTTAAATACAGCATCCATAGCAGAACCACTTGAGTATCCTACCATCAAACCTTCTCGGCGTGCCAAAGCACGTGCCCGTAAGGCGCTGTTGCGATCCGTCACCTTGATAAAATCGTCGATCACATCGAAATCAACATTATCAGGAATAATAGTCTTACCTAAGCCTTCTACTTTGTAGGAGTAGATTTCATTCTTGTCGAACACACCCGTCTCCCAGTATTTCTTAAGAACAGAGCCATATGCGTCTACAGCTACGATCTTAATATCAGGGTTCATCTCCTTGAGGTATTGAGCAGTACCTGAAAGCGTACCTCCAGTACCTGCACAACAAACGTAGTGGGTAATGCGCCCCTCCGTCTGTTCCCAAATCTCTGGACCGGTGGAGTGATAGTGTGCCAACTGGTTATTCTTATTCCAGTTTTGGCGTAGATAAATCGAGTTAGGTAGATCCTTCTCTAGTTGTTCAGCACGTGAGTAGTAAGATCGTGGATCTTCTGGCTCAACATCAGCTGGACAAACCACAACCTCGGCACCGAGGCTTCTCAAAAGAGATAGTTTTTCTTGTCCGGCCTTACTGGTTACCGTCAATACACAACGGTATCCCTTTAGGGCAGATACCATAGCTAGACTATAGCCAGTGTTTCCACTGGTTGCTTCAATTACGGTACCGCCAGGTTTCAGGCGACCAGAAGCTTCTGCTTGTTCTATCATATACCGCGCGACGCGGTCTTTGGCCGACTGGCCAGGGTTGAAAGCCTCGACTTTGGCATAAACCGTAGCCGGCACAATTCCTTGCGTTACGTTGCTGAGGCGAATCAGAGGCGTATTTCCAATAGTTGCTACTACATTCTCGTGTTGCATTGGCGCTGAGTTTTGTCAAGCAAATAGCTGAAGGGCATTTCTTCGCTTCTATCTAGATGAAGGTGGTTTATCCTTTTTTCCTCTAGGAAAGCGATTCAGCTTATCATGGAGAACTGTTGTGAAGTAACTTGAGATGACTCACCTATCCTAAGAAACTTCTTGGAGAAAAAAACAGCTTCAACTAGCGAAAGATAAAGTAAAATGACTTAATCTTGTCAGAATGTGATACTGATCTTTCTCACCGAGAACGGTTCGTTCCACTGCGCAAAATTAATAAGGCTTGCGCACATTCGTTCACGCATTTAACTTTTTTCAATGACAATCTTTCGTACGGTCGTTAAAGCAAGAGTTATTCTCTACGATCACGGGCGCATTTTGTTGTTGAAACAGACCAAACCCAACGGTGGAAACTACACCCTGGTTGGGGGTACAGTTGAGCAGGAAGAATTTGCGATGGAAGCCCTTATTAGGGAGAGTAAAGAAGAAGCAGGTATCACTCTGGAAGCCAAGGACTTAAAACTAGTTCACGTCATGCATAAACGCTCTGCTACGGAGCATCGGATTGGCCTCTATTTCCGCGCATCCAAGTGGGAAGGTAAACTCCGCGCACGCGAAAAAGAGAAGTTCAAAGCAGCCCATTGGTTCGACTTAGATGACCTGCCAAAAAATATGACGGCCACGGTCCAACAAGTACTCCGAAACTACCGAAAAGGTATCTTCTACTCCGAGATGCAGAAAAAGTAAATATTGACACAGAATAGACAGAATCTGTGCTCTAGATATAACTCGCTACCACACACCGCAAGTGTACGGGGGAATAGGGTTAAATCAAATCAGAAAACTACGCGGTAGTCTTGTCTTAGAAAATTGACGCTAACTTCACACGCGATGAACGACGAGGCTGCCGGTTTACTGGTGCCGCATCCTCAGGCAGTAGCTTACGCTTCTGCATCTCAGTGCTATCACGTTGTTCTTGACAAGCAGGTGTTTGAACACCAGTCTTATTGTTTTCATCATCTTGTTCTCCTCCATGGAAGGCAATCATATGATGAGGAACAAACTCTTCAAGCTGAGCATCAAAAGATAAGAAGTGGTAGCCGGGATCGCCACTCCAAGGGCTTACATATCGGCGTACGTAGTATTTGCGTCCGGTCTGGTTATCAACACGCTCCTCGATGGTATCATCAGCAGCGGCAATAAGGGCAGCCTTAGCAGAAGGATCCTGAGTAATGAACTCAGGGCTAGAAAGGTCCTTTTTGGAATTACACTGCGCAGTTGCATAATTAAGCGTAAGTCCGAAAACGATCAGAAGGGCAATAATTCTAAGCTTTTCCATAATACACTGTTGTGGTACTTTGGCAGTCGGAGTTGCACCGATCACAAAAGCCTGTAACAAAATCGGGTGTGGGAAGGTACGAATTTTACCAGTTCCTACCCGGGCCATAGCTTGATAATCGCCTAATTACGTGCAACTTTAACAAACCATTAGGAAATTAGAAGCCAGAAGTTTGGTGTAAAAAGTCAAGTCTAATCTTTCAAAAATTAATGACTCAATCTTTCGGCGTCTTACTTCTGGCTTCCCTCCTTAGCTTAGAACTTTAGTCCTACACTTAGGCTAAGAACGTTGTTTTTGCCTTCCGCATCTTCAAAGAAATTGGTAAGACCTTTTTCGTAAGTCAAATCGGCAGTAAGGAATAGTAAGTCGATACCTACTCCCATATTAGCCCCCCAGGTAAAGCGGTTGAGGCGGTCTTTAGAAAAGTTGAATCCATCAACTTCTTTCACGCCCATCACATAAGTCGGCACGATACCTCCTTTAACGTGAAGGCCCAAAAGACCGTTATCACCAGTAATTCGAAGTCCGATATTCACCGGCGCCTTCAAGCTTTGAATGGTAGTTTCATCCGAGAACCGTACTTCGGTGTTCTCGTCGATGTTCTGAACAAGTCGAGCAGTGTAGCTCTGGTACTGTACCCCGGGGTTCAGAAAGATAAATCCTTCTCCCATACGCAAGTCCAATCCTGCGTGCCAACCGGCACGAGCTTCCGCATCGAAATCTGTAAGCTTAGTATCCAAGCCCGATAGGTTTACACCCACTTTTGGTGATACACGGACCTGAGCAAGCAAGCTTTGGCTCATTAGAAACAAGCAGAATCCAAGGGCAACAAATTTCAGAGTTTTCATTTTTGGTTGTTTTTGGTGGTTGATCAGGCGCCACATTAGCACGGTGCAAACTGAAAGGCGCTGACGAAAAATTATGGGCCAAAATTGCCACTTGCAATTTGTTTGATGATGGATGAAGTCTTAATCGCAAATTCAAATATTCATTTACCTAGAGAACCTTAATCCATCCAAATTCCAAGCATCAACTTCTTGACGCCCACTTAGATGATGTGGCTAGATAACGGCCTCCCCCAAGAGGTTCGTCTAAAGGAAACGTTAAAAATTTTTCAACACTTCTTAACGCTTACCCTATCATCTCCTACGATTTCCGCCATTTCAAGTACAAACCATAAACAACTGAACAACAGCCAACTACACCTCAAAACACAGACACAATCGCTTCACTACACAACAATATTAGGCCCGAATTTTCAGGGCAATTGCACTTTTTTTCGCCTTGCTCCTACCCCCATTATTGTATCGACAACATGATTGTATTCACCAAAACCAAAAACGATGCAAACGCAAATCGCAAAATTCATCCCGCTATTTTTCTTGAGCCTAGTATTGATTTCCGGCCTGTTTCTAACCTCCTGTGATCCCAAAGACGAATTAATTCCTACTCCAATTGAGGAAGAAGTCAAGTATCCAGATCCAATTGAAGACTTGGCCGCCTACCTCAGTTCAACCCTTGGCGTACTTTTCGTAGATCCTATCTACTTAGAAGAAGTCATCGAGCTACTAGGGCTTGCTCCTAGAACGGATGGCCTCTACGAGTATCACGACGTCAATGAGGAGGGCGAAGTCCGTATTTTCGAATTTGAGCTGGTTCCCATGCCGATCCCTGAAGTATACTTTGCTGCCGCCCCAGAAATGGAGCTTGAGACTCCGCCCAGAGAGGTAGATGGTGTCTGGTACCGTGTTTGGCGAAATGCCGAGTGTGGTGAGAAAATCAAAAAGAAATCAGGCTTGTGTGAGGAGCTCGCTCAGGTAGATCCTCAAACTGGAGCAGTTGCTCGTCAGCACAAGATCGAAACCGAACACAAACGCTGTGAACAAGGCAAGGTACTATGCCCAGAGAAGTTATTGACGGTAGGTAATACCTACTTCTACGACAAACTCTGTAAAGACGATGACAGCCCTGACGGCAATGAAGTGGGCAAGGAAGAGTTCAAGATGTACCGCTGTGATTACTAATTTCCCATGAACTTCTCCTTACGGAGAAAATATGTGCCTGGTGACAGCCAATCCGGATTGTCGCCAGGCTCGTTTTTGGTAGTTCGGGAGGTGGTGGTAACACTATTGCCTCCCTTCTACTTGATCTGAATTTCTACAATTGGAATCATGATCTCTACACGGGTACCCTGAGCTTCACCCGTTTCATCATCATAGAGATCAATCGTACGCACCATTACTTCCTGATCCTTAGATTGACGCAGTAGCTCTAAACGCTTTTCGGTGATCTGCGTACCACGCGAACGATAATTCTGCCGGTTAGGGTCGTTCTGCTGCTGTGCTAAAGCTTTGCGTCGTCCGATGCCGTTATCCTCCACAATACAGCAGATGGTATCTTCATCGGCCAACTGGAAGTGAACCGTGATTAATCCATCTTTGCGTGAACGTAGACCATGCTCCAATGCATTCTCAACGTACGGCTGGACAATCATTGTAGGCACGCCGAGGATATCCTCTTCCAAATCGTCATCAACGGTAATGTGGTAGGATAATCGGTCCTCAAAGCGAAGCTTTTCATTGATATAGAGGTAGTCCTCCAAAAACTCGATCTCTTTCTCCAGAGAGATGCTCTCCTCATCAGAGTAATCGAGGCTCTGACGCATGAGCTTAGCAAACTTTGCTAAATAGCGAGAGGCCACGGCCCCTTTATTGGAAGTGATGAAGTTTTGAATAGAATTGAGTGCATTGTAGATGAAATGCGGATTCATCTGTGCTCTCAGTGCCTTTAGCTGCAGGCGCGTAGCCTTAAGCTCCAATAGCTCTGTTTCTTGCTGCTTGCGGGTAGCCTGGTACTTCATCTCCAACTCCTGCTGCTGGCGGCGATCCAGGTCTTCCAAATAAATCTCCTTAATCCGATCGTGCTCCACCTGATACTCGTAGGCCAGCTGAAAATTACCCGTCTCGGCGTATAAGGTGGCAAAGTCACCATGTACCTCCGCTAGCATTTTCAGGTCCTCTCCTTCCTCTGCCAATTGCAATGCCTCCGTAAAAGAGGTCTGCGCAGCCTCATATTCTTCTTGTTCCAACTCAATGCGGCCTCGCCAGGAAGCGATTACCGTTAGGTTGGTATAATCATTTGGATTAAGTTCTCGATGTAGGTGTTCTGCTCGATCAAGCAGCTCTAATGCAGTATCGTGCTCCCCTTCTTCAAAAGCGCTGAAACCAAGGTTTGCGTAAGCACTTGCCCGCGCATCCAAGCTAAGGTCGTCGCGAGTATCAATTACTTTTTGCAAGAATACCTTTGCTCGCTCGTTCTCCTCTAAGGCAAGGTACGCACGACCAACATTAAGGTAGTGCCATGCCAAGCGATTGGACATGCCTAAGCGTTCACAAAGGTCAACCACTTGCAGGTAGGCGTCTACACTCTTCGAATAGCTGCCATTGTGTTCATATACTTGTCCTAGACCAGCAAATATGAGGCTTCGAAAGTACTCATCTCTCAAGATCAGATTTTGATCTTGAGCATCAAAGATGGAGATCGCATTCAGGAATTGCTCTGTGGCCATGGAATGATTGCCAGAATGCAGGTGCATATAGCCTCTCCGGCAAGCAATACGGGAATACAGCTGTTGATCAGGGAAGTTGCGGAGCATCTTATTTGCCTTACGCAATAATTTGTCGGCCTCTTCGACCTCACCCACATTTAATGACACACCGGCATACTCGATAAAGAGCTCCGCAAGCTGGCGAATCGACCCTGCCTCTTCCAAATAGTTGATTCCTTTCTGAGCTAGTTCGATAGCCTCTTGGAAGTTGTAGAGCTGATTAAGGACTACAACCTTATTGAGATAGAAGTGGAAGGTAAAATCAGCGATTTCGTGCGTTTGCAGTAGTTCCCACTGCTCCGCTAATAGCTTCTCGGCCCGCAGCACATTGGTATAGGCATAATGGCTAGCCAATTGGTCAATGATGGCCAATCGTTGAAGTGGATCGTGTTGCTGTGCAAGTTTTTGTTCCCACAGACCCGGCTGGATAACCAGCTGTTCCGATGCGGTGTACATGTAATTTTTTTTGTGCTGTATTGGGGGAATGCTATTGTCTTATAAACAACCATCCCGGACTTTTGCTACTGCAAAGAATCCGGGATGACTAAATGTTTTTTTTGTAGGGGCTCTGTTGATAAACAACAAAGTTAAGGGGAATCCATTAAAGCACTTTACTTACTGTGGCAATATGCCTCCACAACCTTTATTCCAGCGGCGCTTCTTACGGCCACCCTTGAATTTGGTCATTTCTTTCTTAGGTAATGGCTTTAAAGTCTTGTCTTTTTTGAGTTTATCAATGCCAGAGTTCTTGTCTTTGGCCATGGTTCTCGGTTTAAGGAATGACGTTGATCAAATGTATACAGATCATTACTAGGAGCCTCTCAAATTCTCCTTAGCGTGTATAAAGGTAAGCAAAATTAACGAGCTATGCTACCATTCTCTGGCAGAATCCTACCCAAAAACCGGCAGAAACCACCGCAAAAAAATAGCATAAGTCTTTGTCCTAACTTATAACAAGGGTGTACTCAAGCGGTTAGAAACCACTTTGAAGGCGCTTCATCTGCTCCATAAACGCTGGGCGACGACGACGAGACACCTCAATCTTGATGTCATCATCCATGATCAAATATCCACCATCCCCTTTCACAAACTTACGCATGTAATTGAGGTTAATAACGTGCCGCTTATGCACTCGGTAGAAGTTGAACGGAGCGAGCATATCCTCGTAAGCCTTGATCGTCTTGGAGGCCGTTATTCGGTCGCCACTATTGAGGAAGATATGAGTATAATTATCCTCCGCTTCAAAGCGTACTACATCCTTGATGCTCACGAAGTAGATCCCATCCAGGGCTGAAATACTCATCTTCGTAAAAGCATTCGGATTATTCATATAGCTCTGAAAGATATCCAGGCGCTTATCAATAGCACTCTCCTTCTTCGGCTGGATGCGCTCTACAGCTTCCACTAGCATATCCGGATCAATTGGCTTCATCACATAGCCGATTGAGCTGTACTCACAGGCTTTGATGGCGTAATCCTCATAGGCCGTCACAAAAATGATGTCGAACTTAATTGGACGAAGGCGGTTCAGCAGCTGGAATACTAGTCCATCTGGTAAGGAGATGTCTAGAAAGGCAACGTCCGGTTCAATACTAGAATTTGTAAGTAATTTGTACCCCTCTTCAATTGAGCCTGCTGTCCCGATTATTTCTACACGCTCACAGTGCTCGGCCAGTAGGTTTTGCAAGTTGGTTAGACCATTAATCTCATCTTCGATAATAACAGCTTTGGTCACGTTCTCTAGTTTTTGGTTTCAAACAGAGCTAGTCATCCGTACTGATTCGGACGCCATAATCTGATGATAAATAATTCAGGGGTAGTATTCTCGGTATGCTGTTAGGCGAGGAATTAGCTTTTTCACCGCCAGTCAACAAAAGTAAGTATTATTTTTGGGTTTAAACTAGCCATTGTGTCTTCACCTATGGATAAACCGAAAAGGAAACCACAGCATCCACCGCACTACAACCCTACTCGAGAGAAGCTTCATGAAATCATTTTTGAGGCAGACACCCCGGTAGGGAAAGCTTTTGACATATCACTTCTGGTACTCATTGTATTCAGCATCATCCTGGTGATGCTGGAGAGTATAGATACTTTTACTGCCAAGTACGGTGATTGGTTACTGCTAATGGAGTGGATACTTACTATCGTCTTCACCGCAGAGTACGTGCTACGCCTCTACTCCGTATATCACCCCTGGAAGTATGCACGCAGCTTCTTTGGCATTATCGACCTTTTAGCCATCCTGCCTACGTACATATCCTTCTTTTTTGGCGGTGCACAGGCCTTTCTCGTCATTCGGGCACTACGTCTCATGCGAATCTTCCGAATACTAAAGCTTGGGCATTTTCTCTCCGAGGGCCAGTATATTGCATCCGCGCTACGGGCTAGTCTTACCAAGATCACCATCTTTCTCTACTTCGTCACTATCCTGGTCACCATACTTGGAGCGGTGATGTATTTCATTGAGGGAGGTAGTAACCCTGGTTTTTCCAATATCCCTAAGTCGATCTACTGGGCCGTCGTCACGCTTACTACTGTTGGTTATGGCGACATTACCCCCGTCACTGCCATTGGACAGTTTCTTTCTGCATTCGTTATGATCATGGGTTATGCCATCATTGCGGTACCTACGGGTATCGTTACCGGTGAGCTTATCAAGAAGTCTCGCGAACGCGTCAATTCTCAGGCATGCCGCTACTGTGGTCATGAAGGGCACGATGATGACGCTATTCACTGCAAGTACTGCGGAAACATTCTAAACGTGGAAAATGAATCCGCAAATGGATAATTGGTAGAGATCAACGCGATTCAGATTCCGATCTTCTATATGGGGGCTCCGCATTCAGCCAAGGGCCTTGGCTGAGCGTCAGGCTGTCCGGGCGCATCCTCTCGGTGGCCCTACCATCCTTAGCCCTTGCGCACGCTGTGCGCCGAGCTCCTGCCAGGGCAGTCGCGCGCTAGTATAGCACGTGAGGTCATCGCGATAAATCGCGTTCCTACCAGCGTTTTCGTTACAAATAGCTGGGGCCAAACACTTCTCCTACCTGAGTACGTAGTGCCTTGATTTCTTGCTCTCTTGATTTCGGACAGATCAACAACACATCACCTTCATCCACAATAATGTAGTCATCCAGTCCGGCTACTACCGCTAGCTTATCCGGTGCTATACGTACGAGACTGTTGTGTGTATCGTGCAGTAGAATCGTCTTACCCTGCGTGGCATTACCATCCTCATCTTGCTTCATCTCCTGATGTAGGCTTACCCAGGCACCAAGATCACTCCAGCCAAACTGTGCTGGAATGGTATGCACATTCTCTGCCTTCTCCATGATGGCGTAATCCACAGAGATCTTTGGCGTTTGTGGGTAGACTTCATCAATGAATGCCTGTTCTGTTTCCGTGTTATAGCACCCTAGGTTTTGGCCTAATAGGTTTACAATCTCCGGTGCATGCTGCTCAAAGGCACGCAAAACCGAAGAAGCGCGCCAAACAAAGATGCCGGCATTCCATAGGTAGTCTCCGCTAGCCAGAAATTCACGTGCGAGCTCCAGCTTTGGCTTTTCCGTAAATCGCTTAACACGATATACGCCATTCTCTCCTTCACCAAACTGGATATAACCATAGCCAGTATGGGGGCGATCCGGAGCAATACCGAGCGTCAACAAGGCATCGTTCTCGCTCGTAAAGGCCAACGCCTTGCGGATATTATCCACAAATAACGGCTCATTGGTAATCAGCGCATCACTCGGAGCAATCACCAGGTTCGCTTCTACATCCAGTTGGTGCAGTTTCAGCGCCGTATACGCCACACAAGGAGCCGTGTTATTTCTGGAAGGCTCACAGAGGATTTGATTATCCGTAAGCTCTGGCAGGTGTTCTTTTACCTGAGCTTTATACTGACCGTTGGTGACGATAAAGATGCGATCAGTACTAGTAAGCTTCAGAAAACGCTCAAAAGTGAGTCGTAAAAGACTTTTCCCGGTTCCGAGGATATCCAGGAACTGCTTCGGCCGTTCTTCACGGCTTGCTGGCCAAAAACGTGAGCCGACACCGCCGGCCATGATTGCTACATAGGTATGTTGATCCGTCACTTTGGAAAGGGATTTAAAAGCTCAAAAAGAGAAAGAGGTAGGAATAAGAATCTCCACTGGTAGACACCGATCAGACTTTCTCCATAATCTCCTCCGATTCGGCGCGAAGATAGGGCCTGGGGTAAGAATTGCCAAACTAGGGGCTAGCGCAGATAGGTTATTTTGCCAAGTGCCTAATTCGATCCAATAATCGCTGACGCCACAGTATGCAGCACATTAAGCACCGATACGATTATAAGAGAAAAAACATGAAGATCAGTACTCTCTTTTTTGCCGCTGCGATAACGCTTTCTGTAACAGATAGCGCCTTCTCTCAAAATGTCCAATTTAATGATATCGATTTCAAAAATATACTGTTAGCGAACGCTGAGATAAATACTAACGGTGACGACGAAATTCAATTAGCAGAAGCGGAGGCGTTTTCTGGAAAAATGGAGCTAAACAACGTCACTATTTCCGACCTAACAGGCTTGGAGACCTTCACGAACCTAACGGAACTTTCACTGTACAGCGTCATATCTATCGATCTTGATGTAAGCGCAAATACTTCATTAGAAAGACTCACTGCAACTAACCTCAGCGACCTCATACTGGGCGACAATGAATCCCTCCAATATGTTTTTACAGATTTAAACAACTTCAGTACGTTAACCATTGATAATTCTCATCTAGACACCTTACTCTGCTGGCACAATAATTTCCCGATGCTAATAGACTTAGATGAAGCGACCTCTTTAGAATATTTGAGTCTCAATGATAATGGTCTGCCATTACTGGACGTCACTACCCTACCGAACCTAAAGACGCTCTTCTGCGATGTTAATGCGATAACCACTTTGGACTTGAGTAATAATCCGCTACTAGAGTATTTAGAGTGTAAGATAAACCCACTACAAGCACTTGATGTCAGCGAAAATCCTAATCTACAATACCTAAGTTGCCCCGCCACTCCTTTGACATCACTTGATCTTAGCCAAAACCCAGAGCTGAAGACTTTGATTTGTTATTACACTTCCATTTCATATCTAGACTTGAGTCAGAATGATAACCTAACCTGGTTGGATGGCTTCGGAGGTGCTTTTGAACTCGTGGATCTAAAGAATGGAAACAATTCCAACATGGAATACCTGGACATGAGAGAGACCAGTAACTTGGAATGCATCCAGGTAGATAATGTCGACTATAGTGCCTCAAATTGGCTGAATGTTTCTACCCCAACGGTCTACAATTCAATCTGTGAAGGCATCACTACCAATTGGAGAGATCTAGATGAACCGCAGATTCAGGTTAATGCTTATCCTAATCCGACCAAATCAGAACTGAACCTTCAGTTTGAAGAAATGCAAAGTTCCATTCGGATTGAGGTCTACGACAATATTGGTAGAAGAGTAAAAACAGCTAACTACAATTCGCTTACTTCAATCAATCTTGACCTGAGAAGTCTCTCTGGAATGTTATTTATCAAAGTCATTGTTGATGGTTATCAAACTACACTAAAAGTGCTTAAAGAATAAGTCGAGCATTATTTTATCAGAACTAATTGCAGACAATATTATCCTACATACATAGGATGCTCCCTTAAATGAGCAATCCCTGTAAACACAGCTGTGTTTACAGG
>ENA-UENW01000476-UENW01000476.1-marine-metagenome-genome-assembly--contig:-NODE-476-length-12189-cov-4.515630_pt1 | contig 12189 bp, 10 predicted proteins | sample MGYA00237876_ERZ529329 | MGnify/ENA primary metagenome ERZ529329 (study PRJEB26372, sample SAMN05368346) | marine metagenome | biome: cultured habitat; feature: ocean water; material: water; isolation... | reverse complement strand
TTTTTGCACCATGGCGGTGCTGATGCTGCTCACACGATCAAAGCTGCGCAGTGTGCGGCGCTCCCAGGTTTCTGCCAAGGAACGGAGCAGCCGGCCCTTAAGCAGGCCAAGCTCAAAGGCAGCATCGAGCTCAAAATCCTGGATGTGAAGCCAAGTGAACGTACGACTGCCCCAGAGGCGCCCAAGCCAAAGAGCAGCGGGGGCACAGAAGAAAGCTGGCGCCACGGTGATCACCACATCAGGCCGCCTGCGACGTTGCAACAGCAGGGGCCCAAGGCTGGAAAGCGCGAAGCTGGCGAGATGCAGCAAGCGCTTGAGCCCGCTCGGCTGGCGTGGCACCCAGAGAGGACAGCGTCGCACCCGAACCCCTTCACGCTGCTCCAGGCTAAAGCGGTTGTGATGACCTGCTGCGATCTGCCAGGCGGGGAAATAGGGCGGCGCTGTGATCACACGCACGCTATGGCCACGGGCCGCTAACCAGCTGGCGAGTTCACCGCTGTATTTGCCGATGCCAACCGGTTCCGGCGCGTAATTGAGGCCGTAAAGAAGGATGTTCAAAGCAACAGTAAAGCCAACAAAAACAACAACCAGGCGAGGAAATCTCGTGAGGATTGAAAACCTGATCCCTAAGTACGGTTATATGAATTTCAGCAGCAAGAGGTTACGCGGAGGATCATTACAGCTGGCGGCTATGAGGTCGAGGAATCACCGGTGGATGACAGAGAGTTTGAGCCAGACACCTGCTCGATGCGAACGAGCCTGGACTCGGCTGCAAGCATGCGATCAAAAGGGTCGCGATGGAGCTGGCAATTAGGCGCCCCGTACACAAGGCATGGTTGATGGCAATCGAAGAGGATCTGAAGCCCATCAGCGACGAATTCGCTTTTTTTATCACAGCCTCGCCAATCACCAGCTCTCAGTTTTGTCTGCAAACTCAACCAACAAAGCTGGGGCTGGCTGTGCACGCTGCCTGAGCGCTCAACCCTCACAGCAAGAGGGGCCATGTTGAGCTCCAATTGACCACATCATGACCGAGGAGAGGCTGCTGGCGGTTACGAACAGAGCGGACTCGGGTCCATCCAGCCTGGGTCAATCAACTTTAAGGTTTGATGCCCTTCGCAGACGGCTTTAGAGCTGAGACGTGAGTCAAAACTGACAAGCTTTCTTTGGTGATGCACAGCGTGCGCAAGTTAGGTAGGTGTCCGTGATTTGCCCGTGGTGAAGCAGTGCTTCTGCCACAAAGACACCAGCGGCATCCGAGGACAAAGCATCAGGCCCACTAGGGCTGTTGGAGTAACGCGGGTTACCGAGAATCCGCAACAGCGCGTTCTGATTGAGGGAGCACTTAGCCCAGCCATCAGCAGCTGAGGAGCATTGGCTTCGCGACCCCTAAAGGCTGCTGAGCAAGTTCACTTCTGCACCGTGACGGCCTTGGGCCTCGTGCGCTTGTTGAGCTAACCCAAGTTGATGGGCCCAGCCGTCAAAAACACGCATGAGGCTTCAGCCCTCCTTCAAGCCTTGTGCCAAAAGCAACGGCTTGCGCTTGGTGCGCTTTGATCGCGACTTCAAACGTTTCGGAGATCTGCAGCGGCTCTCACTCAACGGAACATCGTCAGCTTTAGCACGCGGCCAAGATCGATCAGAGCTCTGCTGAAACGCTTAGCCCGCCGTTTGCATCTGCAGCAGCTCGCCGCTTGCGGCTATGAGCTCTACCGGCTGATCAGAAGGCCCCATACCCACGGTGCTCTCGTTGCGATCTGGCACAACAACCAAGTGCTGATGGTGCAAACCAGCTAACGGCGCGGCTACGGCTTACCCGGAGGTGGATTGCAGCCTGGAGAACGTGCACGCGAGGCGGCCGTGCACGAGCTCAATGAAGAACTGGGGCTGGCGATCGAAAGCAACTGGTTGGAGGATCCGTGAACAATCACAGAACAACAACGAGGCGGACGCAACACTGTGACGATCTTTACCGTGCCATGGGTGCAAGTTGCATGCGCTCCTGAGACGAGATCGACGCATTCAGCCTTAACCATTGATCAGTTGGAGATCGTCTGGACAGCCTGGATGAACCCAGATGAAGCCCTCAAGAAACATCTGCCAGGACACTTGCGCCCTTACCTCGAAACCAATGAATCCGAATCAATGGCTCCTGAACCTGCTTACATTCGCTCCAGCAGGCGATAAAGGAGCTTGCCAGGGTTTCCACGCAACACAAGGAGATTGCTTTCATTTCTGCTCAAGCAGGGAGGCACCAACCATGGCAACACATTGAGGCCCTGACGGGCAAAGGCATGAGCGGCCGGGGCATTTGCCAGGGATCATTGAGTAACAGAACCGGTGCCCCTGGATGGTGAACCTCGAGCCAGGTGTTGGTGCGAGTGGCGTTTTCCCAGGTGGTGCGTGCACAGGAGTCACCAGCTACACGGCCTGCTGGAACACCTGCGTCCAACACCCGCTGGGCTGTTGAGCGGTGACCACCAGACACATAAACGGCCTGAACCATGCGTGGCTTCAAAGGCGTGTGATGCGACTGGGACGTCGTGGAACCCATCAATGGCAGCGCTGAGTCGAAAGGTTAGGTCCTAGTACAGAGCTAAAAGGATTTCTCTAGCTCTTGGAAACAACCCAGGTGGAGAAATAGGGAGGATCAGTAATCACTCGGACGCTGTGACCACGGCCCGCCAAACAAGTGGCAAGTTGACAACTGAGTTCACAAATGCCAACTGACTTGGGTGCGCAGTTGAGGACGTAAAGAATAATTTTTATCCATTAAAAGTGCACAACTCAGTGATAAAGGCTCGACGTAAGAAAAGCTGTACAGATCGCAACGAAAAGAATAAATCGACAAGTCAACCAAGAAGAAACATAAGGCGCTCAAAAGCAGCAAATGCAAGCAATACGCCTTGGAAACAGTCAATCAAATCGCAAAAATATTACACAAGAAAGTCAGGTCAAACTACAAAAACTTATAAAAATTAAAATACAACAATAAAGCACGAGTATGTTTTCTTGTATTCGATTTAGGGGGCCTTGCTGGAAGCACCGCTCATCTCACGGACCTTAAGAACAATCATATATTCGTAGATTGACTGAAGAACAGCATAAGTAAATCCGGGTTTACCATCCAAAAAACCACGCTTGAATAGATACAAAATCAAGAATTTGACAAAAGGCCTGAATGGAAGCTGGTAAAATAATTCCTTTTGATGAAAACGCCTAACATTAAAGTCTGAGGAAAACAATGCCAATCTAAGATCGAAAGAGGACCTTCCCCTCCTGTTACTAACAATTTGCAGTGCTTCAAAAGAACTATAAGAATCATGTCGCACAAACCAATGAGACACTCCTTTGGAGAATGGATAATGATCTAAACAAGAAATTAAATCACCTGTTTTGCCGGCAACCTTTGTCACTGGATTAACAAGCCGTTCATAAGAAATAAATTCTGGAACGAAGAATCTTATATACCATGGAGATGTTTGTACATGCTTTAAATGTTTACCCTGAAAAAAGTCACGACGCTTTATTCTATAAGCAACAGCATCATACTCAGAGAAAGGAGTACTAGCAATTTTTTTCAACTCAGCGATAGCACTTACAGGAAGTCGTTCATCAGCATCTATATAAAAAACCCACTTGTTTACGAAATCGATATTTCGAAGACCCCAGTTTTGATGAGAAGACCAATTATCAAATTCTCGAGAAATAACACGACATTTTTTTGATTTTGCGATCTCGACTGTAGCGTCAGTACTGCAAGAGTCATACACTACAACATCATTACTCCAGGATATAGAGTCAAGACAACCAGGAAGGTCAGACTCCTCATTTTTTGTAAGAACTAAAAAAGAAATCATACGAAGAAGAAAGGGTTTGAATAAGTAGATTAACGCAATTTGTTGGCAATCCAACCAACTCGCCTAACAACGATGCGAAAAAACGAAGAATATATTTCAAAAACCCTGAGAACCCTACACTCAAGGAGAAGTTTATCGAGATAGATTGGCAACATTCTTTTAGCTCTTGCTCGTTTATAGTAGGTTATTGATATGGTTGAAATTCTCATCCTCAGTCGATATATTATTTTTCTAATCAATGGAATATTACGTGAGGGTTTAAATCGTTTAGTAGGTACAGCCAGGTTCTGTTTAGTACGCAAATATAAACGATACGCCAAGCCTTCCCCTCGCTGCCTAAAGCCACCAGCTTGCGCCCACAAAGCATCATCGGAAGTACACGTCTCAATATTAAGCTCATTATTTCTTCTACCAGCATCCAGTAGCTCATTAATCATATAGTTTCTAACTATAATCAAATTATTGCCTTTATTGTCAGTTTCATATCGCGGGAGCCACGCATCACCTAATGTTATATCTGCCGTTTCACCAACAACATCATCACAAAAATTACAGGCATTAGCCATAAATGCTCCTGAATTAAATTTACCACCGGGTACTTCTGCAGAATCTTTTAAAATTGATTTACCATTTACAGATTTTGCTGTAAAAAGATATTTTCTAATTTCAAAATCTGGAGATTCTAGCTTGGTTCTGTGACGAAATTCTGCTAAATGGCCAGGTTTTATTCCTGCACTCCAAGCTAGCATTTCTGTCCAAAAGGAGGACTTCATGTGGCCACATACAATTGCAACAGTAAATTTAATTTTTTTTCTCAATGTAGGGTGCTCAAGCTGAAGCAATCTCATGGCTTTTACGAAGCACGGAATGCCCACAAAGCAGTATGAATGCTCCTCGGGATCGTCAATTACTTCTTGCATCACATCACGAAAATTTATTGGATAATATCTCGATCCACTTGCAAAATTTATATCTGAAGTACTTCGACTAATTGAATATTCAAAATACGGATGTTCGGGGGAGTGCGTAGGTCGAACATGTATAACTCTATCAATTAAGCCTGAATTAAACATGGACAATGTAATCCAAGTCCCCATGCCACCAGAAGTACTATTACGGCGTATAAACTGATCTGTGACGTGGCCACAATATAGTGAAACAATATTTCCAAGCCTTTCAACATGTTGTTGCCCCTCTGTAAATTCTGCAGACAGAAGATCTTCATTATGATTTGAATCGACAAAGGGACATACACTCGAATTCAATGATTGATCTATACGAGAAGGCTTATAAAAACCATCTTGGTCAAAGACCATAGAGTGTCTTGTGTTTACTGTACATGCCCCACATCCTATGCAGAGATCATTTGCCACAACATCAAAACTGTTATTAATTTGAGACATGATTGGAAGACCTGATTGAACGTTTTTTCAAAAAAGTGGCAAGATTTCCTGTATAGACCTCCCAAGAGGGAATTGTTTTGAATGCCACTGATCGTGCTGATAAAACAGAACCCTCTCCTATTGTAACTCCAGGCCCAACAAAAGCATCAGCGCAAATCCAGGCGTGATCTTCTATAGTGATGGGCTTAGATATTTGTGGCTTAGAGATCAATGTAATATCATGACTACCGGTACACAAAAAAGCTCCCTGGCTTATAGTTACGTTATCTCCTATAGTGATCTGTGAAATATTGTATACAGTGGAGTTCGGCCCTATGCAGGTAAAGTTACCAACAGACAATTTCCAAGGTGAATGGATAGCTGCAGAGGGATATATCTTAGAGCCACGACCAACATGAGCACCAAATAAAAGGAGTACCCATCGATAAAGCTTGAAAATAAATTTTGGGGGAAAAAAGCAGAAACAGAATCTAATAAACGACCAGAAAATGCGCAAATATCTATCTTTCCAAGAAATCTCGTCTTTGTAATATCGGGATGGCAAGTTAATTTTTCTCATGTGAACAGTAACAAGAGAACTAGTTGGTCAAAGATACTATTTATATAGTGATAGAAAAACTACAAATTAATGGCCAATCAACAGTAAAAAAAGATTACTTTTCATGAGGCATGATTCAAAGCTTTTTCAACAAATGAAGAACCATCAATAAAAAGTTTATTGATTTTGTTATTAACCGAATTCCAATCAATAGGAGAATAATAAATCTCTCTAAAATTACTATGCATCTCCTCTGGCTTAACAAAGCGATTAAGTAAATTTAACTCTAAAAGTATGTCATAGATTCTTGAACTGAGACCAGCTTTCTGACCAGGGAGCGAAAGAGCTATAAAATTTGTATTTGTAAGGATACTGGTGACAACGCCATGAAAAGAATTCGATATGGTGATTTTGGAATTTTTTATAGCGCCAATAAACTCAAATGGAGACAATTCAAGCTCCTGTCCTAACTTCTTCCAACGCCTCCATGGAGTTGCAGCAGAAAAATGCATTACATTTGGATCTATAAAGCTAAAATCATTACGCAAGAAAGAGTGCATATAACTAGAATCTCTTAAAATGTATGAAAAAACATAAGGATTGGTACTGCCTATTTCAGCAGGCATAACTGCATAATTTGCGAAATTTTTATCTAAAAACGTAGGGTCTGGAACAACCTCAGATGTTATATTCATTGATGCAAGAAAATCCCTTCCTGACTTCTCTCTAATTGAAAGTAGATCAATATTGTCAAGGATTCCTGGAAATAGATCACTGTATTTTGAAATCCTTTCTATACTTCCGAAACTAGGAGCATATGATGCAATAGATTTTGAAATCGAAGAGATGTGTTTTCCAAAGTATACAGGGTCTAAGCCAAACTGATCGCTAGGATTCCATATCTGATCACTGCCTAAGAATATGACATCATATATCTTCGAATTAATACGCAGTTCATTCAATGACGTGAAGGAAAAAGGAGAAAGAGATAAAGACTGTTCGCGAAAAGACTGAAACTTATCATATAAGAGTTTATACTTATACTTAGCACGAAAATCAGTATAATATAAATAAATGGATTTAAGATAAGACTTGGTTGGCTTAGGGATGAGGAGTGATTTAAATGATGCACCTTTTTCAACATGAGGAGGATTATAATCAACAAATTCGACTTCGTGTCCGAGAGACTCAAGGTAATTTGATAAACATTTTGCCTGAAGCATCGCACCATAATTAAGGCTATGGTGAAATGTTAAAATACCAAGTTTCATTACTGAGAAAAAATTGAGAAGTAAGAAATAATAGTGATATGGAGTTTAGACAAGGCTCCTTTCAAGAAGTGATGGCTTAAATTTAATGCATAGGATTAAGAGGTTACTCGAAAAGCGAAAGAAAGCTGGCCTGTTGGCCGCTTCGTGAACGTTGGAGCCGCATCAATCCTGTTGAGCGCTAGCAGAAGCCTGGTGTGCAGCATGGACGGCCCTGAATGCTTGGTCAGGTAATTGGTCTTGCAACCATTGGACCTTACCTGATCGCCTTCATGCCATCACCGTCTCTGCCCTCAACAGGTTGGTGAATCGGATCAGATCGTAAGCCGCAGATGCATGCTGAATACGACTCCCACCTTTGATCTGTCTCTAGATTTGAGTTGCCTCAACCCGACAGACTGTTTAATACAGCCAAGCACCTGCTCAATTCGCTTTCGGGAGTTGATCGATTGGGCATAGGACTAGTGGTGGGCCGTGCGGCCATCAATCGCAGATCCAACGCAGCCTGAAAGGTTCTGCGCTACTTGGGGAGTGATTCCCTTGATGCGTAGGCCTGCCACGAACTCCCTAGTGTCGTAACCCTTGTCGGCAAACAGGGTTTTCTGGTGCGCACCACGGAGCGAGCAAGCCATTCTTAGTGCCGCATCGCGCTCGGCGTTCCCTGTTGCCTGGCTGACTTCACTTGCCACCATAATCCCGTTGCGGTTCTCCATAACGCAATGGCCCATGAAGATCAGGAAAGCGCCGACGCCCAGGGCTTTCCTGAACAGCCGGACCTCGTCGTTGCTTGTGGAGCGATGGGTTTAGTTGAAGAGCAGCAAGCCGAGGAAGTCAACTTTGGCGCGCTTCTTGGCAGTGGTGGCGGATCGTCATCCATCCCGTCGATCCGCTCCAACGAGCTGTAAGAAGCCCAAGCCCTCAGCAAAGTGATGTCCACCGAGATGTGCTCCGAACTTAGCAGTGGCATGACTTCAGGTACAGCCAGCAAAAGCTCCAAAAACTTGGCCATCAGCGCTTCATTGAGCAGCCGGTCGCGGTTCTTGATGAATGTAATCGGATGCCAGACCGGATCATTCGGGTTGAGGCCCACAAGCCAGCGGAACAGGAGGTTGTAGACCAACTGATCGATCAACATCCGCTCGTATCGAATACCGAAAATTGCCTGCAACAACAGGGCCAGAGTAATTGCTCGGACGGGATCGAGGGTCTAACGCCCTCGGGGTAAAGCTTGCAAAACGTGGGAATTAGCCGATCAAGCACCTGATCATCCAACCGCCGCATCTGCATTAGGGGGTGAGTTGCCGGGATCCACTCTTCTGTGGAGATGTACGAGAACAAGCAGCCGGGCGCGTTCCTGCTGGCCGCATATCCATTCAATCCCGTTGCTGCATTCTCCCACAGATAGCAAGCTTTTTAAGCATCCTCCGAAAACGTTGAATGCAAGATTGAAATAAGATTGTTAACTACTGCAGATATTTTAAACCTTGAAGAGTATAGATTGAAACCGTTATCAACCATAGTCTCTATCTGAGAAGAACTCATTTTTAACCATCTACGCAATGCATCTTTCGTACCGATAGAAGTGTCGTCATGTACAATCCCTGCATTCGACAGCAATACATCCGTGGATAAATTGACGGGATTTGAAATTGCAACAGGTACTCGACAAGCCAACGCTTCTGCTACTACAACACCAAAGTTCTCCTGATGAGACGGTAAGCAAAATAATTCAGCAGAACGGAAAGCTCCCCATTTAAGATCACCTGTAATCATACCTAACCAATGAACTTGATGAGTGATTCCGGCAAGCTGAACCTTCAATTCAAGTTGAGACTGAAAGCCAATCTGATCCGGACCAGCAATGACGAGACATAAATTCTGGTCACTATTGGCAATAGATGCAAAAGCATCAATTAATAAATCTAGTCCTTTTTTTGGATGAATACGACTTAAAAATAAAACGATACGCTTACCTCTTAGGTAAGGAAATTGCGTGAGAAATTTGTCACGCTGAGATTCGATGTCGTCTGGAGGAGGGGAAATGCCGTAACCTGTTACACACTCATTAGCTTTATATAGCCAAAAAGATTCTCGTGCCAACAATCTCTCCTGCTCAGTCGTAAATAGAACGTTTACTGAATCTCTCAAGACGCGGTAGTCTGACCAAGGCCAAAAAATCCATTTTTTAAGGTGTTTCAGAGGAAAATTATTTTTAAACCACGGGTCAAGCATTCCATGCGTGTAAACAAAATATGGTAAATCAATCCTGCGAAAAGCTCTCCAACAGGCAAAAGAGTGATAACTCCAAATTCCTTCTATAATTGCCACGTCAAAATCACGAGCGATCATACAGATCTTATTTGACAGGCCTTTGCTATATCCATATTTATTATTAACAGGTCCCAGACAAATCAAATCACCGTCTAAATCATTAGACCACGGAGAGTTAGGATCATCCAAACATACGATTTTAACAATACATCCATGGTCCTTGAGAGATTGATGCATTTCTCTAATACCAGTAGAAATGCCTCCAGAAGATGGACTCATTGAGCGAACTATACGCAGCAGTTTCATCGTTCAGAAAATGGCAATGCAATGAAAACAGAAGTGAGGGAGCATTTAACCCTTAAGAACAAGAAGTACACAATAAAACGGGGTAGAAAACTAGGGACGAGGGAAGCAGAGCTGATACCATCAAAAGAAAGAAAATAAGTAGGTGCTCTAAAAAAACAAAAAAGAACGAACAAAACCAAGGAAATTGGACTATTAAATAAATCGTTTGTACCCAAAAGGTTCAAAATCATTATGAAGATAATCAGTAATTTTAGCTACGAAGGCATCAGTAAGACTTTCTGATCTTGACTGAGTTGGCGACTTAATTATGTGTTGGAGTGTTAGGGAACCCCTGAGAACCCCTACAAAATAGCTGCAGATCTCAGCTTGAGACTGGAAACGGATGGCGATCCCCCTCCAGTTGGGTTTTGCGGATTACGAGCAGACCTACGCCAAGAAGAAAACGCGACGGCAGATCTTCTTGGAGCAGATGGAGGCCACGCTGCCGTGGGATCTCTTCCTCTCCCTGATTCGTCCGGTTTACCACCAGCCGTCTGCCAAGGGAGGGCGGCCACCGTTTCCGCTGGAGGTGATGCTCCGGTCCCATCTGCTGCAGCAGTGGTTCACGCTGTCTGACCCGCTGATGGAGGAGATGCTGATCGACACCCCCTGCTTTCGTCGCTTTGCGGGGATCGACATGATCGATGGCCGGATCCCTGATGAGACCACGATCCTCAACTTCCGGCACCTGCTGGAAGAGCACCGGATTGCTGAGCAGCTCCTCGAGCGCGTGAACGAGAGTCTGATCGAGCAGGGCCTGCTGCTCAAGCAGGGGACGATCCTCGATGCGACCATCATCAACGCACCGAGCTCAACCAAGAACAAGACGGGGGAGCGGGATCCCGAGATGCATTCCGTGGCCAAGGGCAACCAGTGGTTCTTTGGCATGCGTTGCCACATCGGCGTCGATGCCGACTCAGGCCTGGTTCATTCGGTTTTGAGCACGGCCAGAACATGCATGAGCTGAACACGGCGGCTGATCGGGTCCATGGCGAGGAAGAGGTGATCTATTGCGGCTCGGGTCACATCGGGATTGAGAAGCGCGATGCGTTCAAAGACTGCGGCGCCCGGATGCGCATCGCGATGAAGCCGGGCCAGCGCCGGGTTCTACCGGATACCCCAGAAGGACGCTTGTTGGATCTGGTGGAGAGTGCCAAGGCGCATGTGCGAGCGAAGGTGGAGCATCCATTCCGGATCATCAAATGCCAGTTTGGATTCCGGAAGCTCTACTACCGAGGCATCAGGAAAAACGACCTCAAGCTCAAGATGCTGTTTGCGCTGGCCAATCTATGGATGGTGCGCAAGCACCGCAGTTGCCTGGCATGAACAGCAGGAACCGTGCGTCTTGCAGGAGCCCAATCAACCGCAAAGTGCACCTGCTGATCGTGTAAAACGGGAGAAACCGGGGCTGGCCAAGACCAAAAGCACCCAAATCAAGACAAAACGCGATTCGCGAGCGTCTCACAAAGGAGAATGAGACGGGCATGCCCGGCGAAAGGCTGCTTGTTCGGAGTTTCCTTAAAGGAATACTCAATTTTTGAGAAATATACTGCAACGATTGATTCATACATTCAACTTTGCCAAGGCATGAAACGATTAATTGCTTTTCAGCATAATAAAAATCAGCAAATTGCGTCGCAGAAAAATGTGTAACGCCTAAGACATTTGCCATATAATCATTTACGCCAGTGCATTAAGTAATGCTTTCAATCGTGTGGATTGCGAACTTTCGAGAATTTAATATATGAATACAAGGAATAAATACGATCAAACGGATATATCGTAAAACCAAATGAAAAGTACGTAAAATAAGAATCTCCTAATAGTTCCAAAATCTTAGAAGTTGTGCAATGTGCACACAGAGGCGCTGCTCCGAGGATTAAAGGAAATCCGAGTTTACGGGCCGAGTCACTTCCAGAGGTGTAAAACCCGAGGCCCGATTGCCGTGATTCGAGGGTGCACAGGGGTGAATGACGGCCTGTCACTCGCGAGTCAATGTGCATCTCGATTGTTCACGATGAATCCAGGCGATTGACTTGTCAAGTCGTTCGTCTGGGTTGGTGCTTGGTTGTTGGCTACGCCTGAATCTCTGCTGCTCCAGATGGCGCCGCCCCCCGGGCGGTGAACGCCGCCGCTGCGCCCTGTGGGGGCGCTTCAACGCCGCTCACATGGGGCCTGTGTGTTGGCCGTGGGTTTAGGCGGTTGCGTCCTGCAGCGAGGGCTGGACCGGCAGCTCCTCCAACGCCGGGATGGCGGCCATGCTCTCGGCCGAGAACATGCGGCAGCCCTCGAGCTGGCAGTGCTCGTCCTGCTCAAGCAGCACCGCGCCCACCAGCCGTGTGATCGCCGCGTCGTTGGGGAAGATCCCCACCACGCGGGCGCGGCGCTTGATTTCCTCGTTGACGCGCTCGAGCAGGTTGGTGCTCCAGACCTTTCGGCAGTGCTGATCTGGGAAGTGGCGGAAGGCGAGCACATCCTCACGGGCCTCAAGCATCAGCTTGGCA
>ENA-UENW01000475-UENW01000475.1-marine-metagenome-genome-assembly--contig:-NODE-475-length-12198-cov-2.295602_pt1 | contig 12198 bp, 10 predicted proteins | sample MGYA00237876_ERZ529329 | MGnify/ENA primary metagenome ERZ529329 (study PRJEB26372, sample SAMN05368346) | marine metagenome | biome: cultured habitat; feature: ocean water; material: water; isolation... | reverse complement strand
GGGTGTAATGCTGGAAACGCTGATTGTCCGGATCGAAATAGTCCACACCACCAAAGTAGGTGCCCACCCAGATGGCACCTTTCCGGTCTTGCAGCAGGGCACGTACAGAGCCGTGGCTCAGCCCGTTGCTGGAGCGGCTGTCCTGCAAAATTTTTTGTAAAGACAGCGTCCTGGTGTCCAGGATATTGAGCCCCTGGAAGGTGCCAATCCACAGCTTTTGATCGGGGGTGGCTTCGAGGCAGCGCACAAAGGCATTGGAGAGGCGTACTTCTGAATCCGGGCTGTCATCATAGTGTGCGGTCAGCTGGCCATTCTGATCATAGGCGCATACTCCACCGCCGTAGGTGGCCACCCAAAGCGTGCCATCCGCAGCCTGTATAATATCCTCCACCCGCTCGTTGCTGATTTGGCGCGCCGGTATTTGGGCATTTGGAGTATAAGTAATGATGGTTTGCTGATCTGGCAGCTGACAGAATAAACCGCTGGTTGTTCCCACCCATAGCCTGTCCTGCCGGTCGGTGAAGATTTTGGTGACGTAGCGCTCTCCCACCGCTTTGGCCAGAGGGTTATCGGGCTGCTCAAAGGCATCCGTTGCCGGATTATAGCGGAAGAGGCCATCATTAGTCCCGGCCCAGAGCTGATGGTGAGGGTCAATCCAAAGGCAGCGGGTCTCCTGCTGAGCGAGGTTATGAAAGGTATAGTTTAGGAACCCCGACTGATTGATTAAATACCGGCTAACCCCACCCTGCGTAGCGATCCAGATATTGCCAAGAGAGTCGCCGGTGATGTCATTGATGACGTTGTTCGCCAGGGAAGTGCTGTCGGCGGGCTGCCGGCGGAATACCTCGAAAGCATACCCGTCAAAACGGTTGAGCCCGTCCCGGGTGCCCAGCCAGATGAAACCATAGCTGTCCTGGTATGCCGAAAGGACCGTGCTCTGTGATAACCCCTCGCCTACACCATAGTTGATAAACCTGGGGCCTCCCAATTGGGCGGAAGCCTTGTTGCTAAGCCCGGCCATGGCAGCCAGACAAATGGCAGTGTACAGCAATACCGGCAGGTCCCTAATCATCATATTGGCTTTACCTTCCTGAGGGCTACTCGAAAAATGAAATGCACAACTGGTTTTGTTCCAACGTCGTATAAAACCAACCAAAGGGCGGGTTTTGAAAGATGTTGGAGCAAAAGCTTTAAAAAGTTGTGCATTTTATTTTTGCCCCACTACTAATTTAACCATTTTCATGATAAAGAGGACTGTTGTCCGGGGGTGTAATGCCATAGGCTCAGGCACTTCCAAACGCCCGCTTCCATCCAAAACGGATGACCAGTAGCAGGCCAACAAAGAAAAAGATAACATACTCAAAGCGCAGGTACGAAAATACAATAATCCGCATCCGGTCTATGAACCACATGATGATGAGCGTGGAGGCGATGATCATCACCAGCCCGCCCAGCTTGTCGAAGCCCGGGATGTAGTCCAGGTTGACGTTGCGCCGGATGATAAGCAGGGTGACGACCATGGAAATAATGGGCAGGACCTGCACAAATACATCCGCGTCCCAAATGCTGCGCCGCTCAAACAGAAACTGATAGACCGAGACGGTGATAGAAAAAATCCCCGGCACACAAATGAAGTAAATCAGCGTGGAGTAAAGGTATTTCCACGGTGCTTCGTGGCCTTTGTCCTGTCCCGTCAGCCCGGCCACAAAGGCCATGACCGGTATGATGGACAGGTAAACCAGTACATAAGTCGGATCGTTGGTCAGTACGTCAAAAAATTCTCTTAGTGTCATTGATTGCGGATTATGGTCCGCGCAAAGATAATTATTTGCCTATGGCCTTCGCCGTAAAAGTAGCGCCTTTGACCTGCTGCCCGTCATCGGAGTAGCTCTGGTAAACTATGCCGGTAATGCCTGGGAGAAGACGGGCGATTAAGTCCGGTGTCTGATAAGTATGCCGTTTGCCGCCAAGGGTGGCCTGTAGGGGCCCTTGCAACTGGTCGAGGCAGGTGAGGAACAGGTGCCGTTTTTGCCCGGCGGAGTAGTTGGCCTCAGACTGCAGGGCATAGCGCAAGAGGTCCACATCCAGCGTGCCGTAGCGCAGCTGGCCCTGCCACTCGTTTTCCTGATTGGTCTCTTTGGGGTTGAGAACCAGGTCCGCAGGAATGCCTTCATTGCTCAGAAAACCATTGCCATGCCGGGTCTGGTAAGCCCGGGTGATGCAAAACACTTCCGGCTCTGGCAGCCCGTTACGCCTAATAATGGCCTGTGCATTGCGGGAGGTGGTGTGCGCCCGGGTAACATTCGGAAAAAAACCGTGGTCCATGTCCAGCAGAATGCCCTGACTGCCCTCAAAGATAAAATCGGCTCCTTCGTACCGCTCAAAAAACCGGGATTCTGAGGTGAGGTGGATACGCTTAAGCACGGCCGGCAACTGTTCCTGCCATGCCATGACCTCCTCTTTCCAGTTTTCTGCCGCCAACAGCCCATTGGCTTTGCGCACGTAGTACTGCTCAATGGCTTTAAGTTTTTGCTGCACCACTACGGGGTAGGCCAAGTCCTGCGCAAAGAGCCGGTAGGGCGTTTCCGAATGCCGCGCAACGGTAGCCCCAAAGCCCACTCCGCAACTGCCATGTCGCTGACTGCGCTCCAGCAGCTGATTATACGCGATATCGTAAGGCGTGGTGACCGGGCACAGCGTATCCACAAAAATACGGGGCAGATAGCCCAGCTTTGATAATGCCTGATGCTCGTTCAGCAGGGCAGGGGGTGAAAACGTGCAGTACCGGCTCCAAAAGGTAGGCGCACCCTGAAAAGTGCCCGCGCCAATGCCCGAAAATACATGCCGCTCCCCTTTGGGGCCTACTACCGTGTGCCCCGCCTGATGGCCGCCCGAGAAGCGCACCACAACGGGGTGCGCCGCCCGGCGGCTCAGATAATCGGTGGCCAGGCCCTTGCCTTCGTCGCCGTAGCCCAGCCCAATGACAATCTGTGTGCTCATAATGGAAGGATTGTAGTGTTAGAAGATCGCTTGTTCCAGCCTGTACCCGGAGCTAACGCCTGAGATACCTGTTGTGCGGCGGCTGGCTTGAAGCCCGCCATCGTTTGCTCAAATGGGTGCCCACTGACTATAGCTACTGTGGCGGCGATAAGCTCGGCCAGCGCATTGTGGTCATTTAGTATCAGGGCGCGCTCCCCCAGCAGGCTTTTCCAGAAGCCGATCACTTCGGGGTGATTGCGGTAGCTGGTTTCGTTGATGTGAATGTGGAAAACATGATACATTCGTTGGGCTTCCCGCAACAGCGTAGACGCATCGAGCGTATGCTGGGGGCGGTATCCCATGATGCGCTGTACCTGCTCAGGCGAGAGCCGTTCCCAGCTGGCTTCGTCCCCTACAGTAAAGAGGAAACCTTTCTGCCCCCGCTTTTCAAAGCAGTCGATGGAGGTATGCCGGCCCGCCAGTAGCCAGGCGAGGAGGTAGGATTCCTGAATTTGGCCGCCCCCGCCGCCTTCCAGCCAAAGTTTGGACAGCCCTTCGCTCAGCTCATCCGCTCCTGCCTCAAACTGCCCGGCCTGCAGAGGAGCCTGATCAGAGAGGTGGTCGCCAATGGCAGAGAACATAATATGTGGGCTCTTAACGCCGTGGGCAATTAGCGTATTCATAAGCGCGCCCAGTTTGTAACGCACGAGCTGCTCCGGTATACGGCCCATCGAGCCCGTCACATCGAGGAAAACACCAATGGCTAAGGAATTAGGGTGCCGTTGCGAATCCCGGCTTTCCCGGACGCGAATCCCGTAGGGGTTCACAGCGGCATTCATCCGCCGGTGGCGGTTGGCCTGAAAAATATCGTCTCTTGACTTGTTGGCATAACTTGCCCGGAGATGCTGGTAGGCATCACTCGACCATCTTGCGTAACCCATCTTGTTTAAATTTTAGGATTTGAGAATAAAAAATCCCCGGGGGCAATAGCCTGCCTGAATTTACAAGGTCTTTAAACCTCAGTAAAACCAAGCTTAGTTTTGTTTTAAAACTATCTATCGCACTACAAGTATACGTACTCTTAGTTTAAAAGTCAAACTAAGGGGTGAAAAAAATAAAAAACCAGGACCAGCACAAAGCCGGCCCCGGTCAGGGAATGGGGAATCAATCGGTTCTTGGGAGGGTTTTAAGGGTTATCAGCTCCCTGTTATTTGGTCAAAGGCATTGATGACGGTATCAAGTCAAACAGATGCCACATGCAGGCTTCCATTCAAAAGCGTGCAGGTATTCCGGATTAAGACTGTTTTTTTTGGGAGATTAAAATTTTACTAGGGGAAGCGTTGTTGCTGTAGATAACAGACGGGAACATTAACCCATTAGAGCGTTTAGATATTGCATGTTAGCTGTTAAAAGTTGAGCTTATGCACAGATTTAACAGTAGTTAGTAAAATTTACCTATTTTCATCACCAAACAACACCAACTCCACTATGTCAAGACTCGATTATGTGACCATTGCTATTGTTGCTGTATGCGTAGCTGCGCTCGTCTACCTGATCTACATGACCACCAATTTGCTGGGGAGCAGTCCGGAAGCCCCGGCTACTGCAGATCAAATGGTTTCGGATCCAGAGGACGAATACGCAGAAGAGGAGTACTATCCGGAAGATACGACAGCCACCTTTGATGATGGCTACTATGATGAAGGCGGGGCGGCCGTTGACAATACAGGTGAAGGCGATCAGGCCATAGCGGAAGAGGATGCGCCTAACTATGAAGATGCAGACAGCGATCTGCAGACATCCTCCAGCCGGGGCCCTGCAAAAGACGGCCGTATAAAACCGGATTTCAGTTCTGTCGCCAGTGGGCAATATATGGTGCTGGCCGGCACATTTAAATACCGGAATAATGCCGAAGAGATGGTCAGCAAACTGAAAGGGATGGGGTACGCCAACGCTTCTGTAGAGCTTTTCGACCGGGGGCGTTATGCGGTGGCGTTAGTTGACCGCTTTGATGGGCTTGCTAGTGCCCAGGCTCTAAAGTCGGAGCTTTCCGGTAAAGGGGTGGAAGCTTATGTGAAGCAGAAATAGGAAAAAAACAGCCGCACTGAAAAATTCGACAGTGCGGCTGTATAGCCGGTTGATCGTTTCGTCTCAAAAAACTTACGCTACTCCGGCAAAAATGATTGAACACCCAATTGACCATGTTAGCTTTGAATCGATCTCTATCAATTCTTTTGCTTACACTACAAATGTAAAGGGGTTTTCAGGCCAGCTAAATGACTTCCCTCAGCGCGAAGAGTGACTATTGTCACTGGCTAAGGTTTCTGGATTGTTGTAGCTGTTGCAGCTGTTGCTCGATGCGTTCCGGAATAAGAGTGCCATACTGCTCCCGAAAGGCTTCAAGGTCGTACCAGGTCTCAAAATGCTCCAGGTGCCATTCTGCCCCGTCTTTACTGATTTTAAAGGTGCGGATCTCTTCATTGTATTTTTCCTCCACATAACGCGGGTTGTCAGCGAAGGGGCGCAGTTTATACGCGAATTTGCCATTCATGAGGAAAAACTCATCACCGTTATAGTCCATTTCAGCATCAAAAACAGCCATGCGGTCGTCGCAAAGCTGGTAAAAACTGGCGACCGGGTCCATGCCATTGAGGAGTGACAGGACGGTTTGCTTCACGTTGATAACGGTAATGTAGGGGAAGGTGATAAACTGATTGTGCGTTTCGCTGTAGCCATAGCCCCCCAGCAGATAGAGTAGGCCATCATTTTGGTAATAAGATAGCCCCGTGGCGCTGATCTGTTCTCCAAGGCTGCCCTCATAGCTGCCGTTGGTATAGGCACTGGCCCGGTTTTCATTAAAATCAATGAGCAGAATATCAAGATTGGGGAAATCCTGGTAATTGTTATCTGATATTTTGGAACGAATACTTCCCCCAAAGATGAGCAGGTAATCTTTGTACTGTCCGACCGCGTAGCCTTCCATATCCTCCAAAGTGGGATAAAGCTGAACAGCTTCCGGAGGCAGCTGGCGCAGGGTTTCTTTATCTTGAGCAAAACAGATCGCAGTGCTCAAAAACAGAAAGGATAGGGGTAGAAAGTATCTAAGCATGTAAATATAGTCTTTTGGCTGGGCGCAGGAACGCTGCAAAATACAGCAGGGTGATAAAAGTCACTTCCATAAACCAGAACTAATCGGTAAGGTATTTTATTTATCGTATCGTTGACAGTATACCTCAAGGTAGCCCCTTTTTTGAGAAAAATCAGAAAGGGGGCTGACAAATGTCAATAGAATAACAAAGGTATTACTGCAATTTTGAACCGTGAAATAAGCTGTACGGAATTCATTTACGTACTGCGGCCCGGTTTACTTACGAATTCCATGAATCTACCTGCTCAGGCAAATTGAACGCCATGACGAATACAGAAATACGACTTTTTGGGCTTGGTTGCAACCTTTCGCGCAATCTGCATGCTAATATGCAAAGGGCCGCAAAAGAGTTGGGCCTGGAGGTGAGCATAGAGGAAGTTTCTGATATTCAGGAGATGATGGACCTGGGTATCACGGCTATTCCGGCATTGCAAATTGGTGAGCAGGTGGTAGCGAGCGGCAGGGTTCTGGAAGTAGAAGAAATCAAATCTTTACTCAGGATTTAAAGTAATCTCAAAATTTCCCGCATTTATCGCATTCAACTTTCCGAAATTCACTAATTTTCGGTTCATACTTCTATATGTTGTCCTAAAGGGCTACACCCGGGTTTCCTGGTTGGGCTCTAAGCAAAAGAAACCAACTTACCATGAAAAAGATCCTTTTCCCCACCGACCTTTCTGCGGCTGCAGAGCGTGCTTTCATTTATGCATTGCACCTGGCCAAAAACATGGAAGCTGAACTGATTACCCTCCATGTGTATCAGAAGCCGGAGGTCAGAGGTGGAGGCCTGCCCCATACCCTTTCTGAGTTTTACGAAAGCTATGACCTGGATGAGTTTGAGAATTTCAAGGATTCTATTCCGATTTTGCGTAATATTCAACAGCGGGAGGGCTTTGGCGCTCTTAGCGTACAGCATCTGCTTAAGCCCGGCCGGACAGTGGAAACCGTCCTGAAGGTGGCGGATGAGGAACAAGTGGAAATGATCGTGATGGGGACCACAGGTGCAAGGGGGCTGAAAGAAATCTTCATGGGCAGTGTGGCAGGGGAAGTACTGGAAAATGCCAATTGCCCGGTACTCGCTATTCCTGAAAAGGCAGCTTTCGACGGAGAGATCGATGATATCGCCTTTGCGGTCAACTATCAGGACGAGGAGGTGGAAGCCTTCCAGAAAGTAGTAGAAATTTGCCAGCCGTTCAACGCCAAAATACACTGTGTGAATGTAGACCTGTCTCATGCTGAAGATTACCGCCACGAGATGGATCAGTTTAAGGGGAAACTACCCGCTTACGACAATACAACTTTTGAGGTAATCGAGAGCACGGATATCCGGGAGGGGCTGACCAAGTACATGGAGACCCATTCGGTAGACGTGCTGGTGATGGTCACACATAAGCGCAACTTCTTCCAGGAACTGCTCCGGTACAGCCACGCTAAGGAAATGTCGTACCACTGCAACATGCCGCTGTTGTCTATCCCGTCCCACATTCTGGGATAATACCGGCACTACTTTTCACGAAGGGCTTGCTGAATAACCTCTATGAGGACAGCTTCTGTATAGGGCTTAGAAATGTAATCGTTCATCCCTGCCTCAATGCATTTCGTTCGTTCCCCCACGAGGGAGTGCGCCGTGCAGGCAATGATAGGTGTGTTTACTTTCAGGTTTTTTCTAATTTCCTCGGTTGCCTCATAGCCGTTCATTTTCGGCATCTGCAGGTCCATCAGTATGATGTCGTATACCTGCTTTTTAGCCATTTCGACGGCAGCTTCGCCGTCTTCCGCAAATTCCACGATAGCACCGTTATTCTTCAGGGCAAAGGAGCCGAGTTTCTGGTTGAGCTTATTGTCTTCCGCCAGTAATATCCGTACGCCGGAAAGCTTCAGGGTTGAGTTGGTATCCACGTCTGTTGCTTTAGGTTTTTCAGGAGATTGTACGATCGGTAAGGGCAGGTAGCAGGAAAATGTCGTCCCCTTGCCCAGCTGGCTTTCTACCTCAATGTAGCCGCCGTGTAGCTCCACCAGCATCTTCACAATGCTAAGGCCCAGCCCGGTCCCTCCAAAGAGCACTTCTTTGGGCTGCCGCGCCTGTTCAAACCGGTTGAAAATACGCTCCTGGTCTTCTTCCGAAATACCTATGCCGGTATCGGATACCTTAAAACACAGGCCTGCATGTTCTTCATCCCGGTCTTTGACTTCGATATCTACCGTCACAGACCCTTCGTTTGTGAACTTGACGGCATTGGAAATGAGGTTGACCAGAATTTGATGCAGGCGGGGGGGGGCGCCCATAATGTATTCCGGTGCATCCATATCCAGGCTTGCCTTCAGGCGGAGTCCTTTTTCTTCCGCCCTGGACTGGCTGAGCTTGATGGCATCCTGTATGACTTTTTTCAGCTCCAGCGGCTTGGATTCCAGGTCAATTTTACCAGCTTCAATTTTCGAAAGGTCAAGAATATCGTTGATGATTGCCAGGAGGTTATTGCCGGCCACGGAGATGGCGTCCAGGTATTCCCGCTGAGTGGGCCCGAGCTTGGTCCGCTCCATTAGGTCAGAAAACCCAATGATCGCGTTCATGGGCGTCCTGATCTCATGGCTCATATTGGAAAGGAAGATGTCCTTGTGGTGGATAGCCTCGTGAAGGGCTGCGTTTTTCTCTTTGAGGGGCGTAATGTCGTAGGCAATGGCAAACATCTGCCCGGCGGCGGGGTCAGGCTGACAGTTCCACTGTACCCAAATGTAAGACCCGTCTTTTTTGCGGAGGCGGTTTTCAAACTCCACAGCTGGCTCGCCCTCGTTAAGCTTTGCCAGTCGAGCATAAGCCTGCTCCTGATCGTCCGGGTGGAAAAAGTCCATGAGTGGCCTGGAAAGAAGTTGGGATTGTTCCCAGCCCAGCTTTTTCATAAAAAAGGGGTTAATCTCTCTGCAGATGCCCTGCATATCCACGATGCACATCAGGTTTAGCGACTCATCAAAGAAGCGCTTGTAGATTTCCAGGCGATAGTTGGCCTTTCTACATTCAATAAGGCTCATAGCAGTTTCTGCCAGCCCCCTGAGCAATTCAATTTGTTCTGGTGTGGCAGAGCGGGGCTTCCCATCAATTACGCAGAGCGTGCCCAGGCTGTGCCCCTGTTCATTTGTAATAGGGTGCCCGGCATAAAACCGGATGTTGGGGTTGCCGGTGACGAGAGGATTGTTCTCAAAGCGCTCATCCTCTTGAGCATCATTGACGATAAGTGTCTCTCCATCTACTATAGCGTACTGACAAAAGGAAATTTCCCGGGGGGTGCTCTCTGCCTCAATGCCTACCTTCGATTTGAACCACTGCCGCTCCTCATCGAGCAGCGTAATAAGTGCGATAGGTGCATCGAAAACATGAGAAGCAATACGGGTGAGGTTGTCGAACTCTTTTTCGGCAAGGGTGTCCATGATCTGGTAGGACGCCAGTGCTTTGAGGCGTTCTTCCTCGTTAGGTGGAATAGGTAGGCTTTGCGACATAAAGGTTGTGCATTTGCTCGGGCTGGTCTTACTATTTTACACATCAACAGCTCAATTTGTTGACGGGGAGGGTTAAAGCCAGCCGATATTAACGTATATAAGTAAATTAGCCTTTAAATGTCCGACAAAGTTTGGCGTAGTCGTTGTGCGGCAAAAAGAAAGGAGCTATTGCATTGCCCTGAAAGCCATCGTTGAGGGAGCGGTGCCAAATGCTTCCGGAATGGCCAGCTCCGGCGCGACCAGGGCAAGGCCAATTTTGATAATGGCCAGGTGGTGGATAGTGTGCTCGATATTGTAGACCAGCTCACGTTCCAGGTTAGTGGGTATGGTACTGGATTCTGCAATATGTTGCAGGTCATTGCATTGCAGCCGGAGCGGTTGAGGCGCTTCCAGCAGTGAAAGTTGTGTGCAGACCGACTCGATTTTTTGAAGGGCTTTGCCAGGCTGGGTTTCCACTTCGGGTGAGCGCCGTCGTTTGCTGTAGTCAATTTCTCCGGCAGGTTGCTGGCTTTGCTCAATCAGGCATTCAAAAAACTCAATAAAATGGCGGGTATGTTGCCCCACGGAGCTGCCCTGCAACAGTTGTGGCTGTTCGGTGTATTGCCGGGAGGTCAGGTGGGGGAGGTAAAACCTGGGCAGCAACCTGACTTAAATCCATACGTTTTGTTTTGGTTGTTCCTGTCAAAGATACTCCCCACCGGGGGTTGGAAGTTAAAATCAGGGCTAGTTTTTAACTTTTGCTATCGAGCCTCAGGCAGAGTAGCCGTTGGCAGATGGTTTGAAACCATGAGACCGGGTGTTTTAGCGTTTACCAAAAAACAATTATATTGTGGCTGCGTTCAAGCGCCTTAAAGGCCAGAAAAAGCGATAATAACGCTTCCCTTTCAGGGCCTAATCGATTTTTGTCAGACCAATATCCCCTTGAAAATTCGGAGCTGTCTGTGCCAGAGCGGTGCAGGGAGTGTCCTTCCTGTAGTGCATGCTACAGGTTGTGGATTATTGATTGCGTGTGACTAAAATTGATGGCTTATGTTTTCTACTGTAAAAAAGGATGATAAACACCTGCTGCATAAAGGCCTGGGTGAAATATTCGGTGAATTCGACGAAGCGCTGCTCGATTTTCTTTTGCCTCACATCCAATGGATCAAGCTGCATGGTAGCGATTATCTTTTTGAAGAAGGTGATCAGGGAGATGCTGTATACTTTCTCGTGCGGGGGCGGTTGCTTGCGCTGCGCCGGTCTGCCGGAGAGGGCAACCCATCTGAAGTACTGGGCGAGGTAGCAAGGGGAGAGGTCGTGGGGGAAATTGCCGTTCACTCCGAGGAGCCCCGCATGGCCAGTGTGATGGCGATAAGGGACAGCGTCCTGATCAAAATCTCTGCGGAGGCTTACTTTCAGGCCCTTCAGCATTTTCCACAGTTAGGGCACCGCATTACCAAACGCATCATTAAGCGGCTGCGCAGGGATGATGCCGGGCAACATCAGGTGAAACGCCCGGCCACTATGCTGTTGCTCGCTCAGGATCAAAACGAAGATTTTAAGCAATACTTCAAAGCGCTGCAAGGTGCCCTTCAGGAAGCTGGTAGCGTTAGGGTGTTAACAGAAGCCGATGTTCCCTACAGCTCGGAGACAAGGCAGAATCGCTCTGCAGGTCTGGCCTCCGAACGGGTAAGCCACTGGTTGGAAGAGCAGGAATCAGCTCACGACTTCCTGATCTTTACCGGCCGGCCGGATCAGAAAGAGTGGATACTCCGCTGCATGCGGCAGGCAGATCAGGTGCTGCTTTGGGCGCCCTTTACTGCCGGGCCTGCACTAACGCCTCTGGAGAGGGAACTGGAAACAGCCTTCTCAGCAGGGATGGCCCCCAAAATACTGGTCCTGCAACATCCGGCAGGCGCGCCCTTTCCAAGAGGAACTGTGAACTGGCTTGATCAGCGCCCGTGGCTGCACCGTCATTTTCACATCCGGCAGGACAATCCACGCGATATTCCCCGCTTAGTACGGAGTTTGTGCGGCAATGCCATCGGGCTGACCCTGGCAGGTGGGGGTGCCAAAGGCTTTGCACATATCGGCGTGTACCGGGCCCTTCTGGAAAAGGACGTGCCGGTCGATATCGTAGGCGGCACGAGTGCGGGTGCTATGCTGGCGGCTGAGATTTCTTTTGACACTACTTACGAACAGACCGATAAATGCCTGAAAGGGGCTGCCGCGTACAACCCGACCAAAGACCTAAATGTCTTGCCACTGGTCTCCCTGATTAAAGGTAAGCGGTTCCGGGATATGATCAGCCGGGCTATTGAATGCCTGACTGGCCATCCGGATGTTGACCTGGCTGATTCCTGGATACCGCTGCACGTTGTAGTGAGCAATCTCAGTAAAGCCCGGGAAGAAGTCTTTACCCGTGGTTCTGCCGTGAAGCTGCTAACTGCATCAGGGGCGGTACCTGGCGTTTTTCCACCTGTTCCATTAGGGGATGACCTCCTGGTTGACGGGGGCAACTTCAACAACTTCCCTGTGGATGTAATGCGCAAAATGGGCGCGGGCTCCGTTATTGGGGTAGACTTCCTTGCGGATAAAAA
>ENA-UENW01000460-UENW01000460.1-marine-metagenome-genome-assembly--contig:-NODE-460-length-13147-cov-2.992908_pt1 | contig 13147 bp, 8 predicted proteins | sample MGYA00237876_ERZ529329 | MGnify/ENA primary metagenome ERZ529329 (study PRJEB26372, sample SAMN05368346) | marine metagenome | biome: cultured habitat; feature: ocean water; material: water; isolation... | reverse complement strand
CCGCTGATTGAAGGCTGGAATAGCCTGACCGGGCTGCATTATGCCCGGGTGGTGGACTACACGGATTATCTGGCGCTACCAGTCCTGATTTTGGCCTACCGCTATAGCCTGGCGTACGCACCTGATTGGAAGGTCCGGGTTCCCTACGCGATTCCGTTTTCTGTGGCCGTTTTTGCCTTCCTGGCCACGAGCACACCGGATGAATATGACTTTTTCCTTGTTCTGGATGAGACTTATGAGCTCCCCTATGGGAAAAATGAATTTGTGCCGCGGGTGGATGCTGCCGACAGCTTGTTCATTGAGCATGGATTGCCGCTTTCCGAAGGATTGGAAGCGGATACGGTAAACATCAGCTACTACGCGGCTCACTGTGGGGGCTATCAATGGGCGGACATTATTCTTATCCCCCTCAACGATAGCCTTACCAACTTGCAGGTCATCGGGCTGTACTATTGTACGGATGATCAGCAGCGGCGCCCCCTGGCTAAGGCGGAGTTTGAGCGGCAGGTGATTGATAAGATTGATTAGCGTTTTTACAAATTGAGAGATTGGGGGGTAACATGCGACTTCTACGAAGTCGATCTCCTATGGTATTGCCAGGGTTACGAACGTGCGACTTCTACGAAGTCGTTCTTCCATAGTGTTGCAGGGGGATACTAAGGTGTGACGCTCTACTGGCTGTGCCAGGCAGACAGGTTCTACGAAGTCTTCCGGAGTTTTGTACAGGAGTGTAGAGCCAAGTTTCACATTGGAACCTACTAAGCTTGTTCCTTTACCTCGAAGGTGGTGGAGTGCTCGAAGTCCCGGAAGTCGACCGCGCTGACACCGGATACGCCTTGCTCGGCCATGTAGACACCGTAGATGGTATCCACGGCTGCCATCGTCAGCTTGTTGTGGGTAACGATGATGAACTGAGAGTCTTTGGAGAATTTCTTGATGATCTTGTTGAATTTCTCGATGTTGGCATCATCCAGTGGGGCGTCCACTTCATCAAAAATACAGAATGGGGCGGGCTTGAGCAGGTACAGCGCAAAGAGCAAGGCCGTTGCCGTAAGCGTCTTCTCTCCACCCGATAGCTGACTGATCGATTGTGGGCGCTTACCCTTAGGCTTAGCGACAATCTCAATCTTGGATTCCAGTGGGTTTTCCGGCTCTAGCAAGATGAGGTCACAATTGTCATCCTCGGTAAAGAGGCTGCGGAATACGTCGATGAAGTAGATACGCGCTTTGTCGAAGGCGTCCAGAAACTGCACGGTGGCGGTTTCCTCAATTTCTTTGATGGTTTGGATGAGCGACTCTTTCGCGGCCAGGATGTCATCCCGTTGCTGGGAGATGGTGTCAAGGCGCTCTTTCATCTCATCATAAGCCTCCACTGCCATCGGATTGATCTCCCCGTAGTTGTCAATGCGGCTCTTCATGCGCTCTACCTTCATCTCCAGTTCGGTAGGATCCATTTCCTCTACCTTGGCGTCGATTTCACGCTCCTGGTTGATGAAGTCGTTCACCTCAATGCTGAACTCAATACGAAGACGCTGGGCAATGGTGCTGATGTCGAACTTGACACTGCTGAACTTGTCCTTGAGCTGGTTGATGAGGACCTGCGCATCCTGGCGCTGGCGACTCACCTTGCGGAGTGAATCTTCCAACTCATTAATGCCACCACGTGCCTCAAAATAGGCCTGCTCTGCTTCCGTCAATCCAGCTTCGCGTTCGGTCTTTTGTCCGTACAGTTCTTGCAACTGGATCTGGATCTCATCAATATTCTGCTGCGTAGTTGTGATCTCCTGCTCGCTATCCTTCAAGGATTTCTCATTGCTGGAGCGACTACCTACGAGTTCGGTCAGTTGGTTCTCCCGGAAAGACAACTCCTGTTGCAGTGCCGTAATCCGGTTTTGCTGACGGATGAAGGCGATATTCTTCTCGTTATAGGCAGCGGAAGCACCACTTAGCTCTTCGGCAATCTCACGATAGCTGCCATCCGTATTAGCGATCTGATCCTTGATCTCCTTCAGGCGCTTCTGGCCACCAACGAGTTGAGCATCAATCTCGTTGTTTTCCGTCTCCATCTGCTCCACTTCCTTCTGCAGCTGACGGTTCTTTTCTTCATTCTCGCTCATGAAGGACTGGAAGTTCTCCAGGCGGGTCAATAAAGACACCTTCTGCTGCGAGATCTGGTTCATCGCCTGACGAGCCTGCTGGATATCCTGGCGTGTACGCTGGGCTTTGAGGCGCTCCAGGTCGTTCTTTTCCTGGAAGTAAGCAGTAGAGAGTTTCTGCTCTTCTTGCTCCGCTTTGGCGATTGCTTTCTCAAGTACCTCCAGGTTCTTCTTACGGCCGATCTTTTTACCCTCAAACAAGCCAACCGAACCACCAGAAATACTGAACTGTCGGCGGATGAATCGTCCACTTCGCCCTAGTACAATCCAATCGCCGCTAGGGACATTGGCTTTTACATCTTCGCTTTCAACGACCAGTACATTCTCTAGCAAGTACTCACATAGGAGGCGGTACTTGTTATCCGCCTCGATCAACTCCGTGGCTAGCTGCGTTCCTGGAGGAAGTAGGTTAGCCGGCGGGCGGTAATTAGCGAAAGCGTCAAGGATGAAGAAATTGGCTTTACCCTTTTGGCTACGGCCTAACAACTGGATAGCTGCATAGGCTTCCTCCAAGTTGTCTACTACGTAGTAATTCAGATAAGGCTCTAGATAGTTCTCAATCGCAATCCGATACTCTTCCTTTACATATAGGAGATCAGAAAGCAATGGCGCATCCTTCTTCCAGTCTTTATTTTGATTGAGGAATCGAATCGATTCCGGAAAGCCTTCCAGGCTCTCAATCATACTCTTGGTGAGCTTGTATTCGTTGCGTTTAGCGTCGAGCGTACGATTGACCTTGGTACGACGCTGATTGAGGTCTTCCAGTCGCTGTTCCGACTCCGTCACTTTCTGCTGACGTTGCTCCTCGGCCATTTCCCGGGCCTCCACCTCTTTGCGCGCCTCATTCTCTTTGGCCTCCAGCGCCTTTAGTCGTTCATCCAACTCCGTCATATCCTGGCGGCGCGTATCCATATCCTGGCTGTTGCGCTGCTGTTGCTGGCGGTAGTTGTCGATGTTGTTCTGGTTGATCGCTCGCTTTTTCTCCATTTCGAAGACCTGGCGCTCAACGGCCTGCTGTTCCGAAACAACGGTATCAAGATTGGCTTTGATGGCTCCGTGGCTTTCACGGATCTCCGCCAATTTATCTTCTGCAGTAGTCAGTTCTTGCTCCAAACGGGCTTCAACGCGCTTCTCTGCGTTCAGGTCAGAGCGATAGTCCTCCAACTGTGCTTGTAGATGCATTGCTCGATCACCGGCTTGACTGATGTCACTCAGCAGTTTTTGCTGGTTCTGCTTAATGAACTGGAGGCGTTGCTCCATCATCTGCCGATCGTTCTCCATTCCGCGGAGGCGGCCGATGAGGTTGTTCAACTCCCGCTGACGGTCTGAAAGCGCCTTCTCCTTATCAACGTGCGCCTTACGCTCCGATTCGATACCTGCTTCCAGTTGAGCGATATCAATCTCGTACTGGCGGTACTTATCCTCATTCTCCGTCAGCTGCTGCTGAATGGTCTTATGCCGATCTCGCAGGTCATCAATTTTGATGCGTGCCAGTTGGAGACTGAGGTTCTTGTACTTATCCTTTAGTTCGAAGTAGCGCTTGGCTCGCTTCGCTTGCTTTTCGAGTGCGACGAGGTTGCCGTTGATCTCAAAGAGCAAATCTTCGATACGGTCAAGGTCTGCGGTGGTGTTTTTAAGCTTGTTGAGGGTCTGGCGCTTGCGCACCTTGTATTTCGACACCCCGGCCGCTTGCTCAAACATCTTACGGCGGGAGTTATCCTTATCCGCCAGAATATCGTCGACCATCCCCAAGGCAATGATAGCGTAGGAGTTGGAGCCAATACCCGTATCCAGGAACAGGCTGGTGATATCCTTCAGACGGCAGGTAACGCCGTTGAGCTTGTATTCACTTTCTCCCGAACGGTATAGTACCCTGGTGATGGTCACCATGTTGTACTCTGTAGGGAGGAGGTTTTTCGTGTTCTCGAACGTAAGGGATACCGAAGCTACACCGGATGCCTTTCTCTTTTTGGTACCATTGAAAATGACACTCGACATCTGGTCTAGACGAAGCTCTTTGCTCTTCTGTTCACCCAATACCCAGCGGATGGCGTCGACAATATTCGACTTACCACTACCGTTTGGACCAACAATACCAATCACATCTTCCGAGAAGTTGATTCTGGTTTCGTTGGCAAAACTTTTAAAACCCTTAATTTCGAGCTGTCTTAACCGCATAGCGGGCAAAAATAAGCAGCTTCTTAGAATTTATACAGAAATTGACGCGGATTCCCCGCTTAAGTTTTCCACATTATTCCGATGTTTTCGATTCGCATCCCACATCAAGATCAAACGGCTACTATAAAGCTGTCCAGTGCCAGAACCCACTCCGAGATGGAGGGACGCACTAAGGCCCTGGCTTTCAAATATGTGCGACAAGGATGTGAGAACTATCAACTAGACGGACATACTGTCAAACTGCATGCAGGAGAGTTTATGTTGCTACCTGCCGAATATGCCTTTCAAGCTGGCGCAAGCCCTAAAAAGGAAGTGGTAAAAGGCGTCTGTATCGATTTTTCAAGTATCAACTCTTTGCTAAGAGATCAATCTGATCCTGGGGCTTTGGTGTATGGATTGCCCCTACCCTTCCGGGAACTCCAGCTGACTCAGCAAACCCTTGCTGACAATAGTCGAGCATTTTCTGAAGCCAAGAAAAGCAAGATTCTGGCCTGCTTGCAATCTGATCTGGAGCAGCTGCTACCGCAAATGCGAGAACGGGAAGCAGTACTGCAACAACGGGTAAAAAAACAACTTACTCAGAAGCGCCTTGTTCAGGGACTTCTAAATGCTCGAAATTATGTTCAGGACTACTATCCTAAACGGATTACCCTGAATGATTTGGCGAAGGTCGCTGGCATCTCACCTTACCGTTTGCAGCGCCTTTTTAGAGAGGTATTTGGTCAAAGTCCGCAGCAGATGCAGTTAGATTTTCGCATGTTTCAGGCCAAGAAATTATTGTCTGAGCAACATCTTTCGATGTCTGAAATTGCCTTCGAACTGGGGTACTCCGATTTAGCCGCCTTTTCCAATCAGTTCAAGCGTTATTTCCGGTGCCGCCCCTCTGAGATGCGCAATTAGCAAGCTATTGTAGATGTCCTAAATCTTAGTACGGGTTAATGTCAATCCGAGCAGTTTGCTCTAAGAGCAAGATGGGCACTTCCTTTAAGTCCACCGAATAGAAAAAAGGCGGTTTCATTAAGCCAGCGACAACGTTTACCTCTTTTTTCTGAACTCGGATAATACCTATGTTCTGTCCCTCTGAATTGATAAATGCCAATCGGTATTTCTTCCCGGAGGTGCTAATGTCCCGGTTGCCAACAAATTCGAGATGCCAAGAGGTGTATCCGTAACCGTATCCATAGCCATAAGATGAACTCGTATCAAAGTCGAAATCGACATCTCTGTCAGACCTCGAGTGATAGTGGCCTTCACTACGCTTGATAAGGATTGGTGAGCCCGTACTGAATACCGAATTTTCTGTGCTGACGACAATGTTTGTAGATAGCGCATTGGTGTGCTCTCTAATTGACTGTGCTGGTAAACTTGAGGCAAAAAGGAAGACTGCAAGAAAGAGGAATTGTTTCATGAGAGTAGCGTTTTAGTGTATAAAGAATCTAGTGTGTAGTGTCGCACTTTACCCTTATATAAGCTGATGCATACTCCATTGCAAGGGCATTCCCATTAAAGAAAGGTTAAAGCCATACATTCGACATTTGGACCAGTGCCAACCGCTTGTTGGAGCGGGAGATTCGTATTACCTTGCTTGAATACCAACTAAATAGAGGGATAGTTACTTTATTAAAAAACACTTCTACCACTTTTGGGCTTCGGCCTACCTATTAGGCAAGATGATTGATTATGAGAAAGATTGACATTCTGGTTTTACTCTGCTTTGTATTGATTGGCTTGGGTTGTAAGGATGATCCCGGCGGTTCGGGCCCAATAGACCCGACGAATAATGACAGCGCACTTCCTTACATCGAAATTACTTCTGATGTTTCCATCGAAAACGAACCCAAGGTTCCTGGCCGGATGATGGCTTATGAGAATGGAGAGGTTGTTTTTTCTAGTAGAATTGGTATTGAGTATCGAGGCTCTACTTCTTTTCGCCTAAGCGACAAACGCTCCTATGGCATTGAAACCTGGGATGAGAATAACATGGACGAATCTAAGAGTGTCCTGGGCTTTCCGGAAGAGGAAGACTGGATCCTGCTAGGGCATGTATTTCGGGAAAGTGAAGGCCGAATTTTTGACCCCACACTGATGCGTAACCATATCGGCTATGAGCTGTACCGTTCGATGGGTAACTACGCTAGCCGAAGCCAGTTTGTGGAGCTCTCTGTGAATGGCGACTTCGTAGGCACTTATGTGTTTATGGAGAAACTAAAACGAGATAACGATCGCATTGATATCGCCCGACTTGATGAAACGGATACGGATGCGGAAAGTATTACGGGAGGTTATATCCTGAAGATTGACAAAACCTCCGGTGGTGATGTAGCTCCAAATGAGCCCTTGGAGTATTATGAGAATAATTGGGAGGATGACGCTCACTACAATGCGGACATTAGCTTCCGCTCAAAGTATGGCGTAGATGGTTCTACCCTGGACTTTGAAGCTTTTCGCCCCCCTTACCATCCGGACCAATTCAAGGAAACCTACTTCTTGTACGAATATCCACGCTCCGACCGCATCACGGATCAGCAGAAAGCATATATCCAGCAATACATGGAGGAGTTCGAAACCGCTCTGTTGACCGACGATCTGAGCAGCAATGAACGGACCTATACCGACTATGTTGACTTGAGCAGCTTCGTAGACTATTTCATTCTGAATGAACTAGTCAGCAATGTTGATGCCTACCGCCTGAGTACCTATCTATTCAAAGATCGCGGCGAGAAGCTCAACATCGGACCGGTTTGGGATCTCAATATCGGCTACAACGCTCAAGGCCGCATTCCTTCCACGGACTGGATTGTGAACTACAACGACTACGTGCCTGGTGACCCTTGGCTGGTTCCTTTCTGGTGGGATCGCCTGTTTGAAGATCAAGTTTTCATCGACCTACTGAAGCAGCGCTGGAGTCAGCTGAGAGCGAGTACGCTATCACCAACAACAGTGGAGAGCTTAGTACGTGAAACCGCCAACTACCTGGTCGACAACGGTGCCATTGAGCGCAACTACGAGCGCTGGTCTGGTATTGAAGTAAACTACCAAAGCGAAGTAGATGCTATGGTGAATTACTTGAAAGACCGGATTTCCTGGATGGATGATGAGATTAGTAGTCTGTAGCATGAAAGCGGTGAACTGAATCGCCATCACAAAAAGAGCAAGATTTTACAAAGTCCGTTGTTTCGAGTGGGATTACCTTACCCTCGAACAATTACCTGACTATGTATCCAAAGCAGTTGCTGCTCTCTTTTGCTATCCTATTGTTTTTTGTTTCTGGCTGTAGTGCGCAGGGCTGGGAGAAGCTCGTAGAAGATTTCGTCTATGAATATAAGCGCCTGGATATTTCTCCTCTGCGTATTGCCTACCTGGACAATCTTCGAGGGGTGCGCGGGGAAGAATCACAGCGTGCACAATCTAAATTATTTGCTGATCTGCGATTAGAGCTTCAACAGTATGATCGCAATTTGATTACATCTGAGCAGCAGCTAGAGTATGATCTACTCAGCTATTATTTGGAGCTGAACGAAGTCCGCTTAGCCATAGAACAAGATTGGTGGAGAGATCGACCAAAACCTCTCCCTGAAGGTGGGCTAGCTACGGTGCCAGGTGGCAAAGCGTGGTACGCCTTCTACCTGCAGCGATGGCTAGATATATCAGTCAATCCCGATTCCCTTTTTGCCTTTGGCTTACAAGAAAGTGAGCGAGTAGCCGGTGAAATGGCTATAATTAGGGCGAAGAGCGGAATGGATAGTCTTGATTTTCAAGCCCATCTAAATTCGGAACGCTTCCTGGTTGAGCTTCCTTCTGAAGTAGAGGCTGCTATCGCAGACTATGCCACTTTTGTTGAACCACAGATTGCGAAATACTTCCCACGATTTGATGAGATCCCACCGGTCCGTGTTCGGCAAGGAGGAGACGGGCGACTAGCCCAAACTCCAGCCTTCTATCGCAACTCCACTTTTTTTTATAACCTTTTTGATGATCCTTTCAACCTCCGTCAAGTGGCCTTCTTGTACTTGCACGAAGCCAATCCGGGGCATCATTACGAAACCTTTCATCGGAGTCTTCAAGGAGGTACTCCCCTACTCCGCCTCTTCAATAATCCAGGATATGGTGAAGGCTGGGCTGCCTACATCGAAGACTTTGCCTTGGAAGCAGGTTATTACCGAGATATCTATGACGAGTACGGTAAATGGGAATGGGATATGATTCGTTCCGTGCGCGTGGTTTTGGACGTAGGGCTCAACTACTACGGTTGGTCGGATGAGCGGGCTCTCCGTTTCTGGCAAATTTACTTGCCCGGACAAGATCACATTGCTGCTCGGGAAATTGCCCGTATGAAACGTTGGCCAGCCCAAGTGATCTCTTACAAATATGGCGCTCGGTTGCTTGACGAATGGAAAAACCGCTGGGTCAGTGAAAAGCGTGGAAGTCTTTTGGCTTTTCATGAAGCCGTACTCCAGCATGGGCAGGTGCCTTTTTCAATACTCGAATCAATCATTTTCAATACGGATAAATCATGAAATCACTCTTCTCCCTGTTACTAGTACTCACGCTTACTCAATGCTATGCACAACCGCCACAAGAGGTAAGTAGCGAGGGGCTAAAGGAAATAATGAACTTGTCCTATCTGGCACCAGAAGATCAGGTGGTAGACACTTTGCAGCAACTGAATCTTGTCTTGCCGGAGGATGCAGACAACCCTCCACTTATGTTGTGGATTGGTGGTGGAGCGTGGTCATTCGTAAACCGTCATATGGAAATGGATCTGGCACGCCAATTCGCCCACGAAGGAATAGCAGTGGCGTCCGTAGGGCATCGACTAAGTCGGGGGGCTTTTTCTCCTGGTGCACACGATGTTGGCGTACAGCATCCTGCGCATGTTGAAGACGTGGCCGCCGCTTTTCATTGGCTCAAAGAAAATGCAGCGAAGTACGGTTACGATGGCGCTCGAATCTTCGTTGGTGGCTTCTCTTCTGGAGCTCATCTAGCGGCATTGCTAGGTAGCGATGGTTCTTATCTCAAGCGGCATGGTTACTCGACTACCGATATCAAGGCCATCATCCCGGTGGCTGGCGCCTATGAGATTACAGACTATTACAATGCTTTTGCCAATAGTGAGAGTGCAAGCGCCAGAGAGATGGCCAAAACGCATGTAATGGATGTATTCGGCCCCCAGGAAGATTTTGAGGCGGCATCGCCAAGTACCTACATTGATCAACTGGAAATTCCGATGCTCTTAATCTCGGAAGGCGCGCTCTTCAATTACACGAAGGTGTACGAGGATATTATCTGGGAAAGCGACTACCGCATGTGTCAAATCCTACATGTGATGGATAAAGATCATGCCGGACTATGGCGCGATATCTCACACAGTGAAAACAGCTTCACCCGCAATGCGATGGTGGACTTCATAAAACAGCAGTAATTCGAGTCTCAGGCTGGTGGTACGGAGTGATTCAATACTTAAAGCCGCCAGCCTATTCACCGAAATCGGCTAAGCCTTGCACTTTGACGCCCAATTCTCCGGTAATGGACATCACTACTTTTATGCCCTCCGTGGTGAGGTAGGCATTGAAAAGCTGTAGTTCTTCCAATGAGCCCTGTAAACGTACGCCAGAATTGATCTCGTAGTCGGCCAATTGCTCTTGCATTTGTTGCTGGGCCTCCTGTAGGTTATATTCCAGCAGATAATCCATGTTCTCCTGGAGTTTCTTTTTAAGTGTTCCCTTGGCTAGCCAAGCAGCAGACTTAAGGAGGAAGTTCTTGCTGTCTAGCGTATAATCCAGGTCTTCAATTTCGATGCGGTTTCTTCGCGGGTTAAAGACTGGTTCACCACTCAAATAGATGCTGCCGTTATAACTTCCAGAGAGCCTTAAATTGACCACCATGTTATTCCCTTGGCCATAAAGCTCTATGTCTTCGACTACCACATAGCGCTTGCCTTGTTCAAAGCGCTCTCCTTGTAATGATTGCCGGGTTAGCCGCTCTGCATCTTCGTAGCTCACTGTAGCATCCAAAAAGATTTGAAAGCCTTCTCCGGTCATTGGATTCGGATTTCGGTAAGAGAAGTTGGGCATCACTCGTGGCGTCGGAGCTACTGGCTGAGGGCCAAAGAAGAGCTCCGGCTCTGATTGCACTACGATTGTGGCTTCGAGATTGTTATCCTTTACCTGCACGGGCGTCATGCCGATATCGCTAGGATTTACCAATAGCCAGGTTTGATATTCTGGCGATACCTCATACGGTTGATAGAGCATCGTCCAAGCTTCCTGAACCGCTTCGTCTAGCTTGAAGGAGTTGGCCACCATAGTATCGATGTTGGTTCCAATAGTAGATGCACTTCGCGAGAGGATAAGATCAGCGATCCGTTGTACTGGAATACTAACGCCTGCCATCCGAATTCTCGGCTTTTCGGTCCAGTTGTAGTTTTCAACTACCGTATTGGTCTGCAGTTGCCAATCTGAATTAATGACCCATGCCGTACGAAAGTCGAGTTGTAAGCGACCTGTCGCCTCTACTTTACCCAGTCCCAGATTATACTGTATCCAAAGATCCAATGGCACTTGATATCGCATGGCGGTACTACCAGCAGATAGCCTGATGTCACCATCCTTACGAGCGGTCACTTTCATTTTGTCTCCATCCTCAAAACTGTTGTCTTCATAGAGTGGGCCTTCCGACAACTGTGTATTAAGGTCGGATTCGAGTTTGGCCAAGTCGATCTGAATTGGAATGCGTAGAACAGAGCTTCTTTTCGTAAAACGATTGTCTTCGTTGTATACTTCCACTGGACGAATCGGTTGGGTGGTTTTGCAGGCGAAGAAATTAGTAATGAGTAGGCCTAGGAAGGCATATTGTACAAAAGGGAAACGCATGGGCTTTAATCTTGGACGAAACAAAAGTAACTAAATCCGACTAAGCGCTAACTTTTTTTGCCGGGTGTGCAACCCTTGCACAAAGACCTTGTCTTTGGAAACATAAAGCAAGACGATCTTCTGATTTTGCAAGTGTTTCTATTCACCCGATGAGGGAGCGAATAGCCGCTTCTTCCACAAATTTTATCGCAATGAGACTCCTCCTGTTACTGTTTCTAACTACTTCAATTCTCACCTTAAACGCTCAACATCATAAAAGCAGCCGGGCATTCCTAGGAATCACTTCCATGGAGCTTGACAATGATAAAGCAGATGCCTTAAATCTTCCTACCGATGATGGCGCTATGATCAAATACGTTTACGAAGGTACTGCCGCAAAAGCAGCTGGCTTACAACCTTTCGACTACATCATCGGCTTCGACGACGAAATGGTAAGTAATGGCACCGACCTGACTGACCTTCTCGGGATGCATCGTCCTGGTGATCAGGTGCAAGTAAAGATTGTACGTCAGGGTAAAAAAATGAGCATTCCTGTGACTCTTGGAACGCCAAGTGATTCCAGTGGCGACCACTACGGTGGCACTGCATTCCTAGGTGTACGTGAGCACGATAACAACGATGATGACGAGATCGGCGTACGCGTTGAGACGGTACGCAATTCTTCCGCTATTGACCTTGGCCTTGATGACGGAGATGTAATCACCTCTATCAACGGCAATAAGATGGTTGATTGGCATGATATCAGCATTGCGCTGAATAATATGGAATCTGGCGATCCTATTGAGATCGAGTACCTACGTAACAACAGCCCGCAACGCGCTTCTGGCGCTATCGGTGGCGAAGATGACTGTGACGACGATCGCGGTCGTGGTTACCTAGGTATCTACTCTGGTCATATGGATAAGGAGAAGGCTAGAAAATTGGATCTACCAAACGCTTACGGAAGCTACGTTAAGCGTGTAATCCCTGGTTCTGGTGCAGAAGCAGCAGGTTTAGAGCCACTTGACTACATCGTAGCTATTGGTGACTACAAGATGAGCGACGACCGTTCTCTAACTGGCGCTTTGAATAAGTTCGGTCCTGGCGACCAGGTAGTTGTTACGTATATCCGCAACGGCCAAACAGAGCGTGCGAATGCCGTACTTGGTGAAGCAAGTGATGATGATCTTTCTCGTCCATGTGCAGAGGAGCCATTCTTTGGTGTAAGCGCCAATCATAACACTCGCACGCGAGTTGATGGTGTACCGGTAAATATCGTTCGCAGTTCTGCTGCTAAGGCTGCCGGCCTTCAGAGTGGTGACGTTATCACCAGCCTAGCTGGAAAGACCATTATCGACTGGGGTGACCTCAGTGGTGTAATCAACGGTACCAGCGTAGGTAAAGAAATTGCCATTGGCTATGTTCGTGATGGTCAGGCACAAACGGCTATCGCGGTGATGGGCTCGGAGTGTGATGAAAATGGTAATGACCGCAACAAGAGTGGTTGGTATGACTATAACTACGACTCTAGCTTCAGCGACGATAGTAATTCTGAAATGGATGAGGAGCCAGCCGTAGATATGGACCGCATTCAAGTATCCATGGAGGATATGGATGAGAACGAGGCAGAAGAAATGCGGGAACGTGGCGTAGATATGCCATTGATCAACAACCTCACGATTGAAAACATCCAACTTTTCCCTAACCCAAATCGTGGTATGTTCCGCCTGGAGTTTGAATTACCACAGCAAGGAGAGACCAGCATTCGCGTATTCAACAGCGAAGCTCGCTTGATCTACTCTTTCGATCTGGGACAGTATCAGGGGACATTCAGTGATGATATTGATATCTCTCAAAATGGCCCAGGCGCTTACTTCCTGGAAGTACGCCAAGGCAATACCAGTATGGTTAAGAAAGTACTGCTACAGTACTAAGAGCGTGTTGGGAAATTTTATAATGCCG
>ENA-UENW01000452-UENW01000452.1-marine-metagenome-genome-assembly--contig:-NODE-452-length-13481-cov-3.985648_pt1 | contig 13481 bp, 11 predicted proteins | sample MGYA00237876_ERZ529329 | MGnify/ENA primary metagenome ERZ529329 (study PRJEB26372, sample SAMN05368346) | marine metagenome | biome: cultured habitat; feature: ocean water; material: water; isolation... | reverse complement strand
AGCCCTTGATTCGCGTGCCTTATATGGTTCAAAGGAGCTTCGGTGTTCTCGGGTGGCTTAGGTGGTTAGAAATTGAGAACCTAGAATCTTATATCCCAATATCGAAATCGAGGAAAATGCCTCGATCACCTAGGTGATTCCCATTATAGCGGATACCAAATACAAAGTCATAGTAGAAGACAAAGTCGAAGCCAACACCACCACCCCAGAGGAGTTGGTTATTCAATGGGTTGGGGCGGGTGTTGAAAGGGCTGTTTACATATCCCAGATCACTACTCATCGTGAAATTCAAGTGGAAAGGAAACTGCCGAAATGCTTCAAGAAAGACCCATTTACCGAAGGTGATGTCACCCTCCCAGAGCCGGAGGCGCACATTCTTGCTCATGTAAGCTGCGTCGAGGCCATCAAGCACATAAAGCTCAAAACCAGTTACCCGATTCCGGCCAAAGCCGAGGGCGCGATTATAGCGGTAGGCTTGTGGCTGACGAATGAAAGAATATTTACCACCTCCACTAAGCCCAAAGCTCCACCGTTTGCCGACGGGCCAATAACGGGCACCATATAACTGTAGGGTCAAGGCTGAACGATCTCCAAAAACACCAACGCCATCTTTTATGAGCTCGCCACCATAAACATGGCCAGACCAAGGATAGGCCCGATTGTCGCGAAAGTCGTAATCGAAGATGTACAAGAGTCGGAAAAACTCTAACGTGGTCTCACCATCTCCAAAATATTCCGGGTTGAACTCCTGAACAATAATAGGATCTACCTCTTCTCGATGAAATTCCAGGGCCCAGGTGTGGCGGGCGTACAGCTTTGGTCGCCAGGTAAGATCGGCATCAGCTTGTAGTTTGCGACGAAGGAATTTGTCGTCATCTCGGTAGAACTCCTGCTTGTTGTCCAGGGTCGCATAATTGATCTCTCGATTACGATCGTATTGGAAACTGGTTCCTATGCCCAGCGTTTGTTTCTTATTGATGTACGGTAGGTCATAGCTGGCGTTAAAGCTGCGTGTATAGCCGTACTCAAACCCGATTTCCAGCTCGTCACCCCAGCCACTAAAGTTGGTGTGGTTAACCTCAAGGCCAATATTGACGCGTTGTAAGGATCTGTTTTGCTCCTTCCACCAGACATTAAAATTTCGGTCTGCTAAATCAAAGGTAGGAACAGGGTAGAGGTACCAATTTTCGAGGACCTCAATCAAGAGGTGTACCCGTTGGGTAGATCCTTCCCAGTTTTTATAAGTAATGCTTGTTTGGCTGAAGAGCCCTGTATTCATCAACTGCCGCTCGGCCTCAATGATCTTATCCGGAAGGATGCTAAGTGGAATGGTGTCTCCGATTTGGAATGGTATCTCGCGGTAGATTACCGCCTCCCGTGTTCGCTTGTGTCCTTCAACAGTGATGTCATCTAGAATAATCCAGTCACTTTGTTGCGCGGAGAGAGGAGGTAGCGCAAGCAACAAACCTAAACCCAGTAACAGAGTAACGTAATTCATGAACGAAATCGGGACAAAAAGATGTAGTATTTAAATCGTTTTTGGGCGTCCGGTGGTGTGGTGATGAAGAGAAGAAGCTAGGCTTCGGGCAAAATAGGTTTGTGATAGCTGCGTATTATAACACTCAAAATAGAAAATAATTGTGAGACCCAAAGCGCAAGTAGAACTCAGGAGGGGGAATTGTCCGCTATACTTAAAAATGCTAGAGTAAGGATCGGCAGGCCTCGTAAAGGTCCTTCCAGTCTTTGCGTTGGCGAACGACTGTTTCAAGATACTCTTCCCAGAGTGGGGCGTCCTGTTTATTATCCTTTATGATGGCACCGGTAAGACTAGCCGCCAGGTCTTCTGCTTGCAGATTTCCATTGCCGAAGTGCGTTGCCAGGGCTTGGCCGTTGTTAATAACAGAGATGGCTTCAGCGGTGCTAAGCGTACTACTTGGCGACTTGATTTTTACCCGACCATCTTCTGTTTTACCGCTACGGAGCTCGCGAAAGATAGTTACCAGGCGACGTACTTCTTCAGATGGGAGTTTGGCCGCTGGTACTTCCAGTTGGTTCTGTGTTTGGAGTACACGGGTCTCGACAATTTTCACCTCCTCCTCTAAGCTAGCTGGAAGTGGCATGACTACGGTATTGAAACGACGACGCAAGGCCGAAGAAAGCTCGTTTACCCCTTTGTCTCGGTCATTGGCAGTAGCGATTAAGTTGAACCCACGGACGGCCTGCACTTCAGTGTTTAACTCAGGGACTGGTAATGACTTTTCGGAGAGGATGGTGATGAGTGCATCTTGCACATCACTCGGGATACGAGTAAGTTCTTCAATGCGTACGAGTTGCCCATTGGTCATACCTTTCATGATGGGGCTGGGAACCATAGCTTCCTTGCTAGGCCCTTTCGCTAGTAACCGAGCATAATTCCATCCGTAACGAAGCGCTTCTTCATTCATGCCAGCGGTGCCTTGTACCAATAAGGTAGAGTCGCCACTGATAGCTGCTGCGAGGTGTTCACTAACCCAGGTTTTGGCTGTACCAGGAATGCCCACCAAAAGTAATGCACGATCTGTAACGAGAGTCGCCACTGCTACTTCAATCAAGCGACGTTGGCCAAAGTATTTCGGCTCGATCTCTGTACCATCCTCTAGCGTACCACCAAGCAGATAAGTGACTACTGCCTGCGGAGAAAGCTGCCAGCCGGCTGGCTTGGGTTGCTTATCATTTTTCTTTAGCGCCTTAAGTTCTTTGGCGTAAGCCTTTTCGGCATGCGGGCGCAGGATGGTTTGAGCTTTGGCCATTAGCAGAAATCTGTTTCTGCAAAGTTGTCTAACTTTCGTTGAGTAAACAAACGGGAAGCCCAGTAAATCTGTTGGTGTCTGACACCCAGGTGAAAGTTTGACTCAAACCACAAAAAAGCCCCCGGCAAGCGAACTTGACAGGGGCTAGTAGATTGTTGTGTGCCAGAATTAGAATTGCACGCGGTATAGGAAGTCGGGGAAGAATCCACGTTGCAAAACTTCGTTTACTTCATTGGTTTGGCGGTTGTAGCGGCGGACAAACACATTCTCCTGATTCGTTAGGTTTTGGAAGTCTAGGAAGAAACGCTGCGATAGTTTGCGCTTACTACTGTTGATTGTTACGCCAAACTTGAGGTCCCAACGGAAGTAGGAATCAAGGCGCTCGCTAAAAGCCAGCTCATCGATGTCCACCTGGAACCCTTGTTCTTGTGATGCTACCAGATCGGTAGGTGTAAAGCGACGACCACCAGCGGTAGTTACTTTGGTATCGACAGTGAAGGCGTGACGCTTATCTTTTCCAAATGCCCATTCTTTACCTGCAAGTACGTTCAGAACATAGGAGTTGTTGAAGGCGGTGCTTCTTTGAACCCCGTCGCTACCAGTGTAGCGGGAATCATAGATAGAGGTTGTGACCAGAGCATAGTAGTTCTTGCTGAAGAATTTCTCGAGGGTCAATTCTATACCGTAGTTTTCGCCAGTACCTTCATTCACCAGACCGAATTTGTTGCGTGGGAAGACAAAGTCAGCACCGGTGTTCAAGACGGAAAATGAACTTGGGAACGGATCAACAGGAACATTGGATACATCCTGGTAATAGGCCTCCGCTTTCAGGCGCCAGTCGGGAGCAAATTTGAAATCGTAGCCCAATACGAAATGCTGACTGCGGGTGAAGTCGAGCTCTTCATTCGGGCGACTGAAGGTACCATCGCCATTGGGAGCCGTAGCCAATAGAATTGGAATAGACTGAGACTGGCTGTGGATACCATAGCCCAAGCTTAGGGTTTGCTTTGGAGCGAAATCCCAATTAACGGCAAGCCGTGGCTCGATAGCAGTAGACGAATTGATGTCTAGATACTGTGCGTGTAGACCAGCGTTTAGGGTCCAATCTTCGGTAATGCGGTATTGAGTTTGGATAAATGGTTGCAGGATCGTGGCCTGGTCTTGGAATTGGTAAACGGTGATCAACTCACGGATGCCATCTCCATCGGTGTCCGGACCTTCTTCTGCGTCCTGAGCGTTGAGATCGAAGTCATATATTTCTGCTAGAACACCTGCTCTTGCTGTCCAGCGGGCATTGAATTTCTTATTGACATAAGAGGAAATCGAATAACGATTTTCGGTATTGTCTACGTCTGCGTAAGGAACGGTGAATTCTTCATCGGTGCCTTGTAGGAAGTAGCGGGATTGTTGGAACGTATTACCAGAAGTAGTACCTGCAATTACTGTTCGTAAGTAGGTCGTGTTATTGAGGATCAGGTTATGGCGTATGCCAAGTACCCCAAAGTTTGATTCTGCGAAGGCGTCTTCATCGGGAGCGGCGAAGAGGTCGTTCTCGTCAATTTCATCACTAAGGAAGTCGATGTCGCTCTGGCCACCAATACCGAAGAGGACAAACTTGCCGGCCTTCGTATTACCGAAGTCCAATTTGAAAGTTAGATCCTGATAATTTGGTGTAGCGTTTGTGCCTACCGGGATACCCAGTTCTGCTGCCAAGCCTACAAAAGAGTAACGACCAGCTACGGCGTACGAACCACCATTTAGCAGTGGCCCCTCGGCCATACCTTCTAATCCGCTAAAAGCACCTAGCTGTAGCATGAATTCATGGCGGTCGCGGTTGCCTGTACGTAAACCAAGGTCAAAGACGCCGGCTAGAGCATTACCGTATTCCGCTGGAAAGGCACTGGTGAGGAAATCCGAGTTTTTCAGCAAGTTGGGGTTAAGTGCACTCACGGGGCCACCTGTTGTACCAAGGGTAGAGAAGTGGTTGGGGTTGGGAATAGGGATGCCCTCCAAACGCCAGAGAACACCAGTCGGTGAGTTGCCACGAATCACAATGTCGTTGCGAGAGTCATCGGCGGTAGAGACACCGGCGAAGTTACTGGCCAGGCGAGCTACATCACTGCTACCACCAGAATAGCGGTTCACTTCTTCTACTGAAAAAGTACGAGCTGAGATAGTCGCCAATTCGTTTTGCGTTTTATCCTTGCTCACGGCTGCGGTTACGACAACGGCATCGAGTTCGGCAATGGCCTCTTCCATCGCCAGTTGAAGAATTACTTCCTTACCAGCGGTTACCACAATATTTGGCATTGTTAGGGGCTCGTAGCCTAGATAGGTGATTTGGATAACCTGACGACCAATAGGAACACCTTCTAAGCGGAAGTAACCATCGATATCTGTAACCGTGCCGATGACTGTTTCACTGCCTACGAGTTCGACGGCAGCACCGATTAACGGCATTTCTGATTGTTGGTCGATAATGCTACCTTTTATGACCTGTGTCTGGCCAAATAAACTAACGGCAGCAATAATAAATGAGAAAGACAAGAGTAAACGTCGCATGATAATTGAGCTTGAGTGATTACAAAGTGCACAGGTGATTTTGAATACGGCTCAAAGTTGCGGTAATCCACTACGCAGAAAAACGGCTTTCTGGTGAATCGTCATAATTCGCCAGTGAATGGTAACAGGTCAAGAACGTATCGCAAACGGAATTTTGACTAACAGGCTGTTGCCGAGTTTCCAGGCGGTATTTACATATTAATCAGATAGAGAAACGGCCCTTGGTATTGGATTACCAAGGGCCGTTTCCTTACCATTAGGTAGCATTCTTACTTAGAGCAAGCCGGCATCTTCATTGTAAATTACAGCTAAGAGTACCTGGCCTACCGCACGTAGCGTATTCTTGTCGATAATATCCATGGTGTCATTATGCGTATGCCAGTGCGCACCGAAGCTGGTCTGATCTGTACCGCTCAGGTTGATGATGTCAATAGTAGGAATGCCTGCCAGTACATTGACGAAGTAGTGATCATCCGTAATGCCACCTTGCATCCTTTGTTCGACGAAGTAGTTGGTGCGGCGCATACGCTTGGCCATTCCCCACACCTTTTCAACCACTGGGCGCGCATAAAGCCAACTGTAACCCTCAATTGGGAATTGAGCACCTTGTGCTCCAACCATATCCAATAAGATTCCGTAACGGGCCTTAAATGGGGTGGCCGGGTTGCGCGACCAATATTGGCTACCCAGACAATAGCTTTCTGAGGCACCACCGCTCTCACCATAATCCTCAGCATCAAAGAGTACAATGTCAATACCAATTCCAACGGGGTCAGCCTGTAGGCGGCGGGCTATTTCCAAAAGAACACCTACTCCGCTGCCACCATCATCGGCACCAAGTATAGGTTCTTCTTGTCGCTCTGTACTCAATGGACTATCTGCTATATGGCGTGTATCCCAGTGTGCACAAAGAAGGATTCGGTCGGAAACCTCAGGATTGAATTGAGCTACAATATTGGTAGCGCGGAAGGTCTCGCCGGTATAGACCTCAGCAGTGAACTCTTGCTCGATCACTTTCGCTCCGGTTGCTTCCAGGGTTTCTACCATCCAGTCTTTGCAGGCAGTGGCGCCTTCACTACCCAATACCCGTGGACCGAAAGACACTTGCTTGGCAATATCATTATAGGCAGCATCGGCATCGAAGGCAGGTACCTTAGGAGGAGTCGGAGCCTTTGGTGCAGGAGGAGTTGCTTGTTGAGGTTCATCGCCACCACAGGCGTAGAACGTAGTCATGATAAGTGCAAATCCAAGGAAAGAGAGCAGAAGCTTAGCATGCCGCATGGAAAGTCCATTTTTTGTTGAGCTGCAAAGATAAGGCGATTGTAGGCTTTAAGGAGAGGAAAAGGGGAAGATAGGTGGTGTAAAATAGAGGGATAGGTGGGTTTGGGGCATGCCGCCTGCGGCGGGCCCACCCTTACCAGGGCCGAACACGACCTCGATCACCCTTGGTGATCAAAGCATGGGATTCACACCTTATCTCATGGCAACCCATGAAATAAGCCAACACAATCCTGTTCAAGAAGAAAACCGGGAATAATGGACGCTGATTGATTCCGCACGGAGAGCTCTTAACGTTTGCTTTTTACAAACCTGTGCGAAGGGGAAAGACTTCGATTGTGGTTTTCCGATTTAAATGTACTCATAAAATACTTTAAAAACAAATAATTAAATAAAGTTAATAAATAAAACATTTCAGTTTGTGTTGTTGTCTGCCCATTTCAACCAATTATTAAGCACAGACCGGTGCTGGCTAGGTCGACTGATGCTATGACCAGCTCTCGGATAGAGCATCATCTCTACCGGCTTGCCTGCGTCTTTCATTGCCCGATACATCTCCCAAGCTTGCAGTGTCGGACTCCGAGTGTCGTTTTGGCCATGAAGGATAAGTAGCGGGGTAGAAGCATTTTTGACAAAAAAGATCGGCGAGGCTTTGCGGTAGTTGTCAACCTGGTCAATCGGACGGGCCCGGTATTCCCAAAGTCCGATCTCGCGATTGCTGAACTCGTGCTGCCCGTATAGGCTCACTATGTTCGACATGCCGGCGATACTAATGGCCGCCCTGAATCGATCTGTCTGAGTAATTGCCCAATTAGCTAAATAGCCGCCGTAGCTCCAGCCGCCGATTACCATGCGATTGCTATCGGCTATTTCCAGCTTGATAAGCTCATCTACGCCCGCCATGACGTCCTGGAAGTCGGTTTCGCCAAATGCATTTCGATTACCGGCATAGAAGTCCCTGCCGTATCCAATGCTACCTCGAAAGTTGGGCCTCAGGACGACGTATCCATTGTCGGCAAAAAACTGGGAAAAGCGGTCGAATCCATTGAGCTCTACCGCGTCCGGGCCGCCATGGGGGATGACCATCAAGGGGTACTGATGTGTACGGTCATACTGTGGAGGAAAGGTGACGATAGCTTGCACCGGTGTACCGTCTTTGCTCTGGTAGTTGAGTAAGCTGCTCTCCGTCTTAATCTTCGGTGCAAGGTCTGCATTGAGCTGCGTTAAGGCGGTAGCCGCTTCTGGTGCTTGGCCTATTGTTAGGTAATATAGCTGAGGTAGTGAAGTGTCGTGTGATGCAATGAAGTAGAGATCGCCTCCACTCGATTGAAAATCGGTGATGACCCAATACGGAGAAACGAGTGTGCTGATGGTGCCGTCCAGCTCAACTTGGTAAATGCCGGTGTATCCGTTTCTAGGGGTAGAAAAGCACAGTCGTTCATTCGCGAGCCACTGAATACGTTCTATGGTGGGGTCAAAATCGTAAGTCAAGTTTTGGGTAGATCCGGTACGGAGATCTGCCACAAAGAGTGCATCATTGGATGCATATCCTTCTGTGCTTCCGGCGAAGGCAAAGTGTTTGCCATCCGGCGAAAAAGTAGGATGATTTAGTGCATTAGCGTCAGCGAATTTGTAGACCGTATGTCCACTAGCGATTTCAATGACCTGCACCCAGTTGTTGGTGATCGCTTGGTAGGTGTCGTAGTTTTTGGCTGCGGTGAACGCAGCGTATCGTCCATCGGCACTGATATCAAGCTTGATGATCCGAAAGCTACCATCGGTGAGTTTCTTCTTCTGATCTGTTTTTAGGTCGTAGGACCAAAGGGCATTGGTGTAGTATTCTGTTCCTACCCAATAACCACCACCGTTAGCATTTTCCTGGGCCAGCAGTACACTGTCGCGAGGTTCGTCATCTACATACGCGAGTGTCTGTTCATCGATCCAGTCATAGCTGGACAAGTAGGCCTGAGCATCAGACACCATACGTGCTTCTCCACCGGTTTTTGGTACGATGTAAAGTTGTTGCAGGTTATTACGGTAGGAGATAAAGGAAATGTAGTTTCCAGAAGGCGATGACAAGGGGGCATAGTCATACTCTGCTTCGGTTAAGGCGGTGGTATGACCACTTTGCTTATCAAACATGATAATGGCAGACGAGCTCCTGCCATCCCATTGCGCTTTGGTGATGTGCGAGTAGATGATCTGATCACCAGCGGTGACTATACTTCCTAGCCGCTCTATTTGTAGATGTTCTTCAATGGAAAGTTGAGCGCTTAGCAGTATGGGGAAGAAAAATAGTGTAGTAATAATGCACTTGTACATATTGGCGTATTTAGGCTTCTTCAGTTAATAGATGCGAGAATGCTGTTGCCACACCTATCATGTGCTACTTTTGTGCTTGTTTCTTTCGTTTATCTGCCATAGTTGTCAACAAAGGGGGCATCAACTTTGTACCTATTGCAGCAAACAGTACATGTATGAGCATTCGCCTGGTACCAAGGGAGGAGATTGATAAAACGAAGTGGAATAGCTGCGTTCATTACGCCGTTAATGGCAACATCTTTGGGTATATGTGGTACCTGGATGCCATGGCTCGGGATTGGGACGCATTGGTTGAAGGTGACTACGAGTCGGTAATGCCGTTGACCCACCGAGAAGTGGGATGGCGCAAACAAGGCCTGGTACAACCACCACTGGTTCGGGAACTGGCTATCTATAGTGTCAACCCTCCATCGAACAAGCGAACGGCTGCTTTCTGGGAAGCCATACCGGAAGAATACAAGCGGGTAAACCTTAATTTGGATTCCTTTAGCCAACCACGTGCTGAAGGCTGGATTACCAAAGAGCGTACGAACTACTTCTTGCCATTGAATGAGCAATACGAGCTCATTCGGGAGCGCTATTCGCAAGAACTTATCGACCGTTTGGAAGTGGCAAAAGAGCAGGATCTGTTCCCTATGTCCAGCCTGAAGCCGGAGCGAATTGCAGAGCTTTTTCGTAAATCACAAGGTGTGTTGTCGGAACCTGAGTTCCATGGCTTACAGCGTATCATGTACAATGTTCTGCACCGAGGCTGGGGCTTTGCTTCTGGCATCATGAATCGGGAGCAAGAGGTTATGGCGGCGGAGTTTTTCATCTTTAGCCATGGCCGAATTATGAGCCTGGCACCGATTGTAACGGAAGTTGGAAAAGCGATCCACGCCAAGGAATATATGTACGACCTTATGGTGCGTCAACAAGCGGGTAAGCCGCAGGCACTAGACTTCAATACCGGCGTAAAAGAAGATGCTTTTGCCCGTCAGTTTGGAGCCATTCATTACGAGTATTTCCAGGTGGAGAAGGAGCGTGAAAAAGGCTGGCGCGGCTGGTTCTGAGGATAACGAATGCTTGATTAGTTTTTCGACAGTCTTCTCTTGATTTGAGCGATGGCCTCTGCGCTGTCCTTAAACCGATCTAACTTAATATTGGTCCTGGAGATACCTCTTAGCTTCAGCGTGGTTTGATCCAATTCGGCATTCTCCTTTAGCCAGTCCCACTCATAGTTTTGTTCTATATCCTGAATTAGGCGTAGGCCTTCCTTGTCAATGACTAGCTTTTGGAGCTTATACTTTGAGTCGATATAGTAGTTTACGGCGGCATGTATTACTACCAATACCGATATACTGATGAACAACCATTTGAACTCGCCTTCAAAAAGGAAAGCGTTCAACATAAACAGCACCACGAGCAACAGGTAAGTGCCGATATCCACATACGGTCTTGATCTTTCGTAGAACTTCCCAGCCTTCTCTTGCCGAGTGACCGAGCGCTTAATAACTTCATTGAGTGTGAAGTAATAACTCACCACTAGAACTACGGCTACTGGTATAAGCATAGATAAGCCACCATATTTGATGATGGCATATGGAGAAAGCAAGAATAGAATAAGAAAGCCCGCCGAGACCTGTCGCATTAACTTCTTAGGGGCTTGATCGAAATATCCCATGTTTTACCAGCTGTTTGAACACGCAATGTAGTCAATCTGCTTTGATTGGAATGATGGATTACTCCTATCGATCAGGATACCTTGTCATCAGCGTTGCTGCTTCTTCAGAATTTTGACAATTCGACTATTGATGATTTCTGACAAGTTCCAATTGTACAGTTTAGGATCGGTTGTACTATAGAACTGAATGACTACAGCATCGAGGTCTTCGTCATAATTAGCGAAGCTTTGGTACCCCGGTACCCAGCCGGAATGTTCAAATTCATAAACAGAAGCGTATATCTCCTTTTCTCCGGGTTCGAACAAGGAGCCATCATTCAATGCCCTTAGGAAAGTACCTACGTCTTCCGCTGTGGCGTGCATGCCATAATCGTTTTCCTTTAAATCATGGGCATATCCCACATGATAACCACTCATTACCTCCTCGATATTCACTTCACTGAGCGAACCGAAGGTGTTGTTAAGATCGAGCAGTGTAAGAATTTCCTCTTGAATAAATTGATAGTTGCCATAGCCCAATGCATCATCCATGATCTTGTTGATCAGTAGGTAATTGGTGTTGCAGTATTCGTAGTCTTCACCGGGCTCAAAATTGGCTGGCTTATCCAGAATCAAGGCCAGACTTTCCTCGTAGGTCTCGGTGGGGGCTGCCCAAAAATCCGGAGCGTCCGTGAAATTGGGAATACCACTTCTATGTTGAATCATTAGCCGCAAAGTGATTTTATCGGCGTTTTCGATTCTTCCTACCAGTTCCGGTAGATAATCAGCGATCGTTTTATCCAAAGACAGGCGCCCGCTACTCACCAATTTAGTGACCGCCACCACATCGTATAGTTTGCTGATGCTGGCAATCTTAAATAGCGCTTGAGGTTTGGCTGGTATTTTGGATGCTCGGTTGTGCCAGCCGGAGGCAAAGTGTTGCGGTGGTTTACCAGCTTGATCAACGTAGACAATCATTCCATCAAATCCATGACCAATGGCCTCGTCTAACTGCTCCTGAACTGTATTTGGTAGTGGAAGGATCCACGCTTTTACCAAAAGCCAGGGTACAAAGAACAAGGAGGAGATAGAGGCTACAATTAATGCTATCCTCAGAATTTGTTTTGTTTTTTCCTTGGTCATAATTCTTCTAGGTGGTGATTCTATCGATTGCTCGATACTACTTAATAAGGCCGGAGGACAGTAATATGGCTGCGTTGGGTGCAGCCTATTCTTTCATAAAGACCATGGCATTGTACACATTTGATAAATCAAATCTAATTTCTAGCCGGTCAAATCTACCTTCATCGATGCACCTATTGATTTCTTGATTGTAGTGCTTAACGAAGACTTCAATTTCATTCTTTACGCCATTTGCCCTGTAAACAAGCTGATACTGCGTTCCAGTTACTTTTGGTACGGCGTCATCCCAACCACTATGGGTATATAAATATTTGTACGAGACATGCACCAACTCAGAGGGTTGCGTATAAACCTCATAGTTCGGTTTTACTTCATCGCAGTAGGTTAAGAGAAAAAAGAAAGCGATAAAGCTAGCGATCACGGCTATCACCGTTATCCGATCTTGTGCAAACAGGTACCAGAGTTTTAGCTTGGATTTTAGTCCCATAAATTTCACCTGGATGAAGTATTCGCGCTGTTGTGCGGCTTTAGCCTTACTGTAAGCTACTACTTCTGCGAAACTCCTGCCGGACTTATCGACGATAATAAGCTGCTAATCGACAACGTACAGTGATGAGCGCTTAATCTCTTTCGATATGTGCTTCTACCAATACGGGTGATTCTACAGCGATTCCTGTTATCACAAGAGAGTAATCACCTTCTTTGTAGAATGAAAACCAAAATCCAATGTTATCGATTGGGGAATCCCAGAAATAGCCTCTTTCTCCATCATGGCAGGAAACATTTGGCCATTGATAAATTTGCTCAAATTCAACATAGTCCGAAACTTCTCCACTTTCTAAAGTGCCGAAATAGTGGTTGTTCGAAACAATAGAGTCTAACCTAATTGCGGTAGCATTATGGATTCTCAAATTAACGCCAAATCGGGGCTCTTCTAAGTCTACAAATTCTTGTTCCTGACAAGAGAAGAGTAAAGTAAAGAGCAATACAAGTGGGAAGGTAAGCTTAACAGCGTTCATGACAGTATTTGAGGCTTTAAGCGCTAACTTAAAAAGTAGGGGATAGAGTTACTCGACGGAAATCCTCAAAAGTCAGGGTTCTGAAGGGGGGAGAGAATGAGCGGTTGTTTCTTGGACTTACTTTTATCGTTAGTGCGGCAGGAATCAACATAGCCTAATGGCTCTCAACTCGAACTCCGGCGCTGTGCTGAGGGACGAGGCTTGCTGTACAGCCTTAGTTAGCTATAGTATCACATTTATTCACCCTTTGAGCCTGCGCCAAAGCCGCTGCTTTATTGACGAGTGGCAGTAACCATACAGTCGGAATCAAACCCTGCTCCAGATATCATGTCGTTTAGTGAAAGATCATCTCCATCCAGAGTGGCCGAAACGGAAGCTGTAACACCTCCTAAAGTAGCGGTTCTTTCCAGATCACATCCTTCCACGGTAAGTGGATCAAATGTTGTTGTAAGTGTACTAGTTGCATACTCAATGATTATCTGATCCATACCACTTGCAGTAATTGTAACCGTGGCATCGTCCGAAGTGCCGTCACAAACGGCTGTTCCGGTATAGGTTCCAACCCAATCTGCTTGCATGCAAACCTGCTCTGGTTCAGGATCATCCTTACCACATGAGGACCAAACTAAGACAACAGCGAAAATCAATAATCTAGATAAATTCATTTTCCAATTTTGAGTCCGTTAAATTGTGGAAGTTGTCTAAAGTTTTTAGCTAGGCGGGCAA
>ENA-UENW01000445-UENW01000445.1-marine-metagenome-genome-assembly--contig:-NODE-445-length-13724-cov-3.339347_pt1 | contig 13724 bp, 12 predicted proteins | sample MGYA00237876_ERZ529329 | MGnify/ENA primary metagenome ERZ529329 (study PRJEB26372, sample SAMN05368346) | marine metagenome | biome: cultured habitat; feature: ocean water; material: water; isolation... | reverse complement strand
CGGTACCGCCCCTCAGGCGGTATGGCCCCAAAGAAGGGCAATTAGTATCTGGTTTCTCAAACCTACAATTCGGTAGGGCTTTTCGACAGTTGGGTCAAGATTAGTGGTTCAAGGCGCCCTCTTGCTGCACCTTTGAAGTATCGAAAACGAAAGATCACTAGTCATGCGATACTTCTCCACTCTTCTTTTGCTTCTTAGTCTTGCAGCGAGCTTGTCAGCTCAGACTTCCTTTAGTGGACTAGTCGTAGATGAGAATGATGAGCCTGTTATTGGCGCCAACGTCTACTTGGCAGGTACGTACGATGGCACTTCCACGGAATTGGATGGCACGTTCTTATTCGAAACCACCGAGGTAGGGGAATGGATATTAACCATCACCTACCTTGGATATGAAAATTGGGAGGCAACTATTCAGTGCGATCAATCCGCACAAAGTTTTGAAGTAAAACTTGCACAATCAACGAATGACTTGGAAGCGGTGGTGATAACTGCCGGCGCATTTGAGGCAGGAGAGGGCAAAAAGTCTGTTACCTTAAGTACACTTGATATCGTGACAACTGCTGGAGCTACCGGTGATGTCATTGGTGCCTTGCAAACGCTACCCGGAGCACAAAGGGTAGGAGAGGATGGTCGTCTCTTTGTGCGTGGTGGAGCAGCCTATGAAACTAAAACTTTCATTGATGGTGCGTATGTCGCTCAGCCTTATACGAGTACGGTGCCTAATGTGCCTGCGCGTGGACGCTTTTCTCCCACACTTTTTAATGGTACTACATTTAGCACAGGGGGCTATTCTGCGGCTTATGGACAAGCACTTTCAAGTGCACTTATCCTGGAATCTGATGACCTCGCGGATCATACGTTAACTGGTATTTCACTGATGTCTGTGGGTGGAAGTTTGAGTCATACCCAGCGTTGGGAAAACACCTCGGTATCTGTCAGTGCGGACTATACGAACTTACAGCCATACATGGGTTTGATACCACAAAACATTGAATGGGATCAGGCGCCAAAAACGAGCGGGGGACAAGTAATTTTCCGTCACCGTTTTGAGGAGGGCGGCTTACTAAAGGCACAGGTGCAGCATCATGCTAGCAGTATGGCCCTGAGTACGCTGAACCCGCAGCTATTGGAGGAGAGCATATATGTACGTTTAGAAAACGACTATACCTATGCCGGCCTCTCTTATCAGACCATGTTGCCAGGAGATTGGAGCCTCAAGTCGACTTTGGCCTATACTCGTCATGAAGATCGTACTAGAACCATTGCTCAAATTAATGAGCGGCAAGATGCTATCACAGGCAATCTTCAATTGAGCAAAGGCATTGGTGAAACGCACCTCTTGCGTTCTGGTCTGAACTTCATCTACGAAGACACGCAAGAAGGACTTCGCTTTGAGGAACACATGGAAGAGCACGGTGTGAAAGAACCACTTGTAGCGGCTTATTTAGAGGATGATTGGACGATCAGCAAGAAGTTGGTGGCTCGCTTGGGGGCACGTGTAGAATATCGTACTTCAACGGAAGAATTGACGCTAAGTCCTCGGTGGTCACTCGCTTACAAGACGGGAGAGTACAGTCAAATTGGAGTGGCTGGTGGGCGCTTTGTCCAGACACCTACGACCAACTTTCTATTCCAGCAACCCGGCTTGCAATCGGAAGAGGCAAGTCATTTGCTAGCTAATTGGCAATGGCAGAAATCTGGCCGGACGATACGGGTGGAGGCTTATGAAAAGAGCTATCGGAATCTGGCACTACAAACGGAAAAGGAACTAAATAATGAAGGCGGTGGCTTTGCCCGAGGTTTAGACCTCTATTATCGCGACCGTCTCTCGATTCCGAATAGTGATTTTTGGGTGTCCTATTCCTACTTGAATACCGAACGCACTTTTGATCGCTTCAATACACCCATACAACCTGGTTTTGCCAGCCCGCATACGTTGAACGTCGTTTACAAGTACTGGGTCAACCGCTGGCAATCAATGATCGGTTTGACTGGAGTTTGGGCATCGCCTCGTAACTACTACCGGCCAGATAATGGGGCCTTGGCTGGGCAAACCACCGCCTTTCGGGACTTGAGCTTCAATTGGAGCTACCTGACGCAGATAAAAGACCATTTCACGGTGATTCACTTTTCTGTATCCAACTTGCCAGGCTTTGACAATCACTTCGGTGAACAGTTTAGCCAGCAACCAGCTGCCGACGGTACTTATCCGGCTACTACTATTCGCCCTCCAGCCAAGCGCTTCGTATTCCTTGGTGTCTTAATCAGCATTGGTGAAGAGGGAGCCAGCATCTACTAAATCGAAATCAATAATTCAACAACTATAAAACATTTATCATGAAAAACTTGATCGTATTCTTCCTGTTTAGTCTGTCTATCTCAATTACTGTTGAAGCTCAAGAAGACCGCTTCACTACGGCTATGACCGCCTTGATTGAACAGATGACCGTCGAAGATCCCTCAGCAATTGATTGGCCGTCAATTACCAATAAATTAGAGCGCATCGGTAGCGCCGAACCTGATCAGTGGCTTCCTCATTACTACTTAAGTTACGCCAATCTTCAGTTGGCGATGAGCGCAATGAATCAGGGCAACCCGCAAGGTGTAGAGCAATATGTGAAGTTGAGTGAAGCTCATCTAGGTAAGGCCAAAGAACTCACAGCAATGAACAGTGAGCTGAAATGTATGGAAGGGTACGTTGCGCAGGGTTACATCTGGATTGATCCAATGAATAATGGCCCTCAATACGCTGGTGCTGCACACGCTGCTTATGCTGCAGCCATCGCAATGGACGAGGCAAACCCACGTCCACACATGCTTCGGGGCATGTTGACCCTCTTTACGCCCGAGTTCTTTGGTGGAGGAGCAGAAAAGGCGAAGCCTATGTTGGATGCCGCGTCGGCGCTATATGAACAAGAGAGTGCTACTGACAAAGGAATCCTTCCTGCTTGGGGACAGCCGACGAATAACTGGATGGTACAGAAAGCTGCCAGGGACTTGGCAGCAAGCGATGAATAATAACTAAATTAGGCCCGTTGCCACTTTTGGGGTGACGGGCTTAAGAATAATATCTCATGCGAGAAACACTCAAAGCACATGCTAGTTTGGCGGCAAAGGCTTTCCTCGGGGGAGCACTCGCCTTCTTTATCATAGATATCACCTTGTTAGGATATCCTTTCAATGAGTACCTGTTTTGGCATGTGATGCACTCCGGTTTACTAACAGCCCTCTTGTTCATTGGGAATGGAGTGCTCGCTGACAGTGTCAAAATTTCCTGGGTAGAGTATCCATTGCGCCGCTTCGTCGTTTCCGCGGTACTTACTGTTGTGATTACCTATTTGATTGGGATGCTAGCCGATATTATCATGGCGCTACTTCGATACGGCCGTTTGCCTAAAGAACCGCTGGTGATTTCAAACGAGTATTTTATGAGCCTGCTTGTGGTTACACTGATCATTAGCTTGTTTATGCACGGCCGCCAGTTTCTGATGAACTACCGCCAATCGATTGTAGCCCAAGAAGAACTAAAACGAACACAGCTTGCTAGTCGTTACGAATCACTCCAGAATCAGGTCAATCCGCACTTCCTGTTTAATAGTCTTAATGTGCTGAGTAATCTTGTCTACAAGGACGTTGACCTTTCAGCTAAGTTCATCGAGCAGTTGGCATTGGTGTATCGCTATGTTTTAGAGGCCCAAAACCACGAAGTGGTAGACTTGAATAAAGAGCGGGAAATGCTCGATGCCTACTTGTTCTTGCTGCAGATTCGCTTTGGTGACCAACTAGAGGTTGAAATCGACTTGCCATCCGCATCAGATGAGGTTATTCCTCCCTTGACCTTGCAGTTGCTGGCGGAGAATGCTGTAAAGCACAATGTGATTTCAAAGAAGAATCCGTTGCAGCTGAAGGTCACTAAAGAGGATCAAGAGATTGTGGTTCGTAATACGCTACAGCTGAAACAACAAAAACAGGAGTCCCTAGGCATCGGGCTGGATAACGTCCGGGAACGGTACCTGCTTCTGAGTGATAAAACCATTCAAATCTCTGACGTTGGAGAATGGTTTGAAGTGCGACTCCCCATCTTACAAATGCAAACTTCATGAGAGTTCTAATCGTTGAAGACGAACCATTAGCTGCTGATCGCCTGGAAACGATGCTCCGCCAGCGAATTGATAATTTGGAATTAATGGCAGTGCTGGATACAATTGAGGACACAGTAGAGCTGCTAAAGAAAGGAGCTTTGCCGGATCTCGCTTTCCTGGATATTCAACTGGCTGATGGATTAAGCTTTTCTGTCTTTGATCAAGTGCCAGTTGACTTTCCTGTTGTCTTTACTACTGCCTTTGATCAGTATGCTCTTCGTGCTTTCGAAGTAAATAGTATTGACTACCTGCTGAAGCCTGTTGCGGGCGATAAGCTAGATCGAGCACTATCCAAATTTCAGCAACGGGATGCTGGAGAGCAGAAAGAGCTTGCTTTGAACGCGAATGTGCTACAACAAGCGCTAGCCATGCTTCAGGGACCAAAGTATAAGGAGCGATTTGTTGTAAAGTCTGGGGCGAATCTGCTCACCGTGCCAGTCTCTGATATCCAATACTTCTGGTCGCAAGATAAGATGACGTGGATCCGCCTAGCAGATGGCCGCAAGCACGTTGTTGATTTTACCCTTGAGCAATTAGATGATCTTGTGAATCCTGCTGCTTACTTCCGGGTCAACCGCAAATACATGGTACGTTTGGATGCAATACAGAAAGCGACGGTTTATAGCAATAGTCGCCTGAAAGTACATCTGCCGGACCTTGATAAAGGAGAGGAGGTAGTGGTAAGCAGAGAGAAGGTGCAAGCCTTTAGGAAATGGCTAGCAGGGTAGGGGACGAAAGAGAGAATACGAAGCCAGATATTGGAGTATCTGACTTCGTATTTTTCTGACACTAGTCACGCAGCAGGTGCCGACTAATAACTAGCTTTTGAATTTCAGATGTACCTTCACCTATGGTACACAACTTAGCATCGCGGTAGTACTTTTCTGCGGGGAAGTCCTTGGTAAAGCCGTAACCACCGAAGATCTGTACGCCTTCCGTAGAGACTTTTACCGCCGTTTCTGAGGCAAAGTACTTCGCCATAGCAGAGACTTTCGTTACTGGCTCGTGAGCATCTTTCAAGTCACCAGCTTTACGAGTTAGTAGTTCTGAGGCTTCAATTTCTGTAGCCATGTCTGCCAACTTGAAGGAGATGGCTTGAAATTTCGAAATGGACTTGCCAAATTGCTCCCGTTCCTTAGCGTATTGAAGAGCAGCTTCGTAAGCCCCTTTAGCAATACCCAAGGACAGTGCTGCAATGGAAATACGGCCACCGTCTAATATTTTCATCGACTGAATAAAGCCTTCACCGACTTCACCGAGTATCTGGCTCTCATGAATGCGACAATTGTCGAATATCATCTCTGCTGTTTCACTGGCTCGCATTCCGAGCTTATTCTCCTTCTTTCCAGCGGAGAAGCCTGGAGTACCGCGCTCAACTACAAAAGCAGTCATGCCGTGGCTATCTAATAATTCACCGGAACGAGCAATGACAACGGCAACTTCACCTGATTTTCCGTGCGTGATGAAGTTCTTACTTCCGTTGAGAACGTAATATTCTCCATCCTTTTCTGCAACGCAGCGCATACGGCCGGCATCGCTTCCTGTATTGGGTTCGGTAAGGCCCCATGCTCCGATCCACTCGCCGGCAGCTAAGCGTGGTAGGTACTTTTGCTTCTGCTCCTCAGTGCCGAACATTAAAATATGGTTGGTACAAAGCGAGTTGTGGGCGGCAACGGAAAGTCCGATAGAACCACAAACTTTAGCAATTTCTTCGATGATGGTGATATATGCCTGATAGTTCAGGCCGGCGCCGCCGTATTCTTCGGGAACGAGTACGCCAAGAAAACCGTATTGTCCCATTTCATGGAACGTGTCCTTCGGGAAGTGTTGTGCTTCATCCCATTCCATAACGTGGGGACGAATGTGTGTTTCCGCAAAGTCGCGGGCGCTTTCCCGAATGAGCGCAAGGTTTTCTGGGCTAATAACATTTTTGGTTAGGACAGACATCTATAGTTTATTAACGATTTGAGATTACAAGCAGTCTGGGCTCTAGGTATAAAACTGTGGTGTGGCTTCTTTTATTTTGGTAACAAATTGTCAGCAGAAGTGTTGATTTGTTCGGCTGTCATTTTCTCTTCTCCCCATCCTAGGAAGGCTCTCATTTTATGGTAGATCTCGGTGTTTTCATAAATTCCTCCGAACGCTTCGGCCCCTGGGCCATAGGCATATACGGGAACTAAACTACCGGTATGACCATTGGTGGTAAACTCGGTTTTTACACGACCTCTCTTTGAACCTGGTTGCACAGCCATACCTCCTGATTCATGGTCGGCAGTTACGATCACCAGGGTATTGCCGCGATTTCTCGCAAAGCGGAGTACTTCACCAATGGAGCGATCAAAGTCTAGTGTCTCCTGAATGGCCAATTTTCCTTCATTTCCATGGTTAGCCCAATCGATCTGGCTGCCCTCAATCATGAGGAAGAAACCTTTGTCCTTAGCGCGAACATTTAAAAACTCTGCACTTAGGCGGCTGGCATAGGATAAATAACTACGACCCTGGCTAACGGGTAGTGGGTGATTATCAGCGGTGAAAAAGGCGAACTTGAGCTTGGGGTCCGGCACCACATCAGAAAGTCTTCCGTTGAAGTAATCTGCCACCAAATAGCCGCGACTTTGCAATTCTGCTAGAAGGTCTCGGTCGTCGGATTTACGGCGATCAAAATACCGCTTACCGCCACCAATCATCAAGTCAACCTGCGATTGTGCTAAGTCCTCGGCAATCTGCTCATACAGGATCCGCATAGGCTGGTGGGCGGAAAAAGATGCGGGAGTAGCATGCACAATTGTTGAGGTAGCTACAAGGCCTGTAGCTAGTCCACGCAGTTTCGCTTCTTCCATTATGGTCTGGATAGCTATCGTATCTGGCCCCACTCCAATGGCACCATTGTAGGTTTTTTCTCCAGTAGCAAAGGCGGTTGCTCCTGCAGCAGAGTCGGTAACTAGGTTGTCGAAGGAATAGGCTTTGTGGAATCCGATAATTGGAAATTGCTCCAGGGCTAGGGGACTTGGGCTGGTGTAGAGTGCCGCAGACATTTGACTCAGGCCCATACCATCTCCAATCATAAGTATTATGGCTGGAGCGCTAGTACTTAGCCCACCCTCGGAATTCCAATCAGGCCCTTGGTCGCTTGTAGTTCGACAAGTGCTCAGTAGCATCACTCCAGCGAGCCCGATAAGCAAGCTGAATAAGCGTAGTCTTGGCCCTATTGCCCTATGTTCATTCCTGCAATTCAAAGCTTTGAACTATTGATGTTAATATAACTGTAACCTACCCCTTCGAAGTGCTGCCAGTTCAAATTTTATACTTCGCTTGTTTTGCCGAAGGCTTGGTTGTTTTGGCCAGTATTTCCAAATATTTATCTATGGAAGAATTTATCGTAGAATTATATTCCTTAATTTTAATTTATTGATGTAAAATCAAAATTAAATTCTGTAAAAACTCTACCTTTGCACGAACTAATTCAGGTGCTTATTCGTTACACTGGCAAAACCCTGTAAAACTAACAAAATAGCCCTTACCACTGAAATTACAACCAATGAAAACACTACGTCGGTCCTTGATCTATTTTTGGTTGCTCGCCCTTGCACCGGCCCTAGCGGGAGCCCAAGTAACTGGTGACGAGAACGACAACCGCTCCATTTTTGATTACTTAATTGAAGAGGAGTACACTGAGGCAGTTATTACCACCGACCTGGCCAAGTTGTTGGCTGATCGGCAAGGTGAAACGGAGTATCAAGCTGCTGATCTGCTTTTAACAAGTGAAAGCGGGCAGATGATGAGTTGGGAGATTGAAGTAAAGACACGTGGTAAATACCGCCGTCGTGTTTGTGACTTTGCGCCAATTAAATTGAATTTCTCAAAATCTCAACTTAGAGCTGCCGGCTTCAATGATTTCGATAAATACAAATTGGTAACGCACTGCGATGAAGACCGCTACTCAGGCGAGACTGCGGTTTTAAAGGAGTATGCTGCCTATAAGTTGTATGAGGCCTTAACACCGAATAGCTATCGCACTCAAGTACTCCGGATTCGATATGTTGACAGTGAAGGTAATCTACCCAGCGTACGTCGGTATGCCTTTCTAATTGAGAGTGATGCACAAGTTGAGCAACGCCTCCAACGCGAAGAGTGTGAAGAGTGCTTGGGAGTAGCTCCGGAGCAACTCGACCGGGAGGCAGAAAATCTACATGCAGTATTTCAATACATGATTGGAAATGTAGATTTCAACCTGGCTATGAGTAGAAACTTGAAGCTGTTTGGCTCAGAGCGTGTGGGAGGCTTAGTGCCGATTGCCTATGACTTCGATTTTTCTGGCCTTGTTGCAGCTGACTACGCTATTCCTGCTACCCATCTAGGACAGTCAACCATTGGTGATCGAGTATTTCTTGGTCTTCAGGTGGAGGATAGCCTAATGGAGAGTACTCTGGCGAAGTTTGAAGAACATCGTTCAACCTTCTTTCAGATCATCCGTCAAGAGCGCCGCCTTTCTAGTCAGGCACGCTATGAGATGCGGACTTATCTGAATAGCTTCTTTGATCACCTGCAAGAACTGCGGAAGGCGGGAAGCAAACGAACGTACGCGCAACTGCGCAGCACCAGCCCGGACATTGTTCCGGCAGGAGCTAGACCAGAACATTATGGTGTGCGGCGCTAAAGCGGTAGATTTTCTCCAAAATTAATATTGGTTTCCCTCTAAATGATACGGCTAATCGGTAGACAAAGCACCGATTAGCCGTAGATATTATCGATTCTAAAAGTTAGTGTATTTTTAACAATAACTTAAGCTACTTTCCCATAACTTTGCGTCATAAGGTAAACTAATTCTCAACACCAATCTCCCTGCCTTATGGAAACAATGACATGTACGGCAATGCATGATTATTTCAGTAAATACCTGAATTTGAGAAGGTTAATTGTTGTTTTTCTATTCGCACTCAGTCAATCACTATTCGCTCAGATTAACAATCCCTCGATCTTTGACATGCTCACCGGAGAGGATGTCCGTGAGATCACGATCAGTACTGATTTAGTACAATTACTGAGCACTGCAGAGTTAGATGCTGAGTATCAGTATGGCACCTTCACGTTTGAAGATGGAAACGCACTCCGTTCTTTTGACATCAAGCTTCGACCTCGGGGCAAGTTTCGTCGTCAGGTGTGCGAGTTTCCGCCAATTAAGCTCAACTTCCCCAAATCGGTTCTGCTGAACCGTGGACTTTCCAAACATGATAAGCTAAAACTGGTTACCCATTGTACGGATGATAAAGACTTGGGTAATGAGAAGGTGCTTCGTGAGTACTTGGCCTATAAGCTTTATCAGGAGTTGAGCCCTTACAGTTATCGTGTGCAATTGGTAGAGGTGCAATACCTGGATACCTCAGGGCGCATCAATGGCTTTCGTCGCTATGGTTTCATTATTGAAGATACCGATGAGATGATTGCACGGATCAAGGGTGAAGAATGTGAGGATTGTACCTATGCTAGTCCACAGTCATTCGATGATATGGCATCTGGTGTTCATGCAATGTTTCAATACTTGATCGGTAATGCTGATTACAGTATCCCTGTATTGCGTAATGTGAAAATCGTAGAACGCAACATGGATCACAAGTTGATTCCCGTTGGCTATGATTTCGACTTTTCGGGTATAGTAGAAGCGCCTTATGCCATACCGGCTACCTATCTAGGTCAGTTGACGGTTCGGCAGCGCATCTATCTCGGTACAGTTGCCACTGATACACAAATGCAAGAGGTATTGGAGCTCTTCTTTGCTAAAAAAGAGACACTGCTCTCTACGGTGGCTCGTTTTCGCTTGCTACCCTCCACTGATCGGCATGCGATTAAGGAGTATCTGCTCACTTTTTACGCGCAAGCGGAGATGATCCGCAGGAATGATTATCAGCTTGTATATCAGCAACTTCGCCAGGAGCATCCTTTGGCAGTACCAGATGGTGGTACAGCTTCCGACTACGGTGTTGTTGGAAAGTAAGCGTTAGCACCTAAGTTTACAGGGCCTTGCTTATCTTTGAGACAAAAGATAGCAAGGCCTTGCAACTTCAGCAGATACAGCTTATTCATTTCAAAAACTATTCTGGTCAGACGATCACGTTTAGCCCTCGGCTTAATGGTTTAGTAGGACAGAACGGTATGGGTAAAACCAACCTGCTGGATGCCATCTACTATTTATGCATGGGCAAAAGCTATTTTTCTGTCCGCGACCAATTCTTAGTAGAGCATGGGGAGTCCTTTTTTCGCTTGGTAGGTCAGTTTGAACTAGCTGATCGCAAGGATAAGCTTGTGGTAAAGGTGGTGCCAAAACAACGGAAGGAGTTGGAAATCAATGGCCGGGTCTATGATAAGTTAGCTGATCATGTAGGTCGATTTCCAGTAGTTATTGTCGTCCCCGATGATACCCAGTTGATTCGGGAAGGGAGTGAAGAACGTCGGCGTTTCATTGACAATACCCTCAGCCAACTAGATGCTGATTACCTACGAAGTTTACTGCAGTATAATAAGGTCCTCAAGCAACGCAATGCGCTGCTCAAACAGTGGGGGGGGCGTTTGTTGTCGGAAGACTTACTTCAGGTGTACGATGAGCAAATGTTGGAGCCCGCAAAATACATTCATGCCAGGCGTGCAGCGTTCATAGAGGAGTTTCAGCTTCCGTTCCAATCTGCTCATCAGGCTATTTGTGGCGGAGCGGAGCAGGCAAGCCTCCGTTATCGTTCTGCCTTGAATGAGACTCCCTTGTTAGAATTACTCCAAAGTAGAAGGGATAAGGATGTCGTTCTTGAGCGTACAAGTCAAGGGATTCACCGTGATGATTTGGTTTTTCACCTAGGAGATCATCCACTGAAGCGATTAGGTAGCCAGGGGCAGTTAAAGTCCTTTATTTTGGCATTAAAATTGGCGCAGTACCGCTTTTTGATGGTGGAACGAAAAGTACCGCCGATTTTGTTGTTAGATGATATCTTTGATAAGTTAGACCCACAGCGGGTTCAACAACTCGTAGAGTACATCTTGAAAGAAGATTTTGGTCAGGTCTTTATTTCTGATACCGATCAAGATCGTATATCGAAGGTACTCCGCGACAATGCTTCAAGCCAACCGCGTCTTTACACCGTAGTGGACGGCACTGTGGAGGAACAAAATTTAGTATCAGCATGAGCAAACACAATCAAACGCAGTTAAAGGATGCGATAAAGGCGATGCTTGATTACTACAAGCTGAAAGGGAAGTATCAGCAGACCAGGATTAAGCAGCTTTGGACCTCGCTCATGGGGCCGGCTATTGCTCAGTATACCACCGATCTTAAGGTATATCGAAAGAAGCTGTATGTACAGTTATCATCCGCTCCGCTGAAGCAAGAACTTAGCATGGGGACGGAGAAAATAAAGGACATGATTAACGAAGAGCTAGGCGAGGATTATCTCGAGGCCGTTATTATTCGGTAAGCAGACTTTCGATGGCATTAACCTCTCTTTCCAATTGGATGCCAAATCTTTCTTCTACATTATCTACTATCAATTTGCTGAAGGCGAGAATCTCTTCTCCAGTGGCGTTGTCATGATTGACAATCACTAATGCCTGTTTCTCATAGCAACCTACATCTCCCTTTCGCTTACCCTTCCAGCCCGATTGATCGATCAACCAACCTGCGGCTAATTTTACGAGCCCTTCACCAGCAGGATAGGAAGGTATTTGAGTTGGGGCTAGCCGAACCTTCATTTCTTCGAATTGCGCTTCTGGAATGATGGGGTTCTTGAAAAAGCTACCTGCATTCCCCAACTGCCGCCAATCCGGAAGTTTGGACCGGCGTATTTCGATGACCGCTCCGGCAATGTCAGATGGAGTAGGAGAGGAGACCCCTTTTTCTGCTAGTACCTTTTGAATCGCGCCGTAGCTTGTGTTTAGCTGATGCTCACGTGAAGTCAGCTTCAATCGCACCTTCGTGATGAGGAATCTACCTTTATTGGACTCGTCTTTGAAAGTGCTATGACGATATGCAAATTGGCACGCCCGATGATCAAACTCCGCGAACTTACCCTCCTGGAGATCAAAAGCCCGCAAGGATTCAAAAATATCTTTGAGTTCTACGCCGTATGCTCCAATATTCTGTACTGGAGCCGCTCCAACAGTGCCGGGAATAAGGGCAAGGTTTTCCAAACCTCCTAATCCGTGTTCCAGGCTCCATAGTACAAGCTGATGCCAATTCATGCCTCCACCTGCTTCAATCACAACCTCATTGTGGAGCTGTCGGATTACCTCTACTCCCATGATGCAGTTGTGCAACACAAGTCTTTCGATCTTTTTTGGGAGCAAAAGATTACTGCCACCACCTAGAATTAAGGTCGGCTGATTTGCGAGGGCATCCGTCATGGATTGCAAATCGCTTTCCTGCCTGATTTCAGCGAAATAGCTAGCGGTGGCGTCAACGCCAAATGTATTAAGGTGTCGAAGTGACTGGTTTTCTTGGATCAAAGCAGCTTGTCTTTCCCGCAAATGTAGGAACTTCATTATTTTCGCGGCCAAGAAAACCAAATAGAACCATTTTATGAAGAATATTGCCGTGATCGGTGCAGGGACAATGGGTAACGGAATTGCCCACGTCTTCGCCCAGAGTGGATTTGATGTGACTGTGGTTGATATATCTGCAAATGCGTTGGAAAAAGCCCTTTCCACCATTACTCGCAACCTTGATCGCCTAATTGGTAAAGAACGCATCACTGAGGCTGACAAAGAAGCTACGCTCAACCGATTGAAAACAAGCACCGACTTGGAGTCTGCAGTAGGACAGGCTGATCTTGTGGTAGAAGCTGCTACCGAGCATGTGGATCTAAAGCTGAAGATCTTTGAGCAATTGGATGCGGCTGCACCAGAGTCGGCGGTATTGGCTACTAACACCTCCTCCATTTCGATCACTAAGATCGCCGCCGTTACAAAGCGCCCGGAGAAGGTAATTGGTATGCACTTCATGAACCCAGTTCCAATCATGAAGCTGGTGGAAGTTATTCGCGGCTACGCGACTTCTGATGAAGTGACCAGCCAGATCATGGAGCTGTCTAAGAAGCTAGGGAAAGTTCCTGTAGAGGTTAATGATTACCCAGGATTTGTTGCTAACCGCATCTTGATGCCAATGATCAATGAGGCTATTTACTCTTTGTTTGAGGGGGTAGCGGGCGTTTCAGAAATTGATACGGTTATGAAGCTGGGTATGGCTCACCCGATGGGACCACTACAATTAGCTGACTTTATCGGACTAGATGTATGTCTATCTATTCTACGTGTGCTGCATGACGGCTTTGGTAATCCTAAATATGCGCCATGTCCACTCTTAGTGAATATGGTAATGGCAGGTAAGCTAGGTGTAAAGTCTGGCGAGGGATTTTACAGTTATGGGCATGGAACAAAGGAGTTGATTGTAGCTCCGTCCTTTGCCAACAAGTAGAGTATTGCTGGCAAATGCCTGAAAAGAAAAGAGGGTATAAGGTTTTGGCTGTTGAGCTATCCTTATACCCTCTCTCTTTTGCACTCAGGCAAGTTGAGGTTGAAGTTGTCTAAAGTTTTACGCCCAAGCTT
>ENA-UENW01000444-UENW01000444.1-marine-metagenome-genome-assembly--contig:-NODE-444-length-13878-cov-4.465728_pt1 | contig 13878 bp, 19 predicted proteins | sample MGYA00237876_ERZ529329 | MGnify/ENA primary metagenome ERZ529329 (study PRJEB26372, sample SAMN05368346) | marine metagenome | biome: cultured habitat; feature: ocean water; material: water; isolation... | reverse complement strand
ATCCTTGAAACTCAGCGACCTCCTGAAAAGCCAGAATTTGACTTGGATCAGAAGCTTGCTGGTGAACTTGGCTCAATCGTTAGTTGGGCGCTTCAGGCCAAACACGCTGATGTGAAGCGCGTGCTGGTCAGCGGTAACCAGACCTTTATCGATGCTCAACACAACGTTGAGGCCGACATGGATGTGGTTCGCCAATTCCTCGACAACTGCTGTGAGCCCTGCGGGGGCGATTACATGCCGAAGTTGGGGGTGCTGTACGAAACGTTCAAGTGCTCTGCGAGGACTTTGGATATTCCAAGGTGATCAACAGAAAGACGCTGCTGACCCGGATCAAACAGGCGTTACCCAACTTGCACACTCAACGTCGTTCGGTGCCTGGCACCAACTCAACCAAGAAGGTGAACCCTCAGTTGTTTGGTTTCCGGATACGCCCAGAGGTTGATTGAGCTCGGTGGGAGAAACGAAATTGCCGCGAAGGCAACTGGGCTGCTTTGTCCACGCATAAGGCTGAAGCGCCTATGCCTGAACAGGTGTCTGAGCACCAACGGCTTTCCAAATAGTTGGTCATCGGTATCTAAAAGTGCCTTTCCTTTTAAAACTCTCAGCACCTCTCCAGTTTTGGAGGGGCTGCTGAACAGAACTCGATAGGTGTTCCCTGTTGCCAGCGATTTTGTGCGGGCATGAACGAACGCCTTGAATTCAGTTTGAAAGCAAGTTTCTCTGGCCCACTGATCGGGGCCAGTATCCCGTTCAACGCTGTACATCGTTTTGGGCAGAAAGGACCCGCATCTTGATGAGGCTGCGAGTAGTGGCTCACTAACTACAAGCCAGCTTCGGGATCGTGTCTTCAATTAGCGACCGGACATGTCCGGAATAGCCCGGACATTTACGACCATTTCGCTAAAAAGCCCTGCGGTGGCTATGTCTGGACATACCGGACACTGTTGACTCTCCTTTTTATGAGAGAGAAAAAGTGAAAGGGGTAAGCAGCGGTTTAATCACCACCACCACCCAGGGTTGAACGAACACCGAAATGATGATGTCCGGGCTGTCCGGAACGTCCGGGCATAGTTATTGCATGGGATTTCAGCGATAATTGAATTGACCTGCATGATGTCCGGGACACCGTTGACGCAAAAAGTCGTTCGGAAAACCCCGTATTCCCACAGGAAAAAGTCTCTGCTCTGGAACTTGGCCGCCGGTAGAACGAAACAGATACCTCAATCCCCGTGGATCACAGCCAAGAGCTTCAACGAATGCTGCAGCGGGCGCAGAAAATCCGACTGGCGCGATCAAGACCACCGCTGTGGCTTGTCACCAGAGTCTTTCGCGGCAAGGAAGTGCCAGAGCCACCGGATGGTGTGGAGTCATTCCAACCGTGGATCGTTGTTCATGTCGATGGCGAAAGGCCAGCCGATGACACCGGCAAACCCGTCGGCAACCTCTATCCGCTCAGCTGAGGTCCTCTCCCAATCAGACCACGTCGGTGTTGAGCTAGTTCCGACAGAATCAACTTCAACGCTGATGTGTTCATGTCGGACGCTCGGAATGATCTGGTTTCGATACTTCAGCGCACTCCCAATGACCCCAGCATTGCTGAAAGAGTATCAGCACTTGAACAATCACACCCAGCTGATTTAAGCCGCGATTCTGCGCTTCTTGAGGGTATATGGGACTTGCGTTGGAGCAGTTCAAGTCAGCCTTGGTTGCGTCAAGCACCATGGCTGGAGAATCTTCAGGTTCTGGACCCTGCTCAGAAAAGCGGATGTAATTTACTCCGACTGCGTGGACCATTTGGAGCAATCGGAGCAATCAGCGTCCAGGCCGATCTGGAGGTAATCAACGAGAAACGAGTCGAGGTCAAGTTCCGAAAGGGAGGCTGGCTTGGCCCCTCATTACCTGGAATTGGCCAACTCAAGTTAGTACGTGAGGTTGAGCAAAGCTTCCCTGCATGGCTGGATATCACGTTTTTGGACGAAGAATTACGAATATGCAGAGGCAATGCAGGTACAACCTTTGCACTGCTGCGTCATGAAAGCATCACTAAAGACGAACTTCTGGAATAAGTGACTTATCAGGAAAAAGTCGCAGCGGCTTCCTCACGCTGCTGAGGAGTTACTTCTAATACCGCTGGAGCGCTGACATTGATTTATACCTAGACAGGGCCATAAGCACCCTCAATAGCACGCCAGCATTGTGCGCACTGGTTAGCGCCGAACGCCTAAAACTGTGGCTCGAGACGCCTTCTAAGCCCGACTCAGAGGCGGCCCTTTCAAGAGCGTCCATAAAGCTGCGTGCACTCAGGCAAGAACCTACAAATCTGCCTGGAACGAGATAGTCGCCAGCCATAGGTGCACGACCCTGCCGTACCAGCCAAGCAACCCTCCAAGAGCGCAGGGCTTCCCACAACGCTGGCATAACTGGCACCGACCGACTCGCCAGCTTTCCTTTGGTGATTCCTCGCTGGAACGTAACGGCAGATTCCGAAACCATGCCCCAGGTGAGCTGCGTTGCCTCACCAATACGGCAGCCAGTACGGCGACAAATCTCGGCAACGATCTGGTGGTACTGATCAGGCAGCTTTGAAATCAATAAATCGAGCTCGTCGGTGCCCAGTATGCGACTCTACCCATGTCGATTGGACTTCATTGTTTTAGTTTTGATTAGCCAAGAACGCAGTGCTGGTCTACCACCGCGTCTTATTAAGATTTTACACGGTGTTCATTCCTTGGAATCGCAAGGCATGAAGCATCTTTTCTGTCTATTCCTTATACAATTCGCCTCTTAGATAACACTTACTGCTATCAACCTTGCTGATTAATTAGGGGGGCAAGGTTTGGATTTTTGATCTTACCAACAACCTCCAGTGAACCTTCGAGATAGCACTAATTCTACAGGCTTAATGTAGCACAGCCACCAGGCACAAACACTAGGTAGTATTAAACAAAGAGGTCTTTGCTGATGCCTATGAGCCTGACAATGGACGACTGGATCGTCATGTCACGTTGCAATCTTGCGATCAAGAAGCCATTAGTCAGGTATCGAAAAGAAACACCTTATCTTTATCCTGGAGCGTGATGAGTATTTACGAAATCAACCGCTATGACGCAATTCCGCCGCACATCATCAAGGCGCTGACGCTTTGCGCCAATGGCTCCACCTGGGCTGATGCGGCAGCTGCTGTCGGCATCAAAGCCCCCTGCCTACGCAAGTGGTATCGAGACCGCAGGGCTGAAGAATTCATCGAATCGCTGGTTCGTGAAAACCTCAATGTCGCCAACAACCTGCTGACTTCAGCAGCACCAAGGCTGGTTGACGAGTTAATCCAGATTGCGCTGGATCCCAGTGTGAAGGCCTATGCCAGAACCCAGGCCATTAGCGAGAGCTTCAAGATCCTGCGTGAAAACGTCTTGGAGGCTGAGCAGCGGCGGCAGCTGCAAGAGATTCGGCAGAAACTGCAGTCCCTCGAGGACAGCAAGACAGTCACTGTCTAAGGACTTGGTTTTGGTGTCGCCTCTCGGATCTGGGTGCGCTGCCATCTGCTAGCTGCGAGGGCTCATCACAACCAGTTAGAGCTGGAGATTTTTTGACCAGCTCTCCTGCAGCCAGTCCAATGAGAACGGCAAATACCCACAGCCAGCTCATCAGGCTCCAGCGCAAGCATTTTTTGTATATCAATATCGGGGCAGAAGATGAAGAGGCCAGGGAAGTTGGCTGATCGTCCGAATTGATCGCTGTTTGGTGCCATATCGGTACCCTCCCTCTATCAAGTATTTGACCGTTGCCCCTGTTGTAAAAAAGTCGAAATCGGGTTTGTACTGCTTGAGCAGGTTCAAGATGGTCATCAGAACAGTGGAGGCGATCCTCAGCTCTGAGCGACCCATTTCAATATCCTCGAGCTCGATGAACTTGTAGGCATTGATATGTGATGCAAGTACATCTTGAAGGAATATTTGCCAGATTTTAACGCATCTGATTGGGCTGACACGGGAGTTGCAGAAATCAGCAGCACGAGGACCAGGAGCTTTCTCATGCCCAAAGGATGGCAGCGACTACTCCGGGTAGAACGACCCATCAAGTGTCTTTAGGTGGATCCAGGCGGACCACTGTTGTTGTGACTCGCTGGATCGCCTTCTCACGGTTGAACATGAAAAGTCAAAACGAGAAGGCAAAGGAGATAGCGAATGTGGCAGGGATGGATAGGTACCAACGCTTCATTCCAATTCTCATGCCTTCGGCTGCATAAAAGATGAAAGAAGCAATTAGAACCAGCGTGAGATCAGCTGCGATGAATCCAGCTGATGCATTAGCCCAGACTCCAGCGGAGAAGAGGTTGACGATCTCAATTGGATCGGTGAGCCCCAACGCTTCAGTTTCTTTTATGAATTTGTTAATGCAGTACCAAGGCCAACCAATGCCGGCGGCTGTTAATGATCCGTATAGGCTGAGGCGAAGTTGATTCACTACTCTTTTAGTACCGTGTGCACAACTATTTTGCTTCTAAAACAGCCCGGAGGCGACTTTTATGAGCAGATAGCAGTTGGCAGCACAACCAAGGCGGCTCATGAGAGCACTATTCCGCCTCATCGCAAAGGTGAGGCTTGATGCAGAGTTGCCGTGGCATTGGCTTGCTGACAACACCGACTTAATGCTTCAGCCCATTACCTACTAAGGCTTCAGCTATTGCTTAGTTCATGCACAAGCAGCTTGTCGACCTTGGCCACGGGACTTCATTAAGATAGTCACTCAAATAAGTTGATTGGCCTGTAGAGGCTTAGACTAGTGAGTTTAATACTCTGAATAGAAAATGCAATAAGCCTGTATGGAGATTATTCCTAGACTTACGGCTACAAGAGATCTAGATGCCAAAGATTGCCTAAAGCAGACCAATTTTACTTTCCGGTAAATCACTGCAGCTTCTGTTCTCTGTCTTGCTAACTGTGCCTTGACTTCTACTTTGTTCGTCACAGTAGCCCCTTATCTCAGTTACCCATAATTGAGTATGTACACTGGGTGTCAAAACAAAGTACACGAACCTTCACACCGGATGCATGAGTGGTGTACTAGCAAATATCTAACTGAAATTGCCAAAAATATATCTTCCAGCGTGGTTATTGGCTTCTACATCATGTCTTCAAGTATTTCTACTGTAGCCGCAAAATATCGTTTAGCAGCTCTACTGTATAAGAATAGTATTCAGAATGACTGGCATCAAAACCTTGCTTGAATAACTTATTTTTCATTGAGGTTGAGATTGCTATCTCAAGTACTTTTGCTACGTAAGCATGGCCGCCCTCATCCAATCCATCGAAGAATTCTTGAAGTCTTTTTAAATCAGAATAATTATTCCTCAGGAAATCCTCATTTACTCCCTGGATCTTACAAGAAAATTTGTTTAATGCACACTTAATGAAAGTGTTGACATAAGATTCGACTCCCCGGATAAAATTCTCTGCTTGATGCTTTGCAGATTCATCTAAGATCTTAAAGCATTCCTGGATTGCAGAGGCTGTTGCGGGCGACTGCATTACCCAGGACATTTGGCTCTTCAAACCTGTCTCTTTAATATGTCCTGATCTGATTTGGCTTTGAGCCCAAAGGCTAGCGATAGACAACGCGGCAATACCCGCAGCGTGCGCTCCTACGGCACCATACTGCCTCAAGTGGTCTGTTGCATGCATTAGAAGTTCAACCTTTTTAGGGGTTTTTGAGTCTGATGCTTTCAAACTTTCTGCTAATGATTCTGTTTCTATCCAATCACCTATAGAAATAGTCATCATTATTACTGCCTTTTCGAAATTTTCCAAACTTAATTCTGAATCTTTGCCAGGTGTCTCTAACATAATTCTGGAGCAATTTTTATCAATATAGCAGAATAACAAAGCTAATCAATCTGGTGATTAGGATCAGCAGGGCTCGCATGCGGGAGGGGGGCAAAATTTTAGATATTCTTTTTATGGCCTCTTTGATTTGGCCTTGTTTTGTCTTGCAAGTATTGTACTGTTTTCCAATTGCTTTCATTAATTCATCAATTTTTGGATATCTCCAAAAGCCTTTTTCGCAATGAACTTGCTGGAATTGGGATAGATCTATATATGTTTAAGACACTTACCAATACAGTATCCATCGGTACTATAAGTATTCTTAGATCGCTTATTTTTAAGATTATACTCCACCTATGACTTATGGACTACCAGATTTTTATTGATAGCTTAGACGCTTGAGTCCAAAAATAATAATATGGATACTAAAGAAACTGATTTCGAGATACCACCCTCAGCTTGGCTTGCAGTGGGTTTATTGGATGGAACCTGGGCTGGCGGGAAAGTCATGGTTACGGTTGATGTGATCTCTCCAATGCCAAAAATACACTTGGTTCACTTGTTTGCTGAGAAAATAGCAAAGCAAAATGGTTTTGTATTAATTGATACTTGCTTTGCGTACTGCCCTGAGCTTGATTTCTTTATTCCATTTGCCAGTAGTGTAGCTGCTGTAGATTTAATTGAATTACTATATCGAGACAATAAAGTGTTAATCGCCCAAAAAGCGATCAATATGATAGAAGCAAAAAATTAGTTTGATCTCTGACTACGCTTTCCCTTTTATGGTGCTAGGCACATCATTGAGTCCATTTCTTGTGAATAAGTTCTTTAGTTCTGCTTTGAGTGTGGATGGCAAGGAAGCTCAATGGCCTCTTTTTTCTTTTTTAATGTGGTGAGTGATCAGTCCCTGGAAGCAGTCTAATTATCAAGGATTCTAGCTTATTTATACGATGCTCAATCGAATTCACGGTGTCAAGAATCTTGAGTAATAGCTTTGATTCATCGACGGTTTCTGTGGGTGATTCGCCTTTCGTCATTTCGATGAATTGATCTTCAGTTATCACTCCATTCTCCAAGAATGTCTTGGCTTGCATTATCCTCTCAGGCGTCACTTTTCTTTGATCTGTCATTTTGCTTATGTTGATCAAGAGCTAATTGGATTCCTATTTAAAGCATTGTGTAGGAGTGAATGCAACGTGCCAGGGATTCGACTCAACAAAGTTTTATATTTTCTCTATGCTTGCCGGCAAGATAGATTCGACGCAGTGCTTTAATTACTTGCTGGACTTTAGATTCGTCTAAATTACATAAAGCTCGTTATTTTCTGAACCCAGATCGCTCTTTATGCGCTCCAGAAACGGAATCGTCAGAACGCCCAGGCTGCGAAGGAATGTGTAGCTCTTAAAAGAGTCCCGATCGGTGGGCGCGGATGCTGAGCATTCCACCATCACCACAAGCGATTGCAAGCGAAGGCTGCCTGGGGCATTAGTGATAAAGCACTCGCCCGTGTTCAAAGGCAGAGGCCGGCCCCGGCGTGAGGACATGGAGCTCCCGGCATACGTCTGCCGGGCGTTCCAACTTCATGCCCAAGGGGATAGCCGGACCACCATCGCTAAGAAGAGTGGCACCACGACTGGCACCTACGGAAGTGGAGGCAGCACCCCGATGCCGCCGGCTACATCAAGCAGGCCATCCACAGCAACATCGAGAAGAGCCACGGTGTCATCACCGAGGCGCTGCCGATGCTGGCCGTCAGGCTCGTGGAGCTCGGTCTGTCCAGCGAGGTGAAACCGTACGCACAAACCCAGGCAATCCTCGGGTCCTTCAGCATTATCGATAAGGGAGTGACCGACAAGGAGAACGCCGAACAGCTGGCCAAAGTTCGGGAGACCCTGGAGCTGTTGGATTGGAGGGCGGGCCGCCCAACGTGATCGACGTTTGAAAGCTGTGTAGGTGGCGCTTAGCTGGTGGTGATTAGGCGACCCGTCGGTAGTCCGCTATACATGAAAACAGACGTTCACGGAAGATTTTCTTGATCCCCAAAAACCTCAGGAGAAGCGTTGCCAGCTGATCCACTCGACCCCATATTTGTGCAATGCGGCGAAGGGGGCCTTCTTCCTTTCGCGGCAGCCTCGGTAGAGCGATCCGAGAGCTGACAGAACCCGTCTCCTGCGAGAGCGATCGCGGCAGACACCGTTCTGTGCAACGGAATCCTGAAAAGAGTCAGTGCATATGACGCCTGGCTCTGTATCAAAATGAGCTTGTGCGTGCAGACACCGTATCGCCCTGGAAGAGCAAACTCTTCTCGCAGTATTTGTAATCTTTTCCCCGATCAGATAGCTGGCTTGTGAGCCCTGCCTGTAAAAGGGGCTGCGTTTGGTTTCCGTCAGACTTTATAGAAGCCTGAATCAGAATGACTCGATCAACAAAGTCACTAATGACAAAATGATAGCCACTATCAATAGCGATGTTTTCTTCGGCTTCCTCTTCAACATCATTAGGTCAACCAGCTGTGAACAATGTGAACAGCAGTAAAGAAACCCACACAGCAATCAGCAGGGTCTTTCGGTTAGGTTTCTGATAAGTCATTCCCGCTGGCATTAGATGTGTTAGGAGTGATTTCCAAGGAATCCACATACCACAAATAGCTGCTGCAGAAGGTTCAGGAGTAGCACTGTCAACAAGATGGCAGCGGTTCAGGCCTCCAAAAGTGATGTGAATTACGAGTTCACTATTGACCGATGTGATGACGCTGGTTGTAGAACAACTGGTGTTGTCCGATCCTCGCTTTAATTTAGTCATTAGACTTTATCATGCTTAAAGGGTAAGGTCAGAAGCGACTTTTTACTCAGTTTTCGAAGCTGTCTATCGGTACAGTTTCTAATGGGGAGAATAGATTCAGGACTTCGTCTTTGCTTTCTCCAACTGGCTGATGATGAAATCCCGGTACTGTGTGGCTAGATCTTGAAATCCCTGTTCAACCAAACCGGCAATCACGTCAACCGCATCGTCTTCATGTTCCGGAATAAGCATCACCCCACGTTTGCGACCAAGGATCATCTCCTGAATAATCATTTGCATCTTTCGTGGTGTGCCTGAGGGATTTTCAAGTACTTCCTTGGCAGGAATGAATCGAGCACGGTGCTGATCATCGGAATTGATCTGTGCAATGAAACAATACTGAGTACTATTAACTTCAACCAAACCCCTGAATTCGGAGAGATCTTCTGAAGCATCAACGCAACAGAAATTATTGCTTTGGGATGGTGCTTCTCCATCAAATCCACGAATTCTGGTGATAGTCGCGTTGGCACTGAAAGACTCCTGACTAAGCCGGGTTACCAACGACTCACATATGGTTCACTTATCCAAGACAAAATTAGGATCAAACCTTATTTGAGCTGCTTCAAGAGCTCCGGCTTGTAGCATTAGATACTAATAGCCCTAGCCGCTGGCGTTGACCCCCATGAAGTCAAAATGTGGAAGACAACTTTCCTTGGGTGTGCATGGGATAAATAATTGATGTTTCAGTGACGCAGAATCTGCTTATCTCTGAGGCTTTTATCACCACTTTCTCCAGCCTCAGTAACTGGGACCATGATTTTCGTTGTTCCAGAGGGTTTTTGTTTGCCTCACCGCTTGCTAATTGAACATTCTCAATGCCATCAGCTTGTCTCTATCAGCTTCGCCATGGCAGATCTAAGGGTCTGGCCCTGTAGCTCACGGTGGTAGGTCTGCTCATGCTCCTTGAGGGTGTGACCCATTGCTTGGGCGCATAGGGATTGGTTGATGTTCGTCTCGATGGAGCGCATGGCCCAGCGGTGGCGAAGGTTGTAGAGGTCGAAGCCTGGCGTAAGTTCGTCAGAAATGGCCTTGAAGACTGACCTGCTCCTCCACTGCCGCCATGCTGCCACCAAGTTTTCGCTCCTCTTAGCATCCAAACTTTGAGGCGTTAGCCAGCGGACACCGCCCGGGATGTCGACGTTATGTAGGTCTCACCGTTCAATCCACTCACCTGAGTACGCAAAACAGGTGCACTCTGCCGGCAGGGACATATTGGTTTTGATCTTCAGGTAGCTGGCGTTGCCTTTAACGGAAGCGCTACCTGCGGCTGGAACGGGAGCGGTTACTGCCATCGGTCGTGATTCCGACTAATGAGCCTTTGGTGGAACGTCCAACGTGATCGACGTCGCGCGCAAAGGTTTATTTAGGGGTCCATTGATACCCCAACTCTTAACCAAGAAGAGCTACTACGAGGGTCATTGGGTCTCATCTTGTGTCCCAGGTCTCAAGCTTTGAAGAAGATGATGCGGGAATTCCGCCTCTGAAATTCGAGCTAGGGCACGAGGGGAAGGAGGCAGAGCTTTTGACTCGGTTTATATGGGGAAGGATCGTGCTCTTGATCGAGAGCGGCAAAGAGCCCGAAGCAGCCGCACTCCTTGAGGAGTTCGACGAGCCTTCACCCTGTATCGACATTTGAAGCAGCCAAAAAGAAACCCCGTAGAGGTCTCCGGGGCCCTTAAATCCTTTCGGCTGATCCCCATCACCCCGCCGGATGCAACAAAACTAGCCTTCTTGGAAGCTTTTGTGCCATGGCAGCACATTTTCCATTGTGTGATTAGGGCCTAGACCGGGCCTATTGACACCACATGTGGGGGCTAGTCAGCCCAAAAAAGCTGCGCCATATTTAATATTCCCCCATCACCTGGCCCGTTGTGCAAGTCACACCGGGTTTTTTTATGCCCTGAAGCACTAGGGATGGTGCTTTGAGCTATTGGTGCGACCCAAAAGCACAGCTTGAATTTACTGAACCTGTGGATAAAGGACGCTTTGCTGCCTGTCTCAAAGAGTTGAGACCTTGTTCATGCGCCAACGATGGCAGCGATATGTGGAACGCCCAATGTGATCGACTTTTAGCCCCTACGAGTTACCTGCCTCTAGGGCCATCACTTGATCCATTCTCTTTTCCTCGGCAGTAAGGAAATCGGCTCACATCCCTATTAGGAAGCTCAGAGTCGCTAATGCCTGAACCTGCTCCTTTGAGCCAGGGCGGGTGTATTTGAAGTCCATGAACATGCGGTCAGCGGCTGATCGCTGTTCTTGGCATCGGGCATCAATGGACATTGTCGGGCCTCGGGTTACGCCACGGTAACCATATTTCGTTACATTCCGTAATGAACTTGCTTTCGGGTTTTTATGTCCATCTCCAGTCAAGACCTGATCGTCTTCTTCGCTAGCTTCAGCGTGGCCCTCTTAGCCCTGAACCTCTACAAGCTGTCTAAGCCTGCAAAGGGCTGAGGTCTCAGACCCTTGGGCAGATGTGAGTCGCCAGGTCGGCGTTGACCCAGTTGATGACGCCGGTGTCGACATCAGCCACCTGGAACAACCTTGGAACCTTCGGGTTTCTGGCACCGCCATCGACCCAAATCACATCCGCCATGCGCCAGGCAACTTCCGTGTCGGTGACGATCACAGCCGTGGGCGCAGTACTGCTGAGCAGGGTTCTGCTGAAGCGGGTCGGTTGACGGAAGGATCGTTATGTCAACGACAAAATGGCCAGAGTGGCAAGAGCTCCCCCGAGGGTGTTGTACCGAAAATTTCTCCCGTTCGACGATCAAGGCTGATGTCGATAACCCCGTCGGACTCTCGGGTTCTCCAGCCCAACCATCTCCAGACCCCTTCTTTAAATGTGGCCGGGCTGGTGTCCTCGTAACCGGTGGAATCCCAAATTTGGGTGATTCGACCATTCACTTCATCGATATACAGAGTCGAACTGGCGGACGGGACTAGAGGGCTTTCGCAGCGGAGCTTCAACTTCTCGGCGTTGGCGGGACTAACAACAGTTGCAAGCACCGCAGCTGTAAGAACAGCAATGGACCTCATAGCTCGGGCACGGATGTGTAATGACTCAACTTCATCTGACGTTCAAGCCGAAGGCAAGCGCGGTGTTCGCCGATCCGGCGAGGTCCAGGATCGCCACCTGCGGCCGTCGCTTCGGCAAGTCTTATCTCTCGGTCGCCAAGGCGCTGCAACGGCGCTTGCATGATCAACCGAAATACTCCTCTTGTCAGTACATCTGTATTAGTGCAGACTGGCGGCTTTGTGCAACTACTGGAAACAACGAGCAGGGCTGAGATCACCTGCTGAAAAGCATCGACCGACTGCCTTTTAAGCAGTCGGTCGATGGTTCGAATCCATCAGGGGGCGTCACCACTAAAAGCCAGTTCAGCACTGGCATCCCAAAGAAGACAAGCTCCTCTCGCAGGGGCCTTTTTCATGCCCAGCAGACCCCCTGGGGCCAGTCAGTCAATCAATGAGGCGCTGCTTGGTAAGCAATTTGAGGCCAATCAGGGCGCTGCCTGATCACCGCACCGGTGGCCGGCACCTAACCCAGCCGGTCTTCTGCATCGTTCCCCAGGCCTCGATGGCGTTGTGGCGAAGCATCCGTCGCTGGGTCATCGGCGCCGGGTGCAGGAGCAGAACCGACGGATGCGGCTGCAGGAGGTCAGCTGATGACTCCCACCGACGAACCACCGGTGCCAAAAAGAGCGCTGGGATGTTCAGCGGGTTGCTGCGAATCCGTTTTGGCGGAGATACATCAACCCTCGATGCTTCTGTGAGGGAATGGCATCGGCACCCATGAAAGCTGCTTCCAGACGCAATAAGGCGGCCTCTTTTTTGGCGGCGGTCTTATTCACTGGTGCAAATGCTGAACCGTTCCAATACAACGTGGTCATCACAGCTCCTGCAGAGTCCAAGCCCCCGTTCCATGGCTTGGATTGAGCTGCGCCCCACAGAAGCGAGGTGAACGTTTGGTAGCGGTCGCTACACGTACTTGATAGACCTCCTGGCGGTCGCTGCGCAACTCTGGCCAGGGATTGCACACAATGAGAGAAATGCAGCGACAGCAGTAGTCAACAATTGGTGCCAGATCACACTTCAATTGCCGCGAACCAAGGCCAGCGTTAAGTCAGTTCTCTGAACTGACCAAATGGATCACAAAAGCAAGAGCTGCCAAGACCTGAACACTCAATTGGCTGTCTACCAAGCATTCCGCAACGCTCATGGAGTCGCTGCGGTCTTACGACAGATGGCGAATGAACACTGCCCGATTCAGAAGGTGGTTATTCGCTAATCACCGCACGGGTGGCCGGCATCGGACCCAGCACCCTTAAACCCTGCTGTAGCCGAGCTTGGTTTCATAGATCTTGAGCGGAAGTCCAAACGACTCCATTAACTGTCGGCATTCATCACCAACCGTGCCGTAGACCTCAACGCTGAACCCATCTCCAAGCTCCACATGCTTTTGCAGATACTCCTGAACTGGAGGGTTGGAAACATGGGCACTGAACGCCTCATCGTTGGCGTAGACCTCTGACTACACGAATGCCTGGGGATCTTCTGGATCCTGATCAAAGGTGTGGTGAATCATTCCTGGCTCAGATGTCTGAACGGCCTCGTCGGTGACGCGGGCGAGCTCGAGGTACTGGTCAACACAACCTGGCTTGACGTGGATTCGCGCCAGCAACATGAACGGTGTGGACTTATCAAAGCTGGCCATCTGATCTCAAGCGATGGCTGAGTGTTCCATGGATTTAGGCAGGTGTCTGCTCACCTGATAGGAGGTGGGCAGCGCCTCCAGCGTGTCTTACCCCTAAGACAGCGGGCATCATTCTGTTTGCAAAGTCGGTGCTCTTGGATACGTCAGAACGAGCTGAGCTGAGCCATCACATGTATGTCGAGGCTTCATCCATGGCGAAATCAAACCTCATCGTTGAGACACCTCGCGGCGCCTCGATCCAAAAAACCGAGGACGGCCAATTCATGGTTTGCGACGGTGAAAACAACTGCCGCATCACAAGAACTCTTTACTCGGCAGAACAAGAGCTAAGTGTTATGGAGACGGGGTTTTCGTTCCCTTACTCAACCGCCTTTCATCTGGCGAGGGTGGGTTGAGCCCTTGAAGTCGGAGGTCGAAACCTCCATTCAATCCCTGGTATGCGCGAGTTAATGCACGGGCGGCGGGCAGCGCCTCCAGCCCGTCTTCTGCATCGTC
>ENA-UENW01000418-UENW01000418.1-marine-metagenome-genome-assembly--contig:-NODE-418-length-15470-cov-3.441472_pt1 | contig 15470 bp, 12 predicted proteins | sample MGYA00237876_ERZ529329 | MGnify/ENA primary metagenome ERZ529329 (study PRJEB26372, sample SAMN05368346) | marine metagenome | biome: cultured habitat; feature: ocean water; material: water; isolation... | reverse complement strand
CACCCAACTAACCAACTAACACAACTAACCAACCTTCAAACAATCTAACCTTCCAAACCAATCTAACCCTTCCTCAATCCATCCTCCGCGATGTAAGCACCTCTCACTAATTCATCTACTGTCGCTTTGCGGATGTTCAAGACGACGCCACTAAAATGAAGCGTCTTACCCGCCAGGGCATGATTAAAGTTCACACGTACATGATCATCAGTAACGGAGACAATCGCTCCATTATGGGATTCTCCCAGATCATCTGTCAGTGCTACAAATTGGCCTTCTTGCAACTCCATTCCTCGCAGCTCAGGGCTGTCATTGAAGACGGAACGAGGCACATTGACAATGTTTCCCTCTTCCACAAAACCGTAGGCCTGATCCGGGGTAAGGGTAAAAGCAAAGCTATCTCTTTCGCTTAGCCCGCTGATGGCGTTCTCAAAACCAGGTAGAAGGTTGCCGGTTCCAAACAAGAATTTGAAAGGATAGTGAACGTTCATCTGTTCTACAATTCTGCCTCCGGGCCCGCCCTCTCGTACTTCATAAGAAAGGGTCACCACATGATGATCGCTTATGGTCATAGACTACAATTTATGATAGAAGAAAAATAACAGAGGTATGGTTCAATTGTTCTATCCAGCTTGGATACCCACTAAAGAACAAAGGTTGTGATGCGGTATCCACATCACAACCCTTGATCCCCCGTTCCGCACCGTTCCCGAGCGTCCCCCGACGCGAGGATTCCCCCGACGCGAGGATTCCCCCCACGCGAGAACAAATACCTAATTCCCCACCGGCGGTGGCCCCTCTGGCAGAATCGCCTCATATTCATAGTCACCCTTGCGCTCCTTGAACTCGGCCTGGATCTCTTCCACCAGCTCCGGGCTTTGATACAGGTCAACCATGGTCATAGCTAATGCTTTAGCGGCATAGGTTAGCCCTTTGTGTCCGATACTCATGCCGCCACAAGCTACTACTGCCCAGGAGTGCCAAGGCGTATCTTTTGGCGCTGTTGTTACGCGCAGGCGAATTTCTGGCACCAGCCAGCTTACATCACCTACATCAGTAGAACCACCTCCTGGGTTTTCGCGAGTTTCTTTAAATGGCTGAATAGATCCATCGATGCCCACTAATGGCTTACCCGTCGAGCGCTGGATGCCACGGCCAAAGGCAGCTTCGGCTTCATTATATTCTATCGGCCCTAGGGTTTCGAGGTTAGCATGCATGACGGCTCCACCAGTCCGGTTTGGAAGTACTTCGTGTAGACCTGAGACTAAAGAGATTTCGTATTCTACGTCGGCCATGATGGCGGCACCACGTGCAATCTCTTGTACGCGCTCCCATACGGCTACCATGCCTTCTCGTTTACTGTCGCGCACGCGTACCCACATTCGAGCATAATCAGGTACTACATTCACGACATCACCCGCTTGCTGCATATGAGTGTGAATGCGAACGGATGGCCGAATGTGTTCTCGATAAGCATTAATGCCAGCGGACATCAATTCCATAGCATCAGCAGCACTGCGGCCATTCCAAGGGTCGCCAGCGGCATGGGCCGCTTGTCCACGAAACTCTACAATGAAATCAACCAGGGCTAGTGAACTCTGCACGTCTGCTTCGATTCTGGAACTCGGATGCCAATCCAGACAAACATCCAGATCGTCAAACATGCCGGCACGGGCCATGAATAACTTGCCAAAGTACTTCTCTTCTGCTGGAGTACCGTAGAACCGGATCGTACCACTAAGATCACCACTGGCGATGAGTTCTTTGATGGCTACTGCTGCTCCAAGGCTTCCTGCGCCAAATAAATTGTGACCACAACCATGCCCGGCGCCACCTTCTTCGATGGGCGTTTTCTCTGGTGAGATATCTTGCGATAAACCCGGCAAGGCATCGAATTCACCAAGAATACCAATGATTGGACGGCCTTCACCAAATTCAGCCACAAAGCCTGTTGGCATCTCTGCTACACCACGTTCTACCTTAAAACCGTTGGCTTCCGCGTAATCCGCTAGAAGCTCTGCCGAGCCGGATTCTTGAAATGCTACCTCTGCCAAAGCCCAAATCTTATCACTCATATCAATGAGGGCTTCCTCTTGTCGTTCCACGGATTGGATGACCGCCTGCTTGTTTGGATTGTCCTGGCCAAAACAAATTGCACCCTTGCAAACCAGTAAGGCGATAAAAAGCGTTCTCTTCATAACTAATATTGCATTTTTGTATGCTGAAAATACAAATTATGCCAACGCCTGGAAAATTGCGCCTTAGCGTAAACTGCTTTCTAATTGTACTGCTTTCAACGCTTTCTATTCCTTTGCTTGCGCAAAAACAAGGGATCGAAAGTGGTTCCTATCGAGTTATGCTCAGGACGCTGCTATCGCATACCGTACCAGAGGTCCAAGTGGCTGATGCGGCAAAGGCTACCAACGCCACTCTCTTTTTGGATGCTCGCGAACGCAATGAATTTGAAGTGAGTCATATTCAAGGTGCGCGTTGGGTGGGCTACGATGATTTTGATATGCAACGCGTCGCTGGGATTCCTAAGGAAACTCCCTTGGTCGTTTACTGTTCGGTGGGATACCGATCGGAGAAGATATCAGAACGACTCCTCGAAGCCGGCTTTAACGATGTGGCCAACCTCTATGGTGGCATCTTTGAATGGAAGAATCAGGATCAGTCAGTGGTTAACATGAATGGTCAGAGCACAGAGCGAGTCCATGCCTATAATCGGAGTTGGGGTATCTGGCTCAAAGAAGGGGAAAGAGTCTACTAAGGCCATCTTGGCTACCCTTGGCCATCCGTAATAAATGCTACGCCTTTTTCTTACGTCTTACCGATTAAAAGCATGACCTTTGCAGCACCTTAAACAATTGGTGGTATGCAATTGCTGATCAACAAGACACAACTACGATTATTGGTTTCTGCCCTATGCCTCGTATTGAGTGGCAACCTGATGGCCCAGGCTGGAGTAGTCATCGGTATTAGCGGACAACATCTGGTCCAGGTTAATGTAGAGAACGGCGCCCTTACTCCGCTTCACAAGTTGGAAAACCTACCGGCAGGGGAGGAGCTTCGAAATCTGGTTTACATCCCCAAGGACGAAGCGTTCTATTCCACACTATACACTGAAACGAACCCTACCTTGGTTCGAATTCGACAGACTGGGCAATGGGAGATCATTGGTGAGTTTAAGCTGGATGGCAAAACGCCCTTCTTTTGTAAAGCGCTGACTTACAATGATAAGGATGATCAATTACTGGTAGCCGTAAGCTTGGATGGCGACTTGCCAGATGATGGGAAAGCCGAAACCCTCCTCGAAGTTGATCGTGAAAATGCTAGCTGTTCTTTAGCGGCAACCATCCGCCAATTGCCAGCACCTGATGATTTCGATGAAATGGCTGTGTTTGAGGGCCGCCTCTTTGGAATGGATGGTGTGGAGGATCGTTCCACTACTTACCTCTATCCTTTTGACCTCAATCACCTCGATGGTCGTGAGCTATTCGCCGGTACGAAGCAGAATATTCCATACTTCACCATGGATGATGTGGTGATCGTCGGACACTTGTTGTACTATCCGCACCGCCCGACGCAAGGATGGTATTTCTTTGACTTGCGAGGCCGCCGCTGGTTCGAACTCGGTAAAATTCATGGCCCGGCTAGCCTAGGTGCCATTAAGCTGACGGGTCTTGCTTATCTGCCGCTTTCTCAAGCCTAAGGTTGATATCCCGTAGCTTTTCCTGGCAATACTGTATCAATTGCTGAGCGCGTTCACTCTTGCTGCTTAGGTCATCAATGCTGACTTGCTCTTGTTGGAGCTCTTGCATGATGGTTTGTAGCTCGGCCATCGCCTGTTCGTAAGTTAGGTGGTCGGTACTCATTTTTTCTTCTGGGGACTTTTTATGGTGAGTTCTGTGCTACCATCAGTAAGCTGGGCTTCTAACGGTACATCTTTGCGAATACTTTCAATACGGTTAATGATCTTTCCTTCTTGTGTAAGAACGGAGAAGCCTCTCTTTAGATGGCTTTCCAAACTCAAGACCTCATGGAGTTTGATTTGCTCTTCTAAGGCGAGTTCAGCTAATTTAAGGCGGTTCCTCACGAGAATGTGAAGCTGTTGCTGCATATTACGTAGCTGCCATTCTTGTCCTTGTAATTGCTGCTGTATTTGTGACTTTATGCTGCTTTCGATTCTGCTAAGTACTTGCTCCGCTTGACGGATATGCTGTTCCTGAAGCCACTGTAGTTGTTGATTAGCTAAGGCTAAATGCTGATCGACCTGCATCAAACGATCAATAAAGAAATCTGCCGCGGCCGTTGGTGTCTTCAAAGCGGTATGGGCCAGCATATCCATGATCGATTGGTCAGTCTCGTGGCCAATACCAGTAATGATGGGTAATGTCGATTGCGCGGCTGCTTCACAAAGTGTTCGTTCGTCAAAGTCAGCGAGGTCCATTTTGGCTCCACCTCCTCTTATGATCACAATGGCATCGTAATCTTCGGCACGCCGTTGGATAGTTCTTAGCTGTCGTCTTACCTCCGGACTGGTCTGAGGTCCTTGGACCGCTGCTGGGAAAAGCTGTATTCGAAACTCATAGCCGTAGGCATTCTGTTTGAGCTGCGTCGTGAAATCCTGCAAACCCGCAGCTACTGGCGAACTGATAATAGCTAAACGTTGCGGCACCATGGGCAGTGGGATGCGCTTATTGGCATCGAGCAACCCCTGACGCTTCAATAATTCGAGTGTAGCTTCTCGCTGTTGAGCAAGTAAGCCCAGTGTGTAGTTAGGGTCTAGGTCTACCACCTGCATACTGATACCATAGCGCTCATGGAATTCCACCTGAACTTGAAGCTTGATGGCCCGCCCAGCTTGAAGGATTCTATGCAAAAGCAATTGCCGCTGCCGTTGCCACTTGCGAGCTTGTCGGTCCCACATCACTGCCTGTGCCCGGGCTACGGTCTGATCACTATCCGCTGCGGTTTCAATGAGGCTCAGGTAGTAATGTCCGCGCCGTTCATCGACCTCCGCCAATTCCGCCTCGACCCACACTGGTTCTGGTAGGTTGAGGGCCACAAAGCGGCGAATAAAAGTATTCAGCTCTGATAATCGATAATCGGACATAAGCAGGTGTCAAGAAATAATTACAGGCAGCGTGTGAATTAAGTGAAAACCTATCAACAAGTGTTGTAGCTGTTTTAGCTCAACTTCTGAAAGTCAAAGGTATCAGACTTTATGAGACGGAGATAAATATTTGTGGCCTCAAATAGAAGGCACGTTTATTTCCGTCAAATTATTACGCATAAAACTTACAGAATGCAATAGAGAAAACGAGTAGAATAGAACCTTGTTCAACTAATCAATAAGAGGACTGATAAGGAGGATCAGATTTAGGATGTTTTGAAATTCGTTCGTCGGATTTCTCTGGATGTTAGCCGATGAAAATGGAAGAATGTTAAAAATTATAACACTTTAGGAGTGTCAAAAAAACGAGGTCTAACGAACAGAAAGAACTCATTTTGACAACCCCAAAAAACGAAATTATCGCAAGCAGTCATCATTAACGCACACAGTATGAAAGTCCTCTCTGTTTACTACAACGGCAACGAAATTACCATCCGGAACAACATGCTCGGGCAGGAGATCATTCTCTACAACGGCACGGAAATGTGTCGCAAAGCGTCGCTCTTCGGACGCACCCACTGCTTTGAGGTTCAGGAAGGAAATGAGTTTGTCGAGTATCTCATCAAAATAGGCTACAACTCCTGGGGCCTCAGCATGAATGTCTGGCGCAATGGCGAACCTATCGTCAAAGGCCTGGGCGCTACCTATGAACGTTGTCGGCCAGAACGTCGGCACCAAATGCCTCCTCCGGCCGATTCCTCTCGGTCCTATCACCAAGATCTGGTGTAAGACTCCTTCTTTTTCAGACTACATCTCAAGAGTTAAGAGTGCGTTTGGAAATTCGATCTTCAACTCAAAACCTGACAGTTTGGCCTTGATCAAGGCATTGAAACCGGAGTTTAGTAGCACTAAATGAGGATTTCAATAACGCAGAGGAAGGTCAAAAGGTCAATTTTGAGGCCGATTATTGAATTCCAATCATGCTCTAAGTACCTCATCGTCTTCAAAATTCGTAGGTGCCATGGGTAAGGTTTTATAGCCTGCCGGTATCTGCTAATGGAAACGCGCTCTTGCCATGTCGGGTGGCAACTTATTCGCAGACGATGATTCGATGGTTCGGGCTATCGATCAGTCAGTGCCATGGCTGATGGCTAGGCCATGCCTATACCTTGCATTCTGCGAGAGGACAAGAGGTATTTCATCGTCGGGAGGCTCCGGCTTCCCGACACCTTTAAATAACTAGTTTTCATTTGTCGAGGCTTTGGCCTTGACCCCAAAATAGACACCATATTATGCAAGAGTTGCTTCAGCTCGCATTACATCCACTCAACATTGTCTACAGCGTCCTGCTGGCGTTTGTAGTCCTATACTGGCTCTCCGTTATCATCGGAGCTGTAGACATGAGTGCCCTTGATTTTGATCTCGATATCGACGCCGACTTGGATGTCGATGTTGATGCCGATGCCGACATCTCGGTAGGTGGGTGGTTTGCGGCGGTTTTTCACTTCTTCAACTTCGATCGGCTGCCCTTTATGCTGATCATGTCAGTAGTGGTGCTTTCCGCCTGGACGATGTCCGTTCTCAGTAATCACTACTGGGGCAACTACTCCTTACCCTTTGCTTTGGCAATGACGGCCCCTATTATTTTAGTGGCTTTCATTCTGGCAAAGTTTCTCACCTATCCGCTGATTCCACTGTTCGCGGCGATGAATCAGCCCGCGGAGCCGGTGAATTTCTTCGGCATGAACTGTAAGGTAAAGTTGCCACCAACAGGCGAGAAGTTTGGCCAGGCTGGAGCCTATCACGAAGGAGATGAACTTTTGGTAAACATCAAAAGTGCCTATGCACTACGTGCAGGACAGCAAGTCGTCATCGTCGGCCAAACCGATGATCAACGCTACTGGCTTGTAGAACCCCTTGAACCAGACGGCTAAACAAAGCCCGTGCGCCAAAGGCGAGCCCCAACCGTGAGCCAAAGGCGAACACCCCCGCGAACGAAGTGAGCCTACCCCGTGAGCGTAGCGAACTTCCCCCGCGATCCCGATAACTATCGGGAGAGCACCAAAAAACATTAAACAACCCTAAATTATACCAACATGCTTTTATTGCAGATTGATAGCACCTTAAGCAACGTAGGCCTCTTTATTGCCGGCTTTGCAGTGCTCTTCATCTTTGGCCTTCTGGTCATGTTTTTCTCCTGGTACCGTAAAGTACCCCAAGGTAAAGCCATTATCACCACTGGTGTGGGCGGTACAAGGGTAGCCTTCGAGCGAGGTCTATTCGTCATCCCTGGCCTGCAAATGCACGAGGAGATGGACCTTTCGGTAAAGACCATTGAAATCGTCCGAATGAAACAGGACGGTTTGATCTGTAAGGATAATATCCGCGCCGATATCAAAGTCGTCTTCTTCGTACGAATCAACAAGGATGCAAAAGACATCCAGAAGGTAGCCCAGAATATCGGTTGCCAGCGTGCATCTGATCTGGGTACTTTGCGAGAGCTCTTCGAAGCTAAGTTCTCGGAGGCCATCAAGACGGTCGGTAAGCGCTTCGATTTTGTCGAGCTCTACGATAACCGCGAGAAGTTCAACCTCGAGATCCAGAATACCATTGGTGAATACCTGAATGGCTACAAGCTGGACGACGTAAGTATTGACTACCTCGAGCAGACAGGTTTGGAGTACCTCAAGGAAAATAACATCCTGGATGCTGAGGGTATCAAGAAGATTGCTGAATTGACTGCTAAGCAGAAAGTGAAGGCCAACTTCATTCGCCGTGAGGAGGAAAAGACCCTCAAAGAGCAGAATGTGGAGGCCCGCGAGGCGATCCTCGAGTATGAGCGCCAACTAGCAGAAAAGGAAGAGCGGCAGCGCCGTGAAATCGCCAACATCAAGTCTCGTGAAGAGGCTGAAGTGGCTAAGATCCGTGAGGAGGAGCGTTTGCGCGCAGAACTCGTACGCATCAAGACGGAGGAAGAACTCCAGATTGCAGAGGAGAATCGTATGCGGCAGGTAATTGTAGCAGCGAAAAATAAGGAGCGCACCGAAGCGGTAGAGCAGGAGCGCGTGGAGAAGGACCGTTTGCTGGAGCAGACCGAGCGTGAGAAGATCGTAACCCTCGCAGAGATTGAGAAGGAGCGTGCCGTAGAAGAGGAGAAGAAGAATATCCAAGACGTGATCCGCGACCGTATTATGGTTGAGAAGCGCGTAGTGGAAGAGGAGGAGCGCATCAAGGATACACGTGTAATTGCTGAGGCAGAGCGCTTGAAGCAGAAGACGGTAATCGAAAGCCAGGCTAAGGGCGAGGCTACCGTAATCGAGCAGGAGAAGACTGCTGAAGCCGCTAAGTTGGCGGCAGCCATTGAGGCAGATAAATTGCTCATCGAGGCAGAAGCTCAAAAGCAAGCTGCGGAGAAGGAGGCAGAGGCCCGCAAGATAAAGGCGGAAGCTAAAGCTGCTGAGGAGGCTACCATCGGTCTGTCTGAGGCACAAGTGATTGAGGCGAAGGCCCACGCTCGTGAGCAGGAAGGTAAGGCAGAAGCACTTGTTCTTGAAACACAAGCTTTGGCAGAAGCACGTGGTATTGAAGCAAAAGCGGATGCACTGAAGAAGCAAGGTTTGGCGGAGGCCGAAGTTGCTGATCAGAAAGGTGAAGTGGAGGCTAAGGTGCTCGAATTGCGCCTTTCGGCTGAAGCTCGCGGTGTAGAGCAGAAGGCCAATGCCATGAAGAAGCTGGACGGTGTGGGCAAAGACCACGAAGAGTTCAAGCTTCGCTTGGAGAAGGACAAGGCAGTTGAACTAGCTGGAATCGATGTACAGCGCCATGTTGCAGAAGCACAGGCAACCGTACTCGGCGAGGCTATGAAGCATGCCAATATTGATATCGTCGGTGGTGAGATGCAGTTTGTGAATAGCATCCTGAACTCTGTCAACCGCGGTAAGTCACTCGATGGCTTGATCAATAACTCCAGCCACCTGAGCCAGTTGAGCAGCGGTCTGCTAAATGGCAATGGTCACAGTGGAGGTGTCTTGACCCAATTGCTTGGTCTGATCCAGAAAGCTGGATTGACGACTGAGGCGATCAAAAACCTCACCTTGACTGCACTACTCCTACGCCTCAACAATGAGTTGAGTGGAGATGACCAGTCGCTGGCCCAGCAACTACTTTCGAAGGTAGAAGGCTTGGGACTAGGTGAGTTGGAGATTGGAAAGTTAGTGTAAGTATAGGCTCACCGCCTCGGGCGGCTCGCGGGGGAACTCGCTGCCGCTCGCGGTTGGATCCGCCTAGCGGCTCAAGGTGATGGCTCTCCCGACCGTTATCGGAATTGCGGACGAGCTTCTCACCAGAGCCGATTCACTTCCTGTTTTCGATGACTTCGATAAAACTTCGGAGCTTAATGTTAAGCTGGATGGCTTGCTTGTGCAATTGCTGATAAAGCGATTCATCGGTGAGTGATCCAGTCTCAAAAAGAATCTCTAAATGATCAATCGTTTCTTCTTGCGAGGACCGGGAAAAGATGAGAAAGCGCACAAAGTCTTTGCGGTACCTCCTCCGACCCACCCCCTCGACAATATTCGACCGAACCGACTTAGAAGAGCGCCGAATTTGGGAGCCAGTTTCATACAGCTCGAATTTCGGCAATGTCAAACTCATTTTGTGGATGGCAATAGACTGATCCCTGGCCAGCCGCCAAATAGAGAGGTCGCGATAATTCATACTAAGCATTTTAAATAGCATCCAATATGCCCCAAATCACCAACCTCCGCAATACGGTCTCAAAAATTGAAACCCAACCGCGAGTGAAACAAGCTACCCCGCGAACGCAGTGAGCCTAACCCGCGAGCAAAGCGAGCATAAACCGCGAACGCAGTGAGCACCCCCGTGAGCCGTAGGCGAACACTCCCCGCGATCCCGATAGCTATCGGGAGAGCTTCACCCCGTGAGCAAAGCGAACCTTAAAACTTTAACCATTACGAACATGTCCAACACCCCTAAAATGACCCTTGATACTGGTACTTACGACATCATCCGCAACCGGCTGGAGGAGCAGGCTACTGATCTGCAATCTCGCCTGCAGCAGTTGAACGATGAACGCAAGGCTGTATTTGGTGCCATTGAAACAGCGCTGGTAGCGAACGATCGCATTCACACGGGCAACTACTGTACCGCCCGCGACGTCGTTTCAATCGGGGATTACTGCATTTTTGGCTACAATGTGCACATTGGCTTGCGCTCTGGTATTCAATTGTCAGATGTATTTAGCGTATACCAGTTTACCGAGCAGCGCTTCAAGGAGGCGACCATGGAAATGCTCAATGATGAGAAGTTTCTAACGGACTTCCGTAACCTATACCGCTATTACAAAGACGCATTCTTTGCGCGTTTTGCACGCCGTGGAACCTACCTGTACATGGTGTTCCATCTCAATGAGCAAACGACCGATTTCAAAGCCTTTAAGTGGTTGGTGACAGATGAGGGGATCCAGTATGTGGATAACCGCTCCGACCATGAAATCAAGTTTCCAGAGCAGTACGAATTTCGCTGGCGGATAGCTACACGAGATGATCAGCGTCAAGGGCGCCATCCGCATGTGTCTATCCTAGACCGTGTATTTGTGGAGACCGTTGGTGGTGACCTTACCATAAAGATTGAGGATAACACGGACGACGGCCAAGGTATTTACCGCGAGCACGTCGAGTATCCAGACCAGACACTGGATGATGCTGAGTTCTCCTATGCTGATTTGGGTAACCTTATCGCCTTGCGGATACGTCCGTACCAGGAGGAGGACCGCTTCTTCGTGTACAACGAGAAGATTCAGCGGGTAGAGCGCGTAGCGGCGCTGGGTGCCTCTGGTATATTGTTGCCAGAAGGGCAAGGCCTCATCTTTGCTAACGGCTATTACCTGCAGACAGGCGAGCATAAGCGTTTTGAGCAAGTGGGGGAGGGCCTGGTTTTCAAAAAGCGAATCACTTCGGCGAATGGTGAAGACTATTTGTTTGTCTTCTACGACAACCTGAGAGGAACCTACGTCCTTTTGCCTTACAACATAATCGGGCAGTCGATTGCGACGCCGATCATTTGCAATGGCTTCACCATGTTCCCCGGTGGCGAATTGTGCTACTTCCGGGCAGAAAAGGAGCCTACCAAGCATCATGTGATGCAGATTTGGCAGACGCCATTCGTTTCAAATGGCCAGCTGAATGCCGCCCAGCAGGATAAGTACCTGTTTAAGATTGGTAATAAAGATATCGTGCGCTGTATGGCAGAGTGCCAGGAGATTTTGACGCTCTGCCGCAAGGAGGATTCCTATGCGAACTTGTACGATGATATCGTCAAGCGGGCCAATGATGTGCTCGACGCCTACTACTGGATCGGTGACCAAGAGACTTTTGACCTGGCTACTGGATTGAAGGCCGTGCGCGAAACCGCTCAGTCAGCGATTGAGGAGTTTGAGAAGAAGTTGCGGGCACAGCGGCAAACGGGTGCAGCTTTAAGCACCGTGGCAGAGCGGGCTGCACAGACCATGGATCGAATTCGCCGCGAGCGTTTCGACTCTATCAATATGTTTGTGGAGCAGTTGGCCGCTTTGCGTCAGCTTCGTGGAGATATTCTTGGCTTAAAGGATCTTCCGTTTACCGATGCTGAATTGATCGCCGAGCTGGAAGAGCAGACCCGTGTGGCCAATGATAAGCTGGCAGAGAACTGTGTTGAGTTCCTCCTACGTCCAGAGGCATTGCAGCCGTATGAGGAGGATATTCTGGAGGAAGCCACGAATATTGGTGCGCTAAAGACCGCTAAGGCGGCAGATGAGTTAGAAGCACGTTTCGATGAAATCGGAATGCAGCTAGAGCTGTTGGTGGAAACGGTAAGTAACCTCAAGATTGCGGATGCCACCCAGACCACGCAGATCGTAGACAATATCTCTGGACTGTTCACGCAGTTGAACCAGCACAAAGCAGCCATCAAGCAGCGTGCCCAGAGTTTCCGCACGCAAGAGTCAGCCGCTGAGTTTGGTGCACAGTTGAAGTTGCTGGATCAGAGCTTGATCAACTACCTCGATTTGGCGGATAGCCCTGAGCGTTGTGATGAATTTCTGACCAAGATCATGGTACAGCTGGAGGAACTGGACAGTAAGTTCGCAGAGGTAGAAGACTTCGTGCTGGAGCTTGCAGAAAAGCGAGAGGAGGTCTACGCTGCTCTGGAGAGTAGAAAGAACAGCCTGTTAGAAGCTCGCAATAACCGGACCACCGCCTTGGTGAAAGCCGCTGATCGGATCTTTGTGGGTATCCAGAAGCGTACGGATGCTTTCAGAGAGCTGCCCGAAGTGAATGCTTTCTTTGCCTCTGATTTGATGGTGGACAAGGTCCGCGACATCATTCAGCAGCTCTATGCGCTGGAAGACAGCAATAAGGCAGAGCGTGTGCAGACACAGCTCAAAACCTTGCAGGAAGATGCGATTCGTGGTTTGCGCGATCGTCAGGATCTATACGTGGATGGTGAGAACGTCATCCAGCTCGGAAGACATCGCTTTTCCGTGAATAGCCAGCCTTTGGAGTTGACGGTTGTGAACGAAGGTGATGAATTGCAGTACCACCTTACAGGTACTAACTTCTACCTGCCCATTAGCGACGAGGCACTCTATCAGGATACTTCCCTGTGGAAGCAGACTGTCGTGTCCGAGAGTGATAAGGTATATCGTGCCGAGTACCTGGCCTATAGCTTATTGGAGCAAGCATTAGCCGAGTCTTGGCCTACTGAACTGGAGGAGTTGATCCCACGCGTGCGTGAGCAAGCGAGTAGTCGCTATCAGGAAGGGTATGCTAAGGGTATCCACGATGAGGATGCTGCTAAGATCCTTTCTGCGCTACTAGAGATCAGTCACTCAATTGGTTTGTTGGCTTACACGCCATCAGAGCGTAGTTTGGCGCTCAGCTGGTGGTATCACTTTGTACCCCAGGAGGAGAAGGCAGAACTAAGCCAGCAGTTGGATAGTGCGGCAACGATCCTCAAGGTGTTCCCACGGACCACCGAGTTTGCTTATCTCGAGACCGAGCTAGCAGAGCGTTTGCAGCAGTTTGCTGAAACGTACAAGCTCTTCCCGACCTATCTAGCGGAAAGAGCAGCGGCTTATCTATTCCGGGAGTTTACGCAAGGCGATGGGACTACCATCAGCCAGGCTGCTGCCCAAAGTTGGACTGGCTTGCAGGACTTTTTGCGTAAGCAGAAAGCACTCAAGAAGTTCAAGGATTCTTTGCAACTGCTCAAGGGGCAGGAGCGGGAGCAGTATCTGTTGGCGCGTAAGTGGGCACATGCCTATTTGGAAATGCAGCAGGATACCTATCTCTGGTCGTACCAGGAGGAGCTGGCTTGTTTGATGCTCTTTGAGAATCAACTTAAGGCCAGTGTTCAGGAGGCGCAATTGAGTCAGGAGATTACTGCTATGCGTGGCGATCATGCGATTCTCACGGAAGGCAACTACCAGTTGGCCTATCACGACTTCATGGACCGTCTGGAAGCCTACGCCAATGAGCGTGTACCAGCGTTCCGTGCATTCCAAACGCGTAAGCGGGAAATGACCGCCAGTTTCCGGGAGGAGATGCAGTTGGAGGAGTTTCAGCCTAAGGTATTGAGTTCGTTTGTGCGCAATCGACTCATTGATCAGGTATATCTACCCATTTTCGGTGACAACCTGGCCAAGCAGATTGGTACAGTGGGCACCACTACCCGCACGGATCGAATGGGCCTATTGTTGCTCATCTCACCACCAGGTTATGGTAAGACTACTTTGATGGAGTACATCGCTAATCGTTTGGGATTGATCTTTGTGAAGGTCAATGGCCCGGCAATTGGTCATGAGGTGACTTCCCTGGCTCCTCAAGATGCACCTTCCTTGGCAGCAGCTAAAGAGTTGGAAAAGCTCAATCTAGCCCTGGAAATGGGCGATAATATTATGTTGTATGTTGATGACATTCAGCACTGTAATCCAGAGTTCTTGCAGAAGTTTATCTCGCTCTGTGATGCGCAGCGCAAGATTGAGGGTGTCTATCAGGGACGTTCTAAGACCTACGACTTACGTGGCCGTAAGGTAGCCGTAGTGATGGCTGGTAACCCCTACACGGAAAGTGGAGCCCGCTTCCAAATTCCAGACATGTTAGCGAACCGTGCAGATATCTACAACCTGGGTGACATCATCGGTGATTCTGGCAAGGCCTTCAAGTTGAGCTATTTGGAGAACAGTCTGACGTCGAACCCAACTATTGCTCCTCTGGCGATGAAGGCTCGGGAAGACCTCTATGCTATGATTCAGGGTGTAGAAACCGCACGCTTGGAAGAATTGCAGCTCACTGGTAGCTACAGTGCTGAGGAACTGAAAGAGTACATCAATGTACTGACGAAGCTCCTCTACATACGAGATGTGGTATTGCGGGTAAACAAGGCCTATATCCAGTCAGCGGCGATGGCGGATGCGTATCGTACGGAGCCTGCCTTTAAACTGCAGGGATCCTACCGGAATATGAATAAGCTGGCCGAAAAGGTCTCGCCGATCATGAACGATCAGGAGCTGAATACCCTCATTCTCGCCCACTACGAAGGGGAGGTGCAGACGCTAACCGCTGATGCGGAGGCGAATTTCCTAAAGCTGAAAGAGCTTTTAGGTCTATTGAAGGAGAAAGAAGCTACCCGTTGGGCAGACATCAAGGAGACCTTCAATAAGAACAAGCTCTTCGTTTCCGAGGATGGTACTGACCGTATGGCCCAAATTCTAGCGCAGCTGGATAGCTTTAATGAAGGCTTGCGGGGGATTCAAGGCGTGCTAGCTAAAGAGTAAGTTTCAAGTTTTGTTTGATAAAATGGAGAGAAGATCTGTAGGGAACTGTTCCTGTGGGTCTTCTTGTTTTTTATAAAATACCCCAGTGCTTCGTTTACTTTTGAATGATCAATTTCTCCCACTGTAGGACTCCATCATCAGGCTGAAAGGATACGAGGTATAAGCCCGGAGCATATTGACTTACGGCAAGCTCATATTGAGTAGCATACTCAAGTCTAGTCTTAGATAGCAATTGACCATAAATATCAAAGAGTTGGAGCACACCAGAATTCGGCTGTTCAAAACTAATCGTTGCCAGGCCGCTAGTTGGATTGGGGAAAAGCTGAAACTCGAAAGGTATCTTGGCGATGTCTTCTAAATCAGTGGGCGTATCTATACCTAAGGTGTCACAAGGGCTACCAGGGATATCCCAAAGGCGGAAGTGTGGAAAGTTCGGAGGAGCGAAACTATGCAAGGTCGGAAGCTCCAAGGCATGTTGTTCTACATTGCACGCTAGTCCTTGTTCATTTGGAGCATGGATGA
>ENA-UENW01000415-UENW01000415.1-marine-metagenome-genome-assembly--contig:-NODE-415-length-15623-cov-3.998910_pt1 | contig 15623 bp, 14 predicted proteins | sample MGYA00237876_ERZ529329 | MGnify/ENA primary metagenome ERZ529329 (study PRJEB26372, sample SAMN05368346) | marine metagenome | biome: cultured habitat; feature: ocean water; material: water; isolation... | reverse complement strand
ACTTGCCAGCGCCTTCTGAGTGGGCAATTATCTTTGCGGATTGGTATAAAGTGGATTACCCATCGGATTCAATGGTGGGTAGACATCCACACCTCTAGCTAGATGGCCTAAAACTATAGTCTTTATTAGTTTGCGTCCTTAACACAGAGTGTTGCGAGAACCCGTTTGGGCCGGTGTTTCGTAAAGTGCTGGTTTTCTATATTAGTTATGCAAAACAATTAGATGGGTGGTTATGCGTAACTTATCTTGAGTGGTTGTACATAACACAGAAGCGCTTAACGGCAGACTTTCCTTAGTCTGCCGCCAGAATTTTAATTCTGTGTTGAGAATCGTGATAGGTGTTTAATAGCCTGACTTAATAAATCGACATTTAGCGCTTCTTTACTGCGCTTGCCGGTCGCCATGTCGCTTATTTCATAGCTGCCGTTACTAAGTACGTCAGTACGCTTATTGTCATGGAACACAACAATGCGTTCACCAGAGGTGCTAACTAGCCATGGTCTTGAAGGAGAAAGTAAGCTTTGGCCAGTAGAATAAAACGTAGCAGGGGCGTTACATCCCAATGCTCCTAAAATGGTAGGCGCTAAATCTTCCGTGCTGGCTAAGCTAGCATTCAGTTTAAGGGTACTGTACAGCGTGCCTTTGCCACTTTCGCTACCAAAGCCAGTTGCAACAATCACATCGTGTTTACGCGCTAACGTGTTTTTCACATAGCTTTCGATATCAGCACTCTTCAAAAACGCAATATGCAAACCATCATGATTGTTGCTCAGTGGTTGCAAATATCCCGCTAATTGAGGCAACGGCAACGCTTCATCGCTGTGAATAGAGACCGGCATGCCAGACCCCAATGGAAGCGCTAATAACACCGGACGCTTTTGAGATAAAGCGTCTTGGTATATTTCGGGAACACCAAATAGCGTAGTAGTCATTAAGCCTTCTATGCTGCTGGCCGTCGAATAGTAATTGGCTACTTTGTTTAAGGTGTTGCGCTTGATGTTACTTAAGTCCACCACCTGTTCGTTATCACTCTGGACAACCACGGTTAAGTTTCTATTAGTTTCAATAGAACAATAAACCGGCTCGGCTGGGTAAGTGATATTGTGAATATCAGGGTTGAACTGAAGTTGTTTTCTTTCTTCATAAGCCGCTAAGTCAAGCAATCCATAACGCGACATCGTCGTTTTAGCAGTCGCAGGATAAGAAAGCGGAAACATGTTGTCCTGCTTTATGATAGGTTGATACAACTTGGCATCAGCCCACACGTGTATAGCGTGACTGGTAACAAAACAGCTGACAAAAAATGTAGTAACAGGGATGCCCACTTTATGGCGAGTGAAGCGTTCAACACGTTTCCAGATTGCATTGGCTAAGACCAGCTGGAAGCCAAGCCAAACGATAAACAGAAGAAATAAAAATGCCCACTGTTGCCAGCTTTCTATCGCCATTGTTGACTGAGCTTCACTGCGCAGTAAATCCGCGGCCTGAAAGCTAATATGGAAGCCTGTGCGATTAAATAGCAACGCATCGAAAGCCAAGAGTGCTAGCCCCACAGCTGCAATAATAGACGCGCTGACCTTTATGACTCTGGGGTTGTTAACCAAATAGCAAAGAGGGAGAATAAAAATGACAAAGCCAAAAAAGGTCATAAAACCAATATGACCGAACCAGTTGGCTAGAAGATACAAGGTGCCGACACCTGTGCCAGGCATAGGTGATGAGAAAACAAAAATCGAGGCAATAACTATGGCGATGATAATGTTCGCCAAGGCAAACCAATGCCCCCAATTTACCAGTTTAGTAACACGCTGGCGACGAGGTGATTCGGCAAGTATCATGCAATCCCTTAGCTATTTTTAACGCTTTTCTTGAGTACGTCGGCAAACTGCGCTGCCATGGCTTCGCGATTTTCAGGGGCTACCTGAGTATTTAAAATGTGCGTAATGACATTTCCTAACACCATAAGTGAAAGATCGCGGTTTGCACCGCCTTCTTCAAGGGTTAGAATAACGTTATTCATTAGCGTTTCGAATTCGTCGTTGCTATAGCGGCTCTGTTGGGGCATTGCTACGCCTCTTTTTTATGATTTCTTTGATAAAAAGAATGGTTTTACACGTAAAATGATTATAATCGTTGTTTGAGTGAGTACAATCATTCATTCTAAAATCCCGCAATTCTTTGGATATTTCTGACACTTTTTAAGCAACAGGACACCCGATACTCTATGAGTGCACTGATTCATCACTTTGTTGTACATCGTTTGATTGTAAACAAAGAAGAGAAAATTGAAGCAATTCCACGTGACAACTGCTTAGCTGTTACTCCGGAAATCGAGCTTCTTGCCCATCAAATAAACCACAGTTTCAATGCTAAACCTGGAAAAGGGGTTGGCCACTTCGTGACGGAAGTTACCCGTGAAGCAAAAGTGGAAAACGAAGAAGGCGAAGCGACTACGCAAAAGAGCACCGAGAACGTAGCAGAGTTCGCGGAAGGCCTTAAGCAATACATGGATATTCAAAAAGAGGCGGGTGATAACGTTGAAGATGCATTCCATGCTTTTTCGGTATCAGCGACCAATCGCTTAGTTCGCACTTTGGCAGAAACGGGTACGGTTGAGACCGGTTTTCTTATTTTCTGCCAGTATGAGTATTTAGCCACACAGTATTTGATGATTGCATTGTTAAATACCCGCTCGCACGTTGAAGTGACAAACTCTTTAGACCTTTCCGCGCGTGAACACTTGGATTTAGCAAAAATGCAGCTCGCTGTACGGTTCGATTTAACCCAGTGGGATATTCAGCCAGAACAGCAGCGTTACGTTAGTTTTATTAAAGGTAGAATGGGACGTAAGGTATCAGACTTCTTTATGCAGTTTGTAGGCTGCGAAGAGCTGGTTGATGTTAAACAGCAAAATAAACAATTGATTTCTACAGTTGATGCCTACCTAGCCAGTGAGTCACTAGACCCGCAAGAGCAGCACCAGCATAGAGAAGAAGTTAAATCGTACTTTAAAGAAAAGATTGATGCGGGCGAGAGTTTATCGGTAGATGAACTGGCTAACCGACTTCCACAAAATGAAGAAACTAGCAGTAACTTTTCTGCGTTTACACAGTCTATGGAAGTACCGCTTGAAAAAGAAATTCAGCCAGACCCTGCAGCGCTGAAACAACTTGCTAAATTTACCGGTCAGGGTGGTGGTATATCGCTTAGCTTCGAACGCAAATTAATGGGCGATCGGGTATTTTACGACCCAGCTACTGATACGCTAACAATCCGTGGAATTCCACCTAATTTAAAAGATCAGCTTAATCGCCAATCTTCAATGGACTAGTCGCTGCGAAGCAAAGATAAAAAACGTATACTAGTTAGTAGAATATAAACTCGATTCAAGGGTGTTATGCAATTATTTGTAAATGATTTGACAGTGATGGACTTCTCTTACCTTTGCCCAAAGCGCGGTATGGTAGGGGAAAGCTGGATTGTCGATGTGATTTTGGACGGTGAGCTCAACGAAGAGAGCATGGTTCAAGACTTTGGTCACGTGAAAAAGAACTTAAAGCGACTAATCGACGAATATGTTGATCACAAGTTGCTTGTACCTGCTGAATACAGCGGTTCAGAGGTTATTCACGACGACGATTCTGAACAGGTAGAAGCGCGCTTTACCTGCATTGATGGGCGTAGCATCATGCTACATTGCCCCGCTGAAGCTTATGCATTTGTTTATTCTGATGAGATAAACATGGAATCTGTTGGCGTTTACTTAAAAGAAGTATTGGCGACTCATCTTCCAGAAAACGTTGAAAACATTACGTTGCATTTACGTGAGGAAGTCATTAATTCTCCGTATTATCACTATACCCACGGGCTTAAAAAGCACGACGGTAATTGTCAGCGCATAGCGCACGGTCACCGTTCGCGTATTGATATTATCCTTGACGGCAAAGTGTGTGTTGAAAGTCAGCAGTATTGGGCTGACCGTTGGGCCGACATCTATATAGCCACCCGTGAAGACGAAATAGCGTACAGCGACAGAAAGCTTAAAGGTCAAGTTTCAAATGAAGCGGATTACTACTGTTTTGCTTACGAGTCGTCACAAGGCTATTTTGAACTATTAATTCCTAAGTCAGATTGTGAAGTCATCGAAACCGACTCAACAGTCGAGTGTTTGGCGCAGTATCTGCTTGAAGAACAGAAGAAACGCACGCCTGATGGCGTTTGCCAAGTTATTGCTTATGAGGGCGTAGGTAAAGGCGCCACAGTAAAGGGTTAACATTCGACTACTGCTCGTTATAGGGAAAGGAAACATCTATGGCATTCACGCTTTCAAAAAACGCATTGCATAGCGCACTATCTCGTGTAATGAGTTGTGTAGTGGCAATTAGCACAGTTGCCTCTATGCCATTTGCTTACGCAGATGTAGAGTTAAACGGCCAAAAAGAAGCGTTATCTAGTCAAGAGCAAGTAAACGTTGCGCTGAACGGTAAGTTTACGCAAGGTGCCTTACTTCGCGGGCAAGCTCCCGCTGGGGCTAAAGTAACGCTTAATGGCGAAACTGTTCAAACCAATAAAGACGGAAAATTTGTTGTTGGCTTTGAACGGGAAGCGCCACTGCAGCAAACGTTGGTTGTAAAATTAGAAAACGGCCAAAAGTGGCAGCGAGACATTACCCTTGAAAAACGCGAATACAACATTCAGCGAATTGACGGGCTAGAGCAAAAAATGGTTTCTCCGCCAGCAGAAGTGACGGCGCGTATTAAGCAAGACAATATCAACGTAGCTAACGCGCGAAGCGGTAATACTGATTTAGATGCATTATTCACCCGGTTTGAGTGGCCTGCGAAAGGCGTTATTTCCGGTGTTTACGGTAGTCAGCGCATTCTAAATGGCGTGCCGAAATGGCCGCATTATGGTTTGGACATCGCCAATGAAACGGGCACGCCTGTGTATGCCCCAGTTGATGGTGTGGTAACAATGGCTGATGATCTCTATTATTCGGGTAACACCTTGATCCTCGACCACGGCATGCGCGTGTTTTCAACGTTTCTTCATATGGATACTATAACGGTAGAAGTGGGTGAAACCGTTAAGCAAGGCGAGCAGATTGGAACGATAGGTTCAACAGGGCGCTCTACAGGCCCGCATCTGGATTGGCGTATTAATTTGGGCAACACTCGTTTAGACCCACAGACTATCATTTCGGGGTCGCCTGAACAGTAACCATTAATTTGATTTAGCTTTAACAGTCATAAAGAAAAAGGCGCTTTCAGGTAAACTCTCAAAGCGCCTTTTTAGTTTTTACGCGACAGGGCGGAGTTATTTTCCCAGCCACTGATTAAGCTTTTCTTCATCAGTGATTTCAAAGTAAGCCATTTCTTTTCTTGCCTGAGTTACCTCAAGAGGCAGGGTTAGAAGCCGCCCGTCTCGAATAAGCGTTAACTCTACCTGCGACGTTTGGGCATTATCTAATAGGCGCTGAAGCTTCTGGGCATTGACGATATGACCGTCTAACCCAATGATAACATCGTTTAAAAAAACACCTGCCTTCATTGCGGCAAGACCCTCAAATACCTGCATTACCGTAAGCCCGAAGGTAGCTGGCTTTAACGTGGCGCCAATCTGATTTTTAATGGCAGGCAGCGAGGAGGCACCGCCTTTATCTTCACCTGACACGCGAGCACGAACCGCATAGTTAACGCCCATTTCAGATACTAACGAAGCCAATTCTACATCGTCTGTGCCATACACCACACGATTTAAGTATTCTGAAACGTCGATGTCGAAGTGGGTTTTGCATAAAGATTGGATCACGTCATCAGGCGTACCTTTTTCCTCTACGCCATAGTGTTTCCACAGTAATTGCATCAAGGTGTCTAAATTCACTTGTTCGTTTGACTGCTTACGAAGGAGTAAATCTAACCCAAGGGCTATAATGCCACCCTTTGTGTAATAACTGACAATATTGTTAGTAGCGCTCGCATCTTGCTTATAGAACTTTGTCCATGCGTCGAAACTACTTTCCGCTGCACTTTGTTTAGAGCGACCAGCGTTTTGCAAAAGTCGACTGACATTTTGCGCAACAATATCGAGGTATTTCTGTGGTTCGATAACGCCGGCTCTAGCAAGGGTGACGTCATCATAGAAACTGGTAAAGCCTTCATAAATCCACAGCTGATTTGTGTATGTTTCCTGAGATAAGTCTGGTTTCACCATTACGCTAGGTTTAATGCGCTTAACATGCCATGTGTGGAAAAACTCATGGCTGCACAGACTTAAGAATGTGATGTAGCTGTCGGTTTTTTTCACACTTTCACCAACTTGAGGAAGGTCGAAGCGAGGGTAAAGAAGGGCAGTAGAATACTTATGCTCTAAACCGCCGAACCCATTGTCGGCAAGCAGCGTCATAAACAGGTAGTTATTAATAGGTTGTGGAGCACCAAACAAATCTAGGTGGTGCTTGCAAATTGGCGTTAAGTCATTTGCTATGCGCTCATAATCAATATTGTTGTTACCTGAGAAAAGTAACGTAAACGTAATGCCGTCAACCTCAAAGCTGTGAGTGTCTGCAATACCCACATAAATGGGATGATCAATGAGCTCATCGTAATTTTTTTCAACGAAGTGCCACCGAGATGGGCTTGTGCTTTCACATCGAGAAGGCATTGACGTATAAGCCTTCCAATTCGAGGTTGCAGAATCGCTGTCGTTAAGCTCAATGTCCACCTCACACGGCACATTCTCGAAGCCGTAAACGTTTAGAAACGCACTGGTTCCATTTATAAACGCATATTGGTCGTTCATAAAAGCAGAGCGAATAGATAAGTCGTTGGCATAAACCGAGTAAACGACCGTACATGGTTTTCCATCTGTGTCTACACGCCAAGTTTGTTTATCGAGCTTAGTTACCGAAAGGCTATAAACGCTTCTATCGCCAACATTTTCAGTACTATGACCTTCAGAAGTGTTTGCAGTTAGCTCGATAATGCTTTTTGCAAAATCGCGCACCATGTAGCTTCCCGGGATCCAGCTTGGAAGGCTAAGCTCAATTGATGAGCCAGAATGCTCAGGTATTTGCAGCGCGACAGTAAATTGATGGGCACGCCAATTGGAAATAGTTAACGTATAGCGAAGAGCAGAGGTCATAAACGTCCGAAAAGATAAGCAAAACTATCCCTCAACTATATCAACCTATTGAGTTAATCCCAATAGATTGCCTGCTACTAAGAGGCAATTTTTACGTTTATTGAACATGGTTTTCAATCGTAGTATTGATAAGTTTTTGTTTGATGCGTACATTGAGTTAAATGACATTAAATCCAGCAATAACAAATACAAATGGCTGAAAAAATACAAAGCAATTTACTAAGCGAAGATAATTTGGAATCGTTGCGTACGCTGGTACCCGGCGATACAGTAGATTTACAAATTGCTATGCCTGCAGCGCCAAAGCGTGTGAAGACTGACTACATAGGCATGCTTATTGATGAATGTTTGCTTTTTCATATTCCAACATCGGCGAAGTGGATTACCGTTAGGGATGCTCTGACTGTTGGCAACGATATCGTGGTGCGTTCTGTGCTTGAGGGCGATACTGGCCAGGTTATTGCGTTTAAAGTGAAAGTACTCAAATTGCTTTCAAAGCCATCAGGCTTACTTATTACAACCTTTCCAAAACGTATTGAAAGTATAGGGCTTCGCGCTGTAAAGCGTGCTCAACTTGGCGTTTCAGTAACGTTAGAAGCTGACGTTTATCCCAGTGACGAAAACGTAACGGGGATCATCATAGATTTAAGTGAAAAAGGGTGCAAAGTAGCGTTACAGGTCAAGCCAAATTGGCCGGTAATGCTCGATGAAGCTGAGGTTAAGCTAAACTATTCGTTGGACGGTAAAGAAGTAGCGCTTGCTGCAAAAGTTAAAAATCATAAGCTTGATAGTGATGTGGTTTATTATGGGCTCGCCTTTACCTGTGAAGAAAAATTGATAAAAACGCTGTTGTCCCGACACACATTGTTAACGTAGGAAAACAATAGTTGGGTGCTCTTTAGATAATAATCAAAATAACAGGCTAAGGGGATCTACATGAGAAGTATTGAGCGACTTTTAATGCAGTACGGTGAAAGCCACCAAAACAAGACCAACGTTATCATCCATGCTATTGCCGTACCCAGCATCTATTTCGTAACGATAGGTTTGCTTTGGAGTTTGCCGGTACCTGAAATCATAGCGCAATTCGATATAACGTGGGCGCATATCATAGCGGTTCCCGTATTGTATTATTATTTTATGTTGTCTGGTCCGATTGGGGCTGCAATGACCCTCTTAACTATACTGTGTTTCGGTGCAGTTAATACCCTAGACCACTTCAGTATCTCAGTATGGTTATTTTCTCTTGTACTGTTTGTCGTTATGTGGATTTTGCAGTTTATTGGCCATCATATCGAGGGCAAAAAGCCTTCGTTTTTTGACGATTTGCGCTTCTTGCTGGTTGGCCCAGCCTGGTGGTGGGTGCACTGGCTGAAAAGAATGAATATCAGTTACTGAGCTTAATCAGCGAATTGATATAGCCAAAACATGTCTAATTTCAAGATTTTGCCCTGCGACAAGAAGCATAAGGGGCACGACCAAGGCGCTTGGGTCGTGGCAAGGCTTGCGTATAATCTTCTTATAAGTTTTTAAATTGGTAATATTGTGAGTCGCTTTCAGCGCGTAATAGAAAGTAATGAACGTTTATTTTGGACATTGCACAGTGCAGGCTGGGCAGGGTTCGCAATAATTTATTACATCGGATCTTTTCTCCATGATGTTCGACCCATTTGGGTTTTCATCATCATGCTTAATGCCTATGCAGGATGGTTGCTAACCATTCCGCTTCGCTACATCTATCGATGGGCAAGAAAGCAATCACCGCTCAACATGATCATCATAGTGATTGTGTCGTGCTACTTAATTGCTTTGCTATGGGCCGTGGTGAAAAACATTAACTACTGGGAAATCTACAAGCACGGATATCGCCCAGACGAATGGTATATGTATTTTACCAACACTATTAACTCGCTAATAATGGTGGGGTGTTGGAGTGGTGTGTACTTTGGCATCAAGAACTTCCAAATGCTTCAAAAAGAGAAGCAGAACGCGTTAAAGGCGAGTACCATGGCGCACCAAGCTCACATAAAGATGTTGCGCTATCAACTCAACCCGCATTTTCTCTTTAATACGCTTAACGCTATCTCAACCCTTATTCTTTTAAAAGAGAACGACACAGCAGAAGCGATGGTGTCGCGTTTGAGTGACTTTCTACGTTATTCATTAGACAACGACCCGATAAAGCGAGTACCGCTAGGTCAGGAAATAAAGGCATTACGACTCTATCTAGAGATAGAGAAGGTACGTTTTGACGATCGTCTAGAAGTACTATGGGACATCGATGAAGGGTGTGAAAGTGCACTTGTGCCGAGCATGATTTTGCAGCCCATTATTGAAAACTCAATAAAGCACGCCATATCTAAGATGGAAAATGGTGGTCGTATAGCGATTACGGCACGTACATTTGGCAATGATTTGTTAATGGATGTTGCCGATAACGGACCTGGTGCAGATATCAAAGACGGAACACTTAGTCGAGAAAACGGCGTAGGCCTAGCCAATATAAAAGAGCGTTTGCAATCCCTCTATCATCGTAATTTTGCATTCTCTATAGAACACAATCAGCCTTCAGGCGTGCGAGTTAGAATACGCATTCCCTATGAAGTTAAGGACGTATAACATGACAAAGCAAGTGATTAAAACCATTGTAGTGGACGACGAACCTTTAGCACGCAAGGGCCTTCGTGCCAGGTTAGAGCGTCATGATGATGTGCAGGTGCTTGCAGAGTGTCAGAACGGCCTAGAGGCTGTAAGTAGCATTTCTCAACATCGTCCAGATTTGGTGTTTTTAGATATTCAAATGCCAGGCTTAAACGGCTTTCAGGTTATTCACAAGTTGCGCGAACTGAAACAGCCCATTCCCATGATCGTTTTCGTAACTGCTTATGACAGCTACGCAATAAAAGCATTTGACGTGCATGCTTTAGATTATCTGTTAAAGCCAGCAGACGACGAGCGCTTAGGTGCAGCGTTAAACAAAGTACGTGAATATTACTCAACTCAGCATCAAGATGAGCAGTCCCAAAAATTGGTAAGCCTTGTTGCTGAACTTACAGGCGATGATTGCGAAGAGATTTTACGCAAGTTAGCTAATGGTGAGCCGGTTGAAACCAATCCATACCCGGATGTATTGGCTATTAAAGATGGCTCAGAAGTAACGCGCGTAAACGTTCAAGACATTCAATGGATTGATGCTGCAGGTGATTATATGTGCGTTCACGCACTGGATGGCATGCATATAATGCGCAAAACCATGAAAGAACTTGAGCAGGAACTCAATCCACAGTTCTTTGTTCGAGTGCACCGTTCAGCTATTGCTAATATCCGTTTTGTTAAAAAGTTAGTGAGCCATATTAGTGGCGAATATCATTTAATACTTCAAAATGATACAGAACTTAAAGTGAGTCGCAGTCATCGTGATAAAGTGAAAGCGGCAATGAAGATGTAAAGAAGCTTGAGCATTAAGTACTAAAAGGCGGTGTTTTATTATAAAGCACCGCCTTTTTTGTTTTTACAATCTATAAAAGTTTCAAGTTAAACAGCGTCTGAACCATCTTACTTAGTCGCAGCTGTATCTTTCGTTCATTAGGGTACGCATAGCGTCAACCCGGGCTTGATTGAGGGGTTTTGTTTCTTCCCAAGTTTTGGGTAGAGGTACGGTAATAGGGCGCTGATTAACTTCACCAACCATTATGTTGGTGACTTCGCTTCCTACTAAGCTTATGGCGAATTCGCCAAGAGTAGTGGCGAGCAGTCGGTCCTGTGCTACCGGCGAGCCGCCACGTTGGACATGTCCCAAGGTTACTGGCCTAACGTCGTTGATATTGTGATACTGCAAAGCTTCGGTTAATCCTGTTAAGCCATTAGGCCAAACGTTTTCAGCTACTACAACAATAAAACTGACGGGCCCTTTCAAAGCACGCTGCGCTTTTATCTGGTTTACGATCTTTTTGATTTCAGTCTCAGCGGATTCAAAAAACTCAGGAACAACCACATAGTCAGCAGCCGCGGAAAGGGCACCATTTAATGCTAAAAAGCCAGCATTGCGACCCATTACTTCTACAAGGAAAATACGTTCGAACGCATCAGCTGTATCACGAACTTTATCGATAGAACTCATGGCGGTATCTATTGCGGTAAAGTAGCCTATAGTGGCATCAGTGCCCGCTATATCGTTATCAATTGTTCCAGGAATACCAAGAATCTGGCCATCCCATAGTTCGCTCAACTTTGCTGCGCCGCGAAAAGATCCGTCACCACCGATTACAATAAGTGTGTCGATCTCGGCCTGTCTCAAGTTATCAGCCGCTTTGATAAGCCCTTCACGATTTTTAAATTCTTTACACCTTGCGCTGTGTAGTATGGTGCCGCCTTGCTGGATAAGATTGTGCGTTGAATCAAGAGATAGAGGAATAAACTCTTGCTGTAGTAATCCGTTGTAGCCGTGCTTGTAGCCAAGTAAGGTAAAATTAGCTTTCTGACACGCAATAATTGCGGCACGTATACATGCATTCATACCTGGGGCGTCGCCACCAGAGGTTAAAATTGCGACACGTTTTGACACATTAAAGTCCTTCTTTTTACAGGCAATGCCATTAAAGTAGAGTAAAGGCTGTGCAACGTAAAGTTCTCTATTGCGGATATTTATTGCGTAATATCAAAGTAAAATTCAATTTTTCAGTACACAGCAATAAGCGTTTTTGCTTGTCACGACGTAACTAACGTAAAAAAAGGAAACACTATGCGTTCATTGTTGGTTGTTGTCTTTATTATTTTTCTTACTTCATGCAGTTCTAAGCTGGCCTATAACAACCTAGATTGGTGGGTGTATTGGTACATGGACGACTACATCGAGCTTAAAGATGAGCAAGAGGAGAAGTTTGATGCGCATTTACAAAACTGGTTGAGCTGGCACAAGAAGAGTGAACTTACTCGTTATAAAGCGCAATTAGAGGATATAAAAAAGCAGATTCAGAATGACACCCTTAATTCGAGTATTGTTTATAACAACCTTGAGCTAGCTAGATCGCATTGGGAGCGCGTACGAGACGAGGTCAGTCCTGAATTAGCGGCTATTGCTAAAACACTCGATGATGAACAAGTTGTCACCCTGTTTGCGGCTTTAGAAAAAGACAACAAAGAAGAAGAGGAAGAGCGACAAGAGGCGCTGGAAAAGTCTGAAGCACAGAGACTTAAAGATAGAATCGAGCGAATACAAGAAACAATAAGTGAGCGTATTGGAGATCTAAGTAAAGAGCAAAAACAAATTGTTAGCACCTACGCGCAACAGTTTATTTCTACAGGTGACGCTTGGATAACGTATCGCAGAAACATTCAAAATGCGGCAAGAAAGTTATTCGTTTCGCGCAAGCAAAACGAAAGGTTTGAGCAAGAATTGGTGGCTCTCATGCAAAATCCGGATAATTATAAAAGCGATGTGTACAAGCAAAGTAGTGCTCATAATATGACTGTGACGGCAACGCTACTGGCCGAGATATTTTCAACTCTTTCAGAGAAACAGCGTCAAACACTGGTTGAAAACGTGGATGAGCTAATCGAAACGGTTGATAATTTTATGGATTAATTTGTAGTGGCTCATATCTAATCTGACACTTTGATTTTAAGGTCTCAACTTGCCCTGACAGTCGGCATTAGACAAGGACCGGACGGTCAACGCCTGCATTTGCGGCTGGTTTTGAGCGCTACCGAAAACCAGCCCGACAAAATGCGTTTGTTAAAATTTGTTTGCAAGTGCTTCAAAATGCGCCTTTAAGTCTTCACTGGTAGACATAATCGTACACAACTTTTCTTTCTGGTACTCTGTGAGAAAAATCTTACCAAGCCGCTGTAAATGCATAATCTCGGAAGGTTGAATAGGCGTATCTAGCCCTCCGCCAAATGATTTCTTATAGTGCCAGTGATTAAAATATATGAATGAGTAAAACTCATTTACGTTACAATCTTTGAAATACTCTTCATAGCTCATATCTTTATATTTAAGCAATGCCTGCTTATAAGCAGCAGGGCTCGAGCACAAATTAGAATAGCTTTCTTTATGCACTTCATCGTAGGCAGTTATAGCATCTCCTTTATTCTTAAGAACACGAACGCCATAATTCATAGGGGATACTTTGCCTCCCCACCACTCACTGAAAAGCGATGGATAGAGATCGATCTCGAGAAGGGTATTAATGCAATTAAACTCCTTCATCTCATGATGAAATGGAGGGCTAAATTGAATGCCAACCTCTTCTGCGTATGACAAACACACCGCATCTAATAATTTTTCAGAAAACCTACATATTAGGTCGTATACGTCTACGATCTTATCGTAGCTACCTGATTTATTCTTGAATTTCACATGGAAGAACCATTTTCTTGATATTCCTAAGCATTCGCCAGGCTCTCCATGCTCTAAATCCATAAATGCCATATTATGAAAAACTAGAAGGTCATGAAATATTTCATCTGTGTTTTTCATCGCTAAGTCCCAGGAATAACTCCCCGGTGCTCTTAAATCACCCATCCCTATTTTAGCGAGGTAGTCTTGGGATGACTTTATTCTAAAGAGACCAGTAATTATTGACTCTGCTGGAAAAATAAGGGCCTGGTGCGCACTGACATCTCTAAGTTTCTTTAAGATTTCATAGTCTTCTTGGTTTTCTCTGCGATACAAGTTTACGCAGGAATTCAACCACGTTGGCGAGTTCTTAATTGCAGTCTCTATAAAAAATAGCAATGACCTTAGAGAGTTATTTAAGTTTAAAATAAACAGCTTGGGATTATGATAGGAAACATCCAGTGAGTCTCTGTTCTCATGAACAATTTCAATATTCTGCACCAACTCAGGATGAGATTTAGACATTCCTTCAAAAAATAGTGAAGACTTCTCTAGATTAAACACTCGCATTCCTTGAGAAATTTAATAGATTATTACTGAGAAATCATAGTACCACCCATCTCCACTGAAAAACTATCCACTTTGTTTACGTGGGAAAAGGTAAGAAATGTCCGCTTGACGTACACAGAAGACCTGTAAGCCCATAGGCACCTTAAGACAAAGAGCGGACGGTCGCGCGTGAATTCATGAGAGACGCAAACAGGCAGAATGGCGACGCTCGCACTTTTATTGGGTAGTTGGCTTTTTTAGCTTCGTTTTAATGGTTGTACTTATTTGAATGTTTTCCAAAAGGAACAAGCTATTGAAATGGATTTTTTTTGCTATTAGCTTCGCATTTTTCATAAACATATCGACAGACGCTAATGCGAATGCAGAGCTAAGGGAGCAAATTAAGGAAGAATACCCAACGGAAAAACTTATTGAGATTTTTCTAGCTTATAAAAAGGACGAGACTTCACTTTCTAAATTTTTCGATTCACTACAGGAAATGCACATCGTTGAACGCGATCTAGAAAATCCTGAATTCTCCACGGTCACTTACTTTGCCAAAGGCTCAACGCTGACAGATTACTTTATGCAGTCTGGAGGTCCGGATTTTTACGGCTTACGGTTTAAACAAATTGGAGATAGTGATTATTATTACTGTGTTCAACGAATACCAAGCAATGCGTGGTTCAACTACGGTATCAACGAATTCAAAAAAATATCCACTGAGACTACAGCCTTTTACAAAACCGAGATTGAGCACGTATTTGATGGCTCAGTAATTGGTCCAGATGCGCCACTTTCTCAAAATGTATTTCATAATAGTGATACTAGAGTTGTTCTCGAACAAATAAGCATCGAAAGTAAATACATGAATAGTGCTCGCGATGTCTTTGTTTACTTACCAAAAACATATGAGCCTGATAATTCTTACAATATTCTAATACAACTCGATGGTGAAAACTTTGCCGTAAATGCGAGTTATGACGAGCAATGGAAGGGATGGACACCATTACCTACCATTCTTGATAATCTTCATTCACAACAAAAAATTACACCTGTAATTGCCATTTTTGTACTAAACAAAGATAGATCCAAAGACTTGCTCAATGGAGCATTTCCTTCTTTTGTTGTAAAGGAAGTATTGTCGACCGTTACAAGAAAGTATCAAGTTGAACCTAAAAAAGTAGTTATTTCTGGTCCTAGCCGCGCTGCATACGCAGCGGCGTCTACAGCATTCTTGCATTCTGAAAAAGTCAACGGCGTTTTATCTCAATCAGGTTCTTTTTACTACACGTTACAGAAAAAAGAGAATTGGCCCATTTACCCTAAATTTGAAGGGAAAATACTGAAAGAATATATGGATGCAGAGACGTTGCCCATCGATTTTTATATCGATGTGGGGCTATATGACCTTGGGTTAGCAAGAGTCGGTACGAATCGACAGTTTCGAGATATATTAAAGCTTAAAGGATATGAAGTTGAGTATAGAGAATATAATGGAGGACACGCACATCTGAACTGGCGACATTCGATTTCGGATGGTCTACTATACTTTTTTCTGAATTAGTCTCGACTTAATCTGACACTTCTT